>OGPC01001832.1_pt1 | contig 12014 bp, 14 predicted proteins | sample 1552911 | NCBI WGS metagenome assembly OGPC01 (sample SAMEA2580248, study PRJEB22360) | human gut metagenome | biome: human gut; feature: human-associated habitat; material: faeces | place: Denmark | collected 2008/2010 | reverse complement strand
CGAAGAATATAATCAGTGGTTGGATGGATACCAGCAGCATGGGCTTTCATTCAATGATTGGAAAAAGCAAAATTCCGTTGCAAAGAAATCTGGCTCTGGTATAATGAAGATGAATTTAAAATATTTTGCAAAGATACCTGAAGAGAAATTTACAAAATATGCCTTAAATTATGAGAAGGCACCAGATAAAGCGAAAGCGTTTGAGGCAGCGCTGGGCTATACAAAAGACAATTACCAGGATTTAATAGATGACATTGCTGTTCATTTTGATGAGGAAAAACTGGTCGAAAAAGGGGATAACGGCTTTGGCATGAGATATTCTCAGGTAATGAATCTAACGGGACCAAATGGAAAGACTGCTAAAGTACTAACTGCATGGATTTATGATGAACAAATAAAAGATTTCCGTCTGACATCGGCGTATATTGATAAGAGGTGATGAGGTTGAAATTAGAAATGTACGATAAAGTTCTTTTAAAAAGCGGTGAGACAGCATATATCGTAGAAATTTACGATGACGGAAAAGCTTACGAGATGGATATTGATAAATCGGATGGATTTACAGAAACAGATACGGTATGGCCGGATCAAATTGAGAAAAAGTTATAGATACCACCAGTCAGAAATGGCCGGTGGTATTTTTATAGCCATTTTTAAGAAAGGAAAGGTGAAAATCATGATTATTACAGGGATGGAACATTTTCAGAGTGTTTGTAAAAGAAAATTGGTAGAGTGGTATAACAGAAATATGCCAGTCGTAGGCAAAGAGATTGATTTATCGCATGTATTTATTGTTTGGTCATGCAAGGCCTTACAGAATTACAAATGTCTGGCATCTACCACGGTATCCGGGGACGGCATTTATGCGGAATATACATTCAATGGAGACAAGCAGGAATTATATGAGGATGTTTATAGGAAACTCACGAATACTTGTCATACAGAAGAATAGAAAGGCGGTGATCCAGTTATCTCCCACCGGCAGGGAATGACCGGAACAGTAAAGGAGTGGTGTGATTGATTGCAGTAAGTGCCCGAAAGAACAAAATCACAGTATCTGGTCATGCGGGATATGCAGCGGCCGGGAAAGACATTGTCTGTGCCGGTGTGACGGCGCTGACCATGTCTCTGGTAAAATCCCTCAATGATTTAACAGAGGATAATATTGATTATGAGATGTCACCTGGAAAAGTTGATGTACATTATGGGGATCTGTCGGAAGCCGGAAAGCTTCTTGTAGAATCCTTTTTTATTGGCATTTGTTTAATTGCCAATGAGTATCCGGACAATGTCCGGGTTGCATGACCAGGCGTGAGCGTCAGAAAACCTTACGGATATGGCAGGCGTGGAACCATTATAAAGCTACGGTAGATAGGCGTGAAATCTTAAAAATACGGAGGTAGAACATGAGAAAAAAAGAATTTTTATATTTGCAGCTATTTGCAGATGATCCTGGAAGTGGTGACGTAGGTGGTCCTGATCCAGAAGACAAACCGGGTGGCGCCGGAGGATCAGAGCCACACGAAGATGATCCGGAGCCGGAAAAGAAATACACCGATGCGGAAGTAAATGAACTTATCAAACGCAAAAAGGCTGAATGGGAGAAGATCAGGCAGAAAGAGGACGATGAGGCAAAGAAGTTTGCCAAGATGAATGCCCAGGAAAAATCTGAGTACAAACAGCAGCAGCTGGAGAAACGTATCCAAGAACTGGAGGATGAGAAAACGTTTTCTGGTATGCGTGATGAGGCAAGGAAACAGCTAGTGGAGAAAGGAATCAATATTTCCGATGAGCTTCTGGCCTTTATGGTGTCCAAGGATGCGAAAGAGACTAAAGAAGCTGTCGATTCGTTCGCGAATCTGTTCAATGCGGCCGTAAACGAAGCTGTCAAGGGAAAAGCCCGCCAGACAACACCAAGGGAAAGTGGACATTTTTCCAGTGGAAAGACCGGCATCAATATTGGTGAGATGGCAAAGAAAGCAAGGATTATTAAATAATGGAGGTAGACAGAATGAATGCGATGAAACTGAATTTACAGTTATTTGCCCAGACATTTGATCCGGATAACGTGACGATGTATGAGCATAAGGATGGGACGATCCCAGAGAAGTATAACATCCTGATCTTGAAAGAAATCATGGAGAGCAGCAAAGTTATGCAGCTGGCCAAGTATGAAGAGATGGACAGTAAGGAGAAAAAGTTTGAATACTTTGCCAAAGGCCCCGGCGCTTACTGGGTTGGTGAGGGCGAGAAAATCCAGACTTCCAAACCGCAGTGGATGACAGCCAAAATGGTGGCCAAGAAACTTGGTGTAATTATCCCGTGCTCAAGAGAATTTTTGCACTATAAGATGTCCGATTTCTTCGAGCAGATGAAGCCAAAGATTGCAGAAGCGTTTTATTTGAAGTTTGATGATGCAGCAATTCGAAATGTGGACAATCCATTCCCGCAGTCTTTGGAAGAGTCTGCAGTAGCGGCAGGTAACGTAATCAGCGGTGGAATCACCTACGACAATATCTTAAAGTTAGAAGATGCGTTAAATGACAATGACTATGATGCAAACGCATTTGTGTCTACAAAGAAAAACCGCAGTACATTGAGGAATGTACATAAGATTGAAAATGGAGTGATTGTTGAGTCTTTATACGACAGAGGTGCCAATACAATCGATGGACTTCCGGTTGTAGACTTAAAAGGTATGTTAAAAGGAAACCTCTATGCAGGCGATTTTGATTATATGTATTATGGTATTCCGTTTGGAATGTCATATAAGTTAGACGAATCTGCACAGCTGTCTACACTTAAAAATTCGGATGGAACTCCTGTAAATTTATTTGAACAGGAATTAGTTGCATTAAGAGTGACAATGGATGTTGCATTCATGATTGTAAAAGATGAGGCTTTTGTGAAATTGGAAAAGGGAGAGTCTAAGTTAGAAAAACTTACGGTACAGTCTGCAGTAGGAACAAAAACTGGAGATACGAAACTTACAGTAACTCCAAGTAAAACAGGAAACAACACATATAAGTATAAGCTCTCCGAAGAAGAGGTAACGGTTGCATATGGACAGAATGTGAAAACATGGTCTGTATGGGATGGAGCTACAGATATTACGGCAGAAACAGGAAAAACAATTACGGTCGTAGAGTGTAACGCTGAATATCAGGCCGTGAAAGCTGGAACTGCAGTCGTGACATCTAAGACAGAGTAAGAAGGTGAAATGATGCTAGATACGTTAAGAGATATGCTTGGCATCGAAGAAGCGGACAGTAGGTTAGATAGGAAACTAGAATGGATCATAGATTCTACAAAAGCAAGATTATCTGTGCTTTTGGGAGGGATTGAGTTCGGAACAGACCTTGACTATATCATAGTTGAAGTCTCTATTGTCCGGTTTAACAGAATTGGTTCAGAAGGAACGAAATCACATGCTGTTGAAGGTGAAAGCAGAAGCTTCTTAGATTCAGATTTTGACGAATATAAAGAAGATATTCAGGCGTATAAAGAGTCGAAAAATATTGATCGTGCGAAAGGAGGAATACTCTGGGCATGAGATATGACACACCTGTTTATTTCCAGAAGTTCACCCCGCCGCGCTACGATCCGTCAACGGGTGATTATATGGAAGGCCCTGTGGAGGAATCCATGCGGTATGCGTCAATAATGAATACCGGCACAGAAAGAATCATGCAGGTATACGGCCAGATGAAACAGGGAAGTCTGACTATTCAGCTGCAGAACCATTATGATTGTCCGTTTGACCGGATCCGTGTCGGCAATGCGGTGTATCAGGTGGATTCCTCCCGGAAACTCCGTGTAAAACATACATTTATCATATCGGAGGTGCAGAGGGATGCCAAAAGTAAAAATTGTGGGAATTGAGAAGCTGCAGAAAAAGCTGAAAGATAATACGGATTTATCTGTGGTGAGGACCGTGGTACAGAAGAATGGGGCAGATATGCAAACAAAAGCACAGCAGAATGCGCCGGTTGATACGGGAACGTTGAAACGGAGCATTGCTCTTAACATGCGTGATAACGGAATGACCGCTGAAGTGGAACCGACCGTTGAATATGCGCCTTATGTGGAGTTTGGCACCCGGTTTATGAATGCACAGCCTTATTTGAAGCCTGCTTTTGAAGAGCAGAAGGAGAAATTCAAAAAAGACATGGACAAACTGGTGAGGTGATAACATGGATCCACAGCAAGAGCTATTCACAGCATTATTATTAAAAATTGGAGAACAGGGATACGACGTATATGATGCCTTCCTCCCACCGGAGGGTACGCCGTATCCCTTTATTTATCTGGCGGACAGTCATATGACCGATGATGCCAACAAGACGGCAGTCTTCGGAAATGTCTTCCAGACAATCCATGTTTGGCACAACAATCCGAGGCAGCGAGGCACTGTGTCACAGATGCTGCTAGAGATTAAAAGGATATGCTGGCGATTGGAACATACGGAGAATTTTGCCTGGCAGCTGCGAAACGTAGACCAACGGATTCTCTCGGATAACACAACAAAGACTCCGCTTTTGCATGGATTACTGGAAGTGGAGTTTAAATTTTCATAGGAGGTATGACACATGAATTTATATGGATTACAGCTGTTTGCGCCGCCGGAGGCAGTATCCGGAAAGAAGATTATTTATCTGTACCGTCTGGCTAAAGATGCTACGACAAAAGTTGCGTCTGGGATTGCATTTGCCACAGAAAATGGAAGAACGAAGAGCAAAGATGCAGATTCTACCGCAACAAAAGATGGTTCCATCCGGACGCCAGGAACGACAGAGACAGAGATCACGGCAACGTCTGTCTTGGCAAAGGGAGATATACTGATTGATTCATTAGAAGATGCTATGGATAACGATGAACTGATCGAGATTTGGGAAGTAAATCTGGAGGAGCCGGCAAGTGCCGGACCGAACAAATTCAAAGGTATGTATTTCCAGGGATATTTGACAGAATATGAGAAGACATCCAATGCGGAAGACAACGTGGAGTGCTCATTGACGTTTGGTATCAATGGTAGTGGAGCAAGAGGAGAGGTTACGGTAACGGCAGAACAGCAGGAACTGGCAAGCTATGTATTTACCGATACGACCGTCCAGACAAAAGGGGAATAAGGAGGATTTTAAGTTATGTTTGAATTAGAGATTGATGGAAAAATGTACCCGTTTAAATTTGGTATTGGTTTTCTGCGGGAAATCAACAAATTACGGATTGTCAATGAGGAGGAGGTCGGTTTTCGGTATAACGTTGCCAACTTGATTGGTGATGGTGATCCGATCTGCCTTTTTAATATCCTCAATGCAGCCAATAAAGGACAGAGTCCACGGATTGCTGCCAAAAATCTGGAGGAGTACATAGAAGAAAGTGAAGATCTGGATGAACTGACAAAAAAGGTGGTTGATTTTTTAGAGAAGAACAACTGTACGAAGAAATTGATGGAGAAAGTGCAGACGGCACTCAAGGAATTCCAGGAATAATCGCCTGCCGGGAGGTAACGGAAGCAGATTATGAGGAAATTGCCCTCACCTGCTTCCGTTTTCTCCGTTTGACTTCTTTTGCCCAGATCAATCAGCTCACAATGCGGGAGTATGAGTTGTTGGTAAGGGCGGCGGAGCTTCGGGATGTGGATACAGACTATCGGCTGCATGAGCAGGCATTTCTGAATTTTGTGGTGCAGGGACGGAAGAAGAGCGGCAGACCGGTTTACCGACGGTTTAAGCAGTTTTTTAATTATGCGCAGGAAGTCAAAGATGTCATGGAAAAACGGAAGAAAGAAAAGAAAACTGACAGCCGTTTTGTCAGACTGAGCAAACATCTGAAAGAGAAAAGAGGTGACGGATAATGCCGGAAAGTTATAGTGTAAAGGCCGTATTGTCAGCGGTAGACTCTGAATTTACTGCCACGATGAAAAAGGCATCAAAAGTGACGGATTCTTTTGCAGATAAGATCAAAAACGGGTTGGGGATTGGCGCCGGCATGGCCGTTGCCAATTCAGCAATCAGTGCAGTATCAAACGGTATTCGATCCATGGCCGGGGAATTGAGTACCGCCACGGCAACTTGGAAGACCTTTCGGTCCAACATGGATATTTCTGGAAAACCAGAAAAGAAGATTGCCAAGGTACAGAAACAGTTGCAGACCTTTGCGGAGCAGACCATTTACAGCTCTTCTGATATGGCATCCACTTATGCACAGTTGTCGGCAGTCGGTACAAAAAGTACCACGAAGCTGGTGAAAGGCTTCGGTGGCCTAGCATCAGCGGCAGAAAACCCCGCACAGGCCATGAAGACATTGTCCCAGCAGGCAACACAGATGGCGGCAAAACCCTACATCCAATGGCAGGACTTTAAGCTGATGGTAGAACAGACGCCGGCAGGCATCGCGGCGGTGGCAAAGCAGATGGGAAAATCAACCCAACAACTCATCAAAGATGTGCAGGCGGGAACCATAAGCACCCAAGAGTTCTTCGACGCCATAGCAGCGGCGGGTACCTCTAAGAAGTTCACAAAGATGGCCACGACATACAAAACAGCCGGACAAGCCATGGATGGACTGCAAGAGACGGCGGCCAATAAGCTTCAGCCAGCGTTTGAAAAATTGTCGGATACCGGTGTGAAGGCCATTTCGGCTATCATAGACAAATTGAGTGCCATTGACGGAAACGCCCTGGCGCAAAATATTACTCCGTTTACCAAAGCGTTAAATAAAGTCATCAAAGGGTTTTCAAAAGGCGGCATGGAGGGCGGTATCGCAGCCATTGAAAAGCATATGGGCAATTTAATACCAACAGCCCAGAAGATTGGCGGCGTGCTGGCGGCAGCTTTTGCGGTGACACATATTAATGATTTTGCAGGGGCATTTCGCGGCGTCACTGGGTTAGCCCGCAAGTTTAAGATTCCGGAAAGCGTGACGAAGGGACTGAGTTTTTCCGGCATATCGAAAAGTGCTTTAAAAAATGCCAGAGGTATTAAGAAATCCTTTGCATCTCTTGGTAGCGGCATTGATGATTATGGTGCAAAAATCGCGATGTCCATGGAAGCCATCAGTCCGAAACTGTCAGAATCCGGCACCAAAGTATGGAGCGTGTTTGCTAATACAGGCGAAAAGATTTCCGGTTTTGGAAAAAGCATTTCTAAGGGACTGACATCAAAGATTAAGGGCGCTACCAATGTTCTGTCCTCGTTCGGAAGCCGGGTAGGTACAATTCTTGGGCCGATTCAGATGGTTGCCAGCGGCATCTTGAATCTGGGAGGTACAGTGGCCAGTGGACTCACATCTATGATGGGAGTAGCTCTTAAAGCAATCATGCCGGCGGCCATGGTCGGTGTTGCCCTGGCAGGACTGGGATTGATTTACCAACAATTTGGCACAGAGATTGACCAGATGCTTGCCATGGCGCAGCAGCAGGGACCGCAGATTATCAGTAATTTGGCTAATGGTATATCCAGCGCGCTGCCGGGGCTGATCAGTTCGGGAGCACAGTTGGTGACCGGCCTGCTTAATACAATCACGGCGAACCTGCCGGCGCTGATCAGCGGCGGTACTCAGATTATCGCGAGCCTTGTCAGTGGCGTAGCAGCAGCGGCGCCGTCCCTGATCTCTTCAGCAGCGTCCATGATCGGGCAGTTTGTGGTCAGCGTTGCATCGGCAATCCCGCAGCTTATCACCACGGGCATGCAGTTACTTCTGGGATTGGCCCAAGGAGTTGTTGCCAGTCTGCCTACATTGATCTCATCAGCTACGCAGGCAGTTACGTCGTTTATCAGTGGCATTGGTCAGAACCTGCCGCAGATTTTAACCACAGCAGCACAGATTATCGCTACACTGGCGGGTGGCCTCATTGCGGCAATTCCACAGTTGATTTCTGCCATTCCGACGGTCATTTCGTCTCTGGTGGACACAATTATGAGTACAGACTGGATTTCAGTGGGTATCCAGATTGTCAGCGCCATTGGAGAGGGTATCTTCGGCGGCCTTTCCAAGATTGGCGGAAAGATTGGTTCTTTCTTTGGCGGTATCGGTGATTGGTTTGCCGGCGGTAAAAAAGGCGGCGAGGAAACATCCTCCGGAGCTGCCGAGGGAATCGCAGCCGGGTCTTCCGGCGTTACTACGGCAGCATCGAATGTGACCAATGATGTGACGCAGACCTTCTCTGCCGGAGCCGGTGCTGCGAAGAGCGCCGGCAGTGAGGTTGGCAGCGGGTTCAGTACGGAGTTATTGTCTGGATTGGGAGATTCTGCATCGATCACGACCCAGAACATGGATGATATCACATCGTCCATGGAGAAACCGGCGGGGACATCCAAGAAAGCCGGAAAGCAGACGGGAACCGGATACACCAATGCCCTGAAAAATGGGTTAAACAAAGCGCCAAGTATTGCATCACAGGCAGTATCCAAGGTGATTGCCCGGCTGAATTCCGGTGCTGCCGGAGCAAGGGCGGCCGGTACCCAGATCAGCGCCGGTTTTGCGGCCGGCATGAATGCCTATCTGTCCCAGATTGAGGCGGCGGCAAGCCGGATGGTTGCGGCAGCCAATAAGGCTATTACAGCAAAAGCGAAAATCCATTCGCCTTCCAAGGTGACAACCGGATATGGTAAGGATTATGTGGCTGGTTTTGTAAATTCCATTAAGAAACATACAAAGAACGCTGCCAAGGCAGCGCGAAGCCTGGCACAGACAACGCTTGCAGCCATGAAGCAGGCGGTTGCTGGTGGAAATTATCAATCTATGGCAGACAGCCTGGGAGAGTCCTATGAGGCGACAGTCAATAAGCAGACCTCCAAGCAGGAAAAGACCATCAAGAAGAAATATAATTCCATCACAAAGCGGCTGGAGAAGTCAGATAAGAAGCTGGAAAAGCAGGAGAAGAAGGCGAAGGGAAATCGGAAGAAGAATATCCAGGCACAGCGCAAAGAGATTGAAAAGCAGAAGAAAAAGCTGGAGAAGAGCTATAACAAGTATACAAAGTCTTTGGAGAATCAGGCAAGCCAGATGATCTCTGCCACGCAGAGTCAGCTCTCTTCTCTGGGCGAGACCTTCCAATCTCAGTACGACGACATCATCAGCAAGAGGGAGGCCTTTTATGACAAACTGACCGATGTCGGAGACCTGATGACGTCTGACAGCTATGGATTTACGTCCTTCAAAGACTTTGACGCTGCGACCAAACGGGTGGAGCAGTACGGAAAGAATCTGGAAAAGCTGAAGAAGCTCATGCCGAGTGGGTTTATGGATGAGATCCTCGGCATGGACATGGCGGAAGGGCTCAATTATACCAATGCTCTCCTGAAAAAGAGTGATGCGGAACTGATTGCCTACGGAAAGAGCTATCAGAAGTTTACAGATACGGCAAATAAGGTATCGAAAACATACTATCAGGATCAGCTGGACCTGCTGAATCAAAACTATATCAATCAGGTTACAGCGGCGCTGACGAAGCTGGATGAACAGATTGCACAGATTGGCAAAAATGTGGCGTCCAGCCTGACGCAGGTTGCTACGTCTGTTACGACAGGAAAAAATATTTCTGCATCGGTTGAAATCGGGGAAGGCATTTCCACCGGTCTGGCCAATGGTATCTCATCCAAAAAGAGCCAGAAAAAAGTAAAAAAGGCCACGAAGAAGACGACCAAGACAGCAACCAAGAATACTAAAAAGAAGCTGAAATCCCATTCCCCGTCCAAGGTATTTTATGGTATCGGTGCGGATACCATCCAGGGATTTGTTAATGCAGTCCTGGGTATGCGGCATGTGGTCGCACGGACCATGGACCGGGTGATCAGCATTCCGGCAACGCCGCACATGGCCTTCGCTGGCAGCTATGACGGAGAACTTAATGAGAAATATCAGTATGGTTACTATATGGACGGAACGATTGAGGTACCGGTTGTCATCGACGGAAAAGAAGTGGCCAGAGTATCGGCACCATATACGGCTGTGCAGCTAAATAAGCAGCAGAAGCGGGAAAACCGGAAAAAAGGCATTGCGTAAAGGAGGGAGAAGGCAATGATATATTCGTTTATAGATACCAATGGATGTCTGTTAGATACCGCCCTCCCTGCGGAGGCGATGAATTTCAACGGTGTTTTTTTGGAAAATGAGATAGAGGGGTACCGGACGCTTTATGTGAGCGGCCGGGAATCTCTGGCTCCGGAGCTGGCTACCTATGATACCGGAGCAAGGGCGGGAGCGTTATTAAAACGCCGGCGCTTCCCTACCCGGCCGATAACAGTCGGATATCAGCTCCTGTCCCGGACACCGGAAGACTTCCGACAAGCATTTAACAAGATGGCTCGGATTTTAAACGTTCAGGAAGGACGGATGGTGTTTGCAGATGAACCGGATAAATATTTCACGGGAACACTATCCAGTATGGGAGATGTCGAGCCTGGCAGAAATAACATTACAGCAGAATTGGAATTCACCTGTCTGGATCCGTTCAAATATACCGTGGAAGAAACTCTGTATTCCCTGCGGACTCTGAGCCGCGTCGAATACGAGGGAACACAGCCGTGTTATCCGCGGATCCGCTGGGATATCAATGGTAATACCGGGTATGTGGGCGCGTTCCTGGGGGATGCGTCTACGATTATCCAGATTGGCAATCCGGATGAAGGCCAGTTGACCAGCAATACCTTCGCTGCCGGCGACGTGGTGGAGGCAGATTGCGCCAGCGCAACTATCACCGTCAACGGTGTAATACGGGATGACCTGGGTGCTGTGGGTAATGCCTGGGAGTCATTTTTGCTGACGCCGGGAGAGAATATCATCGGTGTATTGTCTTCTTCCTGGGCGCAGAATCCGGATGTTACGCTTGCCGTGCGGGAGGTGTGGTTATGATCTTGTATTTTGCAGATAAAAACCTGACCATCATTGGGAAAGCGTCCACGGATCTGCCAAAAGGCTATGAGGTGAAAAATGATAAAAAAACGGAAGATATAGAGACGCAGGCGGTGTCGTTTGAATGTGAGATTCCCTACGGGGATACACCGGTAAAATGTGATAACCTGACAATGCCAGGAAATTATATCCTGCGACAGAATAGTGAAGCCATCAATGAGTTGTACCAGGTCATTGAATCTGAGAAAGATACGGACGCTGGGATTATCCGAATCTACGGGGAAGATGTGGGGATGGAGCTGCTGAATGAGGTGGCGCTTTCCTCCCCAAATGATACACCGATGTGGACAGTAACAGAGGCGGTGCAAAATACCATTGTAGACACTGGATTTGTCATCGGCATCAATCAGTTGGCTGAATCCATAACGACAATGGCCTGTAACTTTTCGGAGCAGACCCGCTCTGAGCGGGTCAAAGAGATTGCGAAACTGTTTGAGTGTGAGATTGATTACCGGATAACGCTGAGTGCAGATGGACACACCGTGGAACACAAATATATTGACATTTACACAAAGCGGGGCACGGACAGCGGAGTGATGCTGCGTCTTGGCACCGATATCGACAGTATCGCCGTGACCAAGACGATCGAGAATCTGGCCACGTCCATTTATGCCTATGGCGCCAATGATGCCGGCGGGAATCCGATCACACTGGCTGGATACAGTTATGATGACGGGGACTTCGTTGTGGCGGCCCAGACATTTGATGACCGGGACGGGAACGGGACACCGGATACCGGTTACTGTATCCAGTCCCGAAATGCCCTGGAGAAATGGGGGCGGATGGTAGACGGCCAGAAGCGGCATATCACAAAGGCATTCAATGTTGATACGGTTGACCAGGCTACATTATTCGATGAGGGGCTGAAACATCTGAAAGCCATCTGTGATATTGCAGTCAACTATGAGTGCAGCATCACGAACCTGCAGAAAAAGGTTTCCCTGGGTGACACAGTGACGGTCATCGATGAGGAGGGACAGTTATTTCTGACATCCCGGGTGTTGAAACTGGAGACATCAGAGGCAGACAAAACAGTTACGGCTACGCTGGGAGAGTACCTGATCCAGTCCGGAGGTATCGCGCAGTCGGTCCGGGAC
>OGPC01001824.1_pt1 | contig 12078 bp, 7 predicted proteins | sample 1552911 | NCBI WGS metagenome assembly OGPC01 (sample SAMEA2580248, study PRJEB22360) | human gut metagenome | biome: human gut; feature: human-associated habitat; material: faeces | place: Denmark | collected 2008/2010 | reverse complement strand
CAGTTTTTATTCTGTAACGGACGTGACTGGATATTTGTCATATTCAGTCCATTATAAATAAAATGCGACAATGCATGATATAAAGCACCGCTTTCGTGATTGATCTCAAAACAGATGCTGATCCGGTCTGCCTGATCGGTATATACTTTTTTCCCTGTCACAACAATAAACCGGGTCGAATTATTTTTATTATTCTGAATGGAATTGCGTAATACTTTCAACCCATAAATCTGGGCATTTTTTGCACTGGCAATCGCCGCCTGGGAAATCTCCCCATCCTCTTTGACCTTCTTGGCTGCAACGGCATTATTGCTGACACTGAATTTTTCCCAGTCCGCATGACTGTCCAGAAATTCACTGCACTGCATCAGTGACTGTTTGTGCGAATACACGGTACGGATATCTCTCTCATCCGCATCTTCCAGTCCTAAAAGTGCATGATCAATACGGATGATCTGCTCCCCGACAATATAATTATCATATTCCACCAGAAGATCATAATTTTCCGAGACAATTCCTGCCGAAGAATTCTCGATCGGGAGTACCGCATAATCCGCTTCCCCGTTCTTAATGGCCTCCATGGCATCTTTCCAGCTCTCCACATGGAAATTATTGCAGTTTTCTCCAAAAAACTGTTCCATGGCAAGCTGGCTGTAGGCACCTTCGAGTCCCTGAAAAACAATCCTTGCATTGGAATAATCCAGCGTGTGAATCGGCTCAAACTCCTGCGGAGGCATAATTCCATGCTCCGTCAGCAGTTTATACTGTTTCTTACGGCTCATCGCCATGATCTGCTCAAAAAGTTCACGGATTCCGTGTCTGGTAAAATCACTTTCCGCTTTTTTCTGCAGCGTTGCCAGCTTGGATTCCTCTCTCTCCTTGTCAAAAATCTGCTTCCCGGTATTTATTTTGTATTCAGCCACATCCGAGGTCAGTTTCATCCGTTCCTCATAGAGTTTTACGATCTGTTCGTCAATTTTATCAATATCTTTTCGGATATCTAGTAAATCTTTCATATAGCGCTCCTTCATGATTTATGATAAAATTTTATAACACAAAGGTATAAAAGGCAAGATACAACTTACCAAGGAGGACTCGATATTATGAAAAAACGTTTGCCCATAATTATAATTGCTGTTCTGGTCGTAGTATTTGCAGGACTGGGCTTTTACAGCCATCAGAAAAGTAAGATCAAATACAACACAAGCTATGTCAACGGAAATACTGCCGGAAACCTTTACAATGCCGGCTTGTTTTGTGAGAAAAACGGAACCGTTTATTTTGCCAATCCGGATGACGATTACCGGCTGTATTCCATGGATACAAACGGCAATCATCTGAAAAAACTCAGTTATGACCGTGTCATGTATATCAACGCCGATGACCATTATGTATACTATGTACGCAATAATGAAAATAATGGAACCGGATTTGATTTCTTCTCCTACGCAAGAAACAGTCTGTGCAGAATTGACCAGAATGGAGAAAACACTAAAATTTTAGACAAAGATCCCTGCCTGTATGCCTCGCTTGTCGGAAACTACATTTATTATCTGCACTATGATGACAAGGATGCTACAACGCTTTACAAGATCGGAATCGATGGCAAAGGACGCAAAAAAGTATATTCGCCTTACATTTTTACATGCAGCACGCTGGGTCAGTATATTTATACCAGCGGAACCGAAAGTGACGGTGCCATCTATCAGCTGGATACCGCCAGTGACAGTTTAAGCAAAGTCTACGAATGTAATTCTTTTAAACCGATCGTAACCAGTGACGACAATGTTTATTATATGGATGTGGATCAGAACAACGCCCTGGTACATACCAATATGAAATCCGGTCATCCGGTTACACTTACCAAGGACAGTCTGGATCTCTACAATGTATACGGAAGCAGTATTTTTTATCAGCGCTATTCCGAAGACAATCCGGCCCTTTGTATGATCAAAAATGACGGCAGTGGATATCAGGAACTGGCACAGGGCAATTACTCCAATATCAACGTCACTTCCAGTTACATCTATTTTACCGATTTTAAGACAAAAGAAATGTTCTGTACACCGACCGATCATCCGGGAACACTCACCGCTTTCCATCCCGGCGTTATCAAAAAATAAATTTATAAGACTGTAAAAGAGGAGGAACCCAAAAATGCGGTTCCTCCTCTTTTGTTTTTCAAAACTTCCATAACATTACGCGCCAAAATCAAACAGGGAAAGTTGATTGGATTCCGGCATATCGCCAAACAATCCCAGATCACTCATCAGTTCTATTGTTGTCTTTGATACTTTTGTCCGTTCCCTAAAATCATCCTTGGAAAGAAAAATTCCGTCTTTTGCCGCTTCTGCAATCGCAACTGCCGCATTATCGCCAAGTCCGTCAATCGTATTGAGCGCCGGCAGCAGTTTTCCATCCACAATCTGAAAATGATGCGGTTCTGACTTATAGATATCCAGCGGAAGAAATTCAAATCCTCTGGCATACATTTCCTGTACCAGACGCATATCTTTGTAGGTATCCTGCTCTTTTTTGGAGAGCTCGTCCTTGCGCTTTTCGTACTCATGCATATATCCTTCCAGTTTTTCTTTTCCCTGACACATCAGCTCATAACTGAAAGCTGTCGCACGGATAGAAAAATATGCTGCATAGTAAGCCAGCGGATAAAACACTTTACAGTAGGCAATACGCCATGCCATCATAACATACGCGGCTGCATGGGCTTTCGGGAACATGTACTTAATCTTCTCACAGGACCAGATATACCAGTCCGGTACATTGTGATCGATCATATCCTGCTTCCATTCCGGCCATTTGTCACATTTTCCTTTTGCCACAATTCCCTTCCGGACATTCTCCATAATCTTAAACGATTCCTCGGAATCCAGTCCCATGCCAATCAGATAGATCATGATATCATCCCTTGTACAGATGGCGGTAGAAATCGTTGCCTTCTTTTCCTGAATCAGTGTCTGTGCATTGCCAAGCCATACGTCCGTACCATGGGACAGCCCTGCAATACGCACCAGATCCGAAAATTCTTTTGGCTGTGTATCAATTAACATGCCCATGGCAAAGTCTGTACCAAACTCCGGGATACCCAATGCCCCCAGCTGGCAGTTCACCAGATCGTCCGGCGTGATGCCAAGTGCGGAAGTATCCTGAAACAGCGACATGACAGCCTTATCATCCAGTGGAATCTGCGTCGGATCTACGCCCGTCAGATCCTGCAGCATACGGATCATGGTAGGATCATCGTGCCCGAGAATGTCAAGTTTTAAAAGATTATGGTCAATCGAGTGATAATCAAAATGTGTGGTCGTAATATCGACCGTCATATCATTTGCCGGGTGCTGAATCGGAGTAAATGTATAAATCTGTTCCCCCATCGGAAGAACAACGATACCACCCGGATGCTGTCCCGTAGTACGACGCACCCCGACACATCCAAGTACGATCCGGTCAATTTCACAATTTCTCTTATGTACGCCGCGCTCTTCATAATAATTTTTGACATAACCGAATGCCGTCTTATCCGCCAGCGTACCGATCGTTCCTGCCTTAAAGGTCTGTCCCTCCCCGAAGATAACTTCGGTGTATTTATGTGCCTTACTCTGGTACTCTCCGGAAAAGTTCAGGTCGATATCCGGCTCTTTATTTCCCTTAAACCCCAGGAACGTCTCAAACGGAATATCAAACCCTTCTTTGGAAAGCGGTTTTCCGCAGCGCGGACAGAGCTTATCCGGCATATCACATCCGCTTCGGCCGGAAAAAGATTTTACCAGATCCGAATCAAAATCGCTGTACTGGCAATGTTTGCACAGATAATGCGCATGCAGCGGGTTCACCTCCGTAATACCGGACATTGTCGCAACGAAAGAACTTCCGACCGATCCACGCGATCCGACCAGGTAGCCGTCTTCGTTGGATTTCCAAACCAGCTTCTGCGCAATGATATACATCACAGCATACCCATTGCTGATAATGGAATTTAATTCCCGGTCTAAACGTTCCTGCACAATTTCCGGCAGTGGATCTCCATACATTTTATGTGCTTTGTTGTAACAGATGTCACGCAGCATCTGGTCCGAATTTTCAATGACCGGCGGACACTTATCCGGACGAACGGGAGAAATTTTTTCGCACATATCCGCAATCCGGTTTGTGTTTGTAATAACAACCTCTTCTGCTTTTTCACTTCCAAGATAGGCAAATTCTTTCAGCATCTCCTCCGTTGTCCGCAGAAAAAGGGGAGCCTGCTCATCCGCATCTTTAAATCCCTGCCCTGCCATGATAATTCTCCGGTAAATTTCATCCTCCGGATCTAAAAAATGCACATCACAGGTTGCCACCACCGGCTTATGGAACTGTTCTCCGAGCCGGACAATCTTTTTATTGATCTCAATCAGATCGTCATTGGACGCAACCGGAGAATCTTCATCTCTTACAAGGAATGCATTGTTTCCGAGCGGCTGGATTTCCAGATAATCATAAAAGATTACCAGTCTAGAAATTTCTTCCTCCGGACGGCCATTTAAAATTGCCCGGTACAACTCTCCCGCTTCGCAGGCAGACCCGATCAGAAGTCCATCCCGGTACCTGATAAATTCACTCTTCGGAATCCTCGGACGCCGGTGATAATATTTGATATGCGCCAGCGAAATCAGCTTATACAGGTTTGTCCGCCCCTGATCGCAGGTGGCAAGAATGATCGCATGATAAGTCGGCATCTTTTGTACATTCTGCACCGATGAGGTTCCCATTGCATTCACTTCGTCCAGGGTAGACATACCGCGCTCCCGGAGCATCTCGATAAACTTCACAAAAATCTCTGCCGTACATCCGGCATCATCCACTGCACGATGGTGATTTTCCAGGGATACGCCCAGCGCTTTTGCAACCGTATCCAGCTTAAAACGGTTCAGATTCGGAAGCAGGACACGCGCCAGGGCAACCGTATCCACAATCGTCGGCTTGCATGGAATATCCAGCCTCTGGCAGTTTTTCTTGATAAAACTCATATCGAAATCGGCATTATGGGCAACCATAACACATCCCTCGCAGAATTTCATAAATTCCGGAAGAATGTCTGCAATAACAGGTGCATCAATCACCATGGAATCATTGATCGACGTCAGCTGCTCAATCCGAAACGGAATCGGCACTTGTGGATTGACAAACGTTGAGAATTTGTCCACGATCTTTCCGTTCTGCACCTTCACCGCCCCGATCTCTATAATGCGGTTGGTCTCCGGACTAAATCCGGTTGTCTCCAAATCGAATACCACATAATCTGCATCCAGATCCTGGTTCTGGCTGTCCGTCACCATCCCCTTTAAATCATCGACCAGATATGCCTCCACGCCGTAAATGACTTTAAAATCCGAATCGGACGGTACAGTATGATTGGCATCCGGGAACGCCTGCACATCCCCGTGATCGGTAATGGCAATCGCCTTATGCCCCCATTTCATGGCACGCTTGACAATATCCTTGACATCTGAAACGCCATCCATATCACTCATTTTGGTATGGCAGTGCAGCTCTATGCGTTTTTCTACGCTGGTATCCATACGGACCGTTGTAAAATCGGCGCATTTCTTGATTCCGACGATAGAACCGATGGTAAGTTCACTGTCGAACTTATCAATGGTTGCAACACCTTTGACACGCACAAACTTTCCCCCGCTGATTTCTTTTAACAGCTCCGGTACATCATCATTTCTCGCAAAAATTTTAAGAACAATCGTATCGGTAAAATCAGTCACGGAAAAAATAATGATGGTCTTTTCATTGCGGATCTCACGGGTATCTACCGACAGAATCTTTCCGCGGATCACAACCTCTCCGATCGGTCCGTCAATCTTCTCAATCTCCATGCTCTCTTCTTCGAAGTCTCTTCCGTATATTACATCCGGATTCATGGATTTTTTGCCGTTATCCGACTCGAATTTCCGGCGGAACTCTCCCCGCTTTTCAAACTTCTGCTTTGGTTTTGCATAATTTGTACCATTTTTTGAAGTGTCTGCACGATTTCCTGCCGTTTTTGCAATTGTCTTTGTTTTTTCTTCTGTTTCGACAGTTTTCTCTTTTTCTTCCGTTTTCTGGGATTTTCCTTCCATAACAAGCTTCGTCCGCGCAACAATTCCTGCCACTTCCTGCCGGATCTGTTCTTCGGAATTTTTCCGGTATTTGCTCTCCTGCGGTTTCCGGTATTGTGGAAATATTTTCAGATTCATTCCACAGCGCTCACAGATCACTTTCTCTAAAAATTCGATAATCTCATCCGTACGGGTTTTGGCAATAATAGTCTCATCCATCGTCAGAATCAGACGGTCCTCTTCCGGAAATTCCATGTCCGCCGTCCGCAACAGATTGTATTCGAGCACACTGTAGGCATTCAGTTCATCTAAAATACTGTCCTTATACACCTCTATCAGAGACTTCGGGGTATACTGTTCGGAAAGCTCATAAGACTCTATGATCTTTACCTGTATGGCCCGGTTCTGAAAAATCTGTTCGGTAATCGCTTTTTCAAGTTTCCATATGTTTTTTTTGAAAATAAGTCTTTTTGCACGCAAATAAATGCGAATATGAGTATGTTCATGATTCGCACTTATTTTTGTCACTTCAGTTGTATCTAACAGCCCTTCGAGTTCTTCCTCCAGTTTCAGTGTCGGAAAGGCTTCACGAAATGCTTTTGACATCAGTCTTCACTCCAATGTTCCAATTCATAACGCAGTGCCGGCAGAAGTTCTGCTTCCGGTACTTTTTTGTAAATTTCTCCATGTTTGATAATCAGACCCTCGCCGACACCTCCGGCAATCCCGATATCGGCTTCCTTTGCCTCTCCCGGTCCGTTTACCACACATCCCATTACCGCCACTTTGATATCAAGCGGAAATTCCGAAACCATCGTTTCTACCTGATTGGCAAGCCCGATCAGATCAATGCGGGTTCTTCCGCAGGTCGGACAGGAAACCACTTCCACGCCCCCTTTGCGAAGTCCGAGGGTACGAAGAATCAGTTTTGCGGATTTAATCTCTTCCAACGGGTCCCCGGTCAGAGAAACACGGATGGTATCCCCGATTCCCTGGTTTAAAATCAGTCCCAGACCGATTGCGGATTTGATATTCCCGCTGATCAGTGTTCCCGCCTCTGTGATTCCCACATGCAGCGGATGATCCGTCTGTTTTGCGATCAGCTCATGTGCTTTGACACACATCATGACATCCGAGGATTTGATACTGATCACAAGATTATCATAGCCCATATCTTCGATCAGTTTCACTTTATCCATTGCGCTCTCCACAATTCCCTCTGCGGTCACACCATGGTATTTTTCCACGAGACCCTTCTCTAAAGATCCGCTGTTGACGCCCACACGGATAGGAATCCGGCGCTCTTTTGCCACATCCACAACCGCTTTTACACGCTCACGACTTCCAATGTTTCCGGGATTGATACGAATTTTATCCGCACCGTGCTCCATGGCTGCAATCGCAAGCCGATAATCAAAATGGATATCCGCAACCAGCGGGATGGTAATCTGTTTTTTGATTTCCGTCAGCGCCGCAGCTGCCTCCTGGGTGGGAACCGCGCAGCGGATAATTTCACAACCGACTTTTGTCAGCTGCTTAATCTGTGCCACCGTTGCCGCAACATCCTCTGTCTTTGTATTTGTCATAGACTGAATCGCAATCGGATGATTTCCTCCAATCCATCTGTTTCCAATCTGTACTTCCTTTGTGATATGTCTCTCCATCATAACGCCTCTAGCCTCTTAGATAAATAGTTTTCGAATGTCATTGAACATAACAATAAACATCAGTCCAAACAACAATACAATACCAACCAGATTTACCATGCCTTCTTTGTTTGGATCAATCCGCTTTCTGCGGATCGCCTCAATAATCAGAAATAACAGCCGGCCTCCGTCCAGTGCCGGAAGCGGCAGCAGATTCATAACGCCCAGATTCGCAGATAAAAGAATCGTCCAGTTGAGCATATTCAAAAGTGCATAGTAATACCCGTCATTTTTTACAGACTGCTGATAGGTGTCTCCGATTGATTTTACGATACCGACCGGTCCGCTCAGTTCGTTTGGAGATACCTGACGTGTCACAAGCATTTTCAGACTCTGGATAGTGGTATAAATCCAGTATCGCACCTCGTAAAAACTGTTTTTTAAGTTTGTGAGCACGTTTCCCTTTACCCGGACATTTCCCATGGTCTGAAATCCGTACAGATATCTTCCGGTCTCTTTATCCAGTTTCGGAACCAGTGTTGTCGTATGTTTCTGCCCATCCCTTGCATAAGTGACTTTAATGGTTTCCCCGGAATGAAATGTTCCGTATGCAGTGATTTCTCTGCTGAAATGAACCGAAAAATGATTCATCCGGATAATCTCATCCCCTTCCTGAAGACCTGCCTCTTCTGCGGCATATCCTTCCATTACCCCGGAAAGAACCGGCTTATCATATCCCACACAGCTCATCAGGATAAACGCGAAAATAAATGCAAGAATAAAGTTAAAAAAAGGTCCTGCAAATACGACGCTCATACGTCCCCATACCGGCTTTTTACCAAATGCACGATTGTCCGTCGAATCTTCGTCTTCCCCTTCCATCATGCAGGCTCCTCCAAACGGAAATGCCTTAATGCAGTATTTGGTTTCGCCTTTTTGTATCCCACAGATAGTCGGTCCAAGGCCGAAACAAAATTCATTTACCCGGATTCCGTTTGCCTTTGCAAGCAAAAAATGCCCCAGTTCATGAAATAAAATTACAATACTAAATATTACAAATGCGATAAGAAATGATACAATTTTCATTTTTTTTACCACCTGCCCCCTATATATTCATATGTTGCCTGCTCTGTCTCTAAGATCTGCTCTAAATCCGGATGTGCGATATAGCTGACTTCTTCCATTGCAGCTTCAATCATTTCCGTAATTTCCGGATAAGCGATTTTTCTGTCCAGAAACATTGCCACTGCCTTTTCATTTGCGGCATTAAAAACCGTTGGGATATTTCCTCCCCGTCTGGCAGCATCATATGCCAGGGAAAGCCCACGGAAGGTATCCGTATCCGGGCGCTCAAACGTAATGTCACGAAGAGCAAAAAGATCCAGACGCTTCCCGGATAAATGTTTCCGCTTTGGGTAATACAGTGCATACTGAATCGGCAGACGCATATCCGGCGTTCCAAGCTGCGCAATCACTGCACCATCCTCATATTCCACAGCAGAATGAATGACACTCTGCGGATGCACGACAACTTCAATCTGTTCGAGTTCCACACCAAACAGCCATTTTGCTTCCATAACCTCAAGCCCTTTGTTCACAAGTGTCGAAGAATCAATGGTCACCTTGTGTCCCATGGACCAGTTCGGATGCTTTAATGCATCTTCCACCTGTATATGGAGCAGATCCTGCTTCTTTCTGCCCCGGAACGGTCCTCCGGATGCGGTAAGAAGGATTTTACTGATCGGATTTTCTTCGTTTCCCTGCAAAGACTGGAAAATGGCACTATGTTCACTGTCTACCGGAAGAATGGACACTCCATACTCCGCTGCAAGCGGAATAATCAGATGTCCTGCCGTAACTAACGTTTCTTTGTTTGCCAGGGCAATCGTTTTCTTTGCCTTTATGGCTGCGATGGTCGGCCGGATTCCGAGCATCCCGACAATCGCCGTCACCAGAATTTCCGACTCTTCATAAGTTGCAACCGCAAGTAATCCATCCATTCCGGTTTCCACAGGAATGCCCAGATCCGCCGTGCGGACCCGAAGGGAAGCTGCTGTCTCTTTGCTCCACACAGCAACAAGCTTTGGACGAAATTTCCGCATTTGTTCTTCCAGCAGACGGATATTGTTTCCACAGGCAAGTGCGGTCACTTCAAAATCATCTGCATGTTCTTCAATCACAGAAAGTGTCTGTGTTCCAATGGACCCTGTCGATCCCAAAATTGCTATCTTTTTCATCGTTCACCTCTTACAGCATATGAAGCGCCAGGAAATAAATGATTGGTGCAGTAATAATCATGCTGTCAAACCGGTCGAGAATTCCTCCATGACCTGGAATCAACTTTCCGTAATCCTTGATATCATAATTTCTTTTGATGGCAGAAGCTGTCAGATCCCCTACCATGGAAATCAGTCCGGCAATTGCCGCAATCGCAGCAAGAATTACAATTTCTCCACGTTCCAGATGCATCGGGCTACGGAAAATAAAACAATATAAAGCGGTCAGAAGCGCAGCACCTGCCACACCTCCCACTGCACCCTCTACCGATTTTTTCGGACTGAGTTTCGGCGACATCTTGTGCTTTCCAATCAGCATTCCGACGCAATATGCACAGGTATCGCATCCCCACGAACATAAAAATACAAGAAAGGCAAGATATAACCCTCTCTCCAGCGTACGGATCTGATATACATAAGAAAGCATGACCGCTACATAGAAGAATCCAAAAAATGCTGCCATCACCTGATCTGCATGAAATTTCGGATATGCAAATACAAATACAAACATTAACAGAATCAAAAATGCCATAAATAAAATCATAAGATCCGGCAGAAACTTCCACTGTAAATTACAGTAATAAACGATTGCCGCCAGATATCCAACGCCTGCCAGAATGGTCTTTTCCATCTTGAACACGCGATATAATTCAAACATTCCGATACAGGAAATGGCAAGTGTTGCAAATAATAAAATTTCATGGCCTGAAATAATCAAAAACAGAGCCAGAATTACCAGCACGATTCCGCTTAACAGTCTCGTTTTAAACATCCTATTCTTCCTCCTTAAGTCCGCCAAAGCGTCTGTCTCGTTTATTATACGCTTCCACAGCTAATTCCAATTCTTTTTTATGAAAATCCGGCCACGGAACATCCGTAAAATAAAATTCGCTATACGCAAGCTGCCACAGCAGATAATTGGAAAGCCGCTGCTCTCCACTTGTACGAATCAGTAAATCCGGGTCTGGAAGTTCCCTTGTATCCAGATATCCGGAAAAGGTTTTCTCATTGATTTCCTCCTCCGTGATTCTGCCATTCTTTATATCAGTAAACATATGCTTCATGGCCCGAAGCATCTCATCCCGGCTTCCATAATTGATGGCAATGGTCAGATTCAGTCCCGTATTTGCCGCGGAAACTTCTTCCAGTTCCTGAATCTTTTTCTGAAAACTTTCGGATAATCTGGAAAGTTCCCCAATCACACGTACCCGCATATTATTTTTATTTGCCGTGCGGATACAGTTTTTCAAATAACTCTCCAGCAGTTTCATCAGTGCAGCCACTTCGCTGTCCGGACGATTCCAGTTTTCCGTGGAAAATGCATACAGTGTCAGGTACTCAATTCCAAGCTCATCTGCAGCCTGACAAACCGTTTCTACATTCTTTGCGCCAACGGTATGTCCATAATTGCGTGGCATACCCTTGCTTTTTGCCCATCTTCCATTCCCATCGAGTATAATCGCCACATGTTTTGGAATTTTCATCAATCTTGTTCCCCTCTTTCCTGCAAGTGAAAAAGGGACATAGCCACAGGCTTATGTCCCTTAAACATCTTATACTGTAAGAATTTCATCCGACTTGGCATCCACAGCCTTGTCAATCTGTGCAACATACTGATCGGTCAGTTTCTGGATTCCGTCTTCGAGATCCTTGATCTCGTCCTCAGAAATATCCTCCGCCTTGCCTACTTTTTTGAAATGATCCATCGCATCTCTGCGGATATTTCTCACAGCGACCTTGGCACCCTCACCTTTTTTCTTAATATCTTTTGCCAGCTCTTTTCTTCGCTCTTCGGTCAGTTCCGGAAATACCAGACGAATCAGTTTTCCGTCATTCGTCGGGTTAATTCCCAGATCCGAACTGAGAATGGCTTTTTCAATTTCTTTTACCATAGATGCTTCCCATGGCTGAATCTGAATCATTCTCGGCTCCGGAACACTGACATTTGCAACGCTCTGAATCGGAGACGGTGTTCCGTAATAATCAACACGAAGTTTGTCCAACACATGCGGATTCGCACGTCCTGCACGGATTCCCGCGAACTCCTCATTT
>OGPC01001812.1_pt1 | contig 12160 bp, 10 predicted proteins | sample 1552911 | NCBI WGS metagenome assembly OGPC01 (sample SAMEA2580248, study PRJEB22360) | human gut metagenome | biome: human gut; feature: human-associated habitat; material: faeces | place: Denmark | collected 2008/2010 | reverse complement strand
CCGGCCGCATAAAGCGGCCGGGGCTTTTGTGCGCCGCAAAAGTGGACAATATCCTTGCGATTTGTTTTTTTGCGATTTTGGCAGCAAACGCTGTCGTTACAAGCTTTTCCGCGCATTTTTGCCGCACAGCCCACCCATTGATTTCGCATACATTTTGCTGTATACTATCAGTGTAAAGCCTATGCAAAACGCATGTAAAAAGGAGCAATACCATGGCAGTCACCGCAAAACCGCAGGCACCCATGTTTACCAGACGGGCGCTGTTTACACTGATCTGGCCCCTTCTGCTGGAGCAGACCCTCAGCGTCACGATGGGTATGGCCGACACCCTGATGGTTGCCGGCGTGGGCGAGGCCGCTGTCTCAAGTGTTTCGCTGGTTGACAGCCTGAACATTTTGATCATTCAGATCCTGTCCGCCCTGGCCACCGGCGGCGCAGTCATTGCCAGCCAGTATCTGGGCCGCAAGGATACCGAAAACGCCGGGCGCAGCGCGGCCCAGCTGTACAGCGTGCTTGGCCTCTCGACTGTGGCAATGGGCATCCTCTGTATGCTGCTCTCCCGCCCGATCCTGCGCGGCGTTTTCGGCAGCATTGATGAGGATGTCATGCGGTTTGCCCAGCAGTATTTCCTTATCAGCGCCGTGTCCTACCCCTTCATCGGCCTGTATAACGGCGGCGCGGCTCTTTTCCGCGCACAGGGCAACAGCCGCATCAGTATGCTGGCCAGCCTTGTCATGAATGTCATCAACATTGCAGGCAACGCACTGCTGATCTACGGCTTCGGCATGGGGGTCATCGGCGCAGCACTGGCCACCCTGATCGGCCGTGTCTTTGCCGCCGTGTTTATCCTGTGGCAGAACCAGAAGCTCTGCAACCCGCTGCGGGTCCAAAGCCTTGCCGACCTGCGGCCGCGGCGCGCCCCCATCATGCAGATCCTCTCCATCGGCATCCCGTCCGGCCTTGAAAACGGCATGTTCCAGATCGGCAAGCTCTGCGTCAGCAGCCTGACCTCGACGCTGGGCACCTCGGCCATCGCAGCCAACGCCGTTGCCAACACGCTTTCAACGCTGGCAAACATCCCCGGCAATACGATGAGCCTTGCCATGATCCCCGTTGTCGGCCAATGTCTGGGCGCAGGCGAGAAAAAGCAGGCCAAGCGGTATGTGTTTCTGCTGATGGGCATTGCCATGGTCGGTTTGGTCGCTGCCAATGCCGCGCTGTTCTTCCTGATTCCCCTGCTCGTGGTCTGGTTCAACCTCTCGGCGGAGGCCTCCGCCCTCTGCACCATGGTCGTGCGCATGTTCAACATTGCCAGCGTCTTTTTCTGGGCCTGCAGCTTTACGCTGCCCAACGCCCTGCGCACCGGCGGCGATGCCAAATTCACCATGACGGTCAGCATCATAAGCATGTGGCTGTTCCGCGTTATTCTGAGCTATGTCTTTGTGCTGCAGTTCCATCTGGGGCTGGCCGGCGTCTGGCTGGGCATGTTCATCGACTGGATCTGCCGCGACATCTGCTTTATCGCCCGCTTTATCAGCGGCAAGTGGATGGAGCATAAGGTCATATAAAAAGCAAGCCTCCCCCGCCCGTGGTATGCGCAGTGCATACTACGGGCGGGGGAGGCTTTTTATGGGTCAGCTTTTTCGTGCGGTCACTCGACCATATACTCAAAATCGATACGGCCCAGCGCCACATCGGCGGCGGCCACCTGAATCTTCATCGAGGAGCCGAGCATCCAGCTCTTGCCGGTCAGCGGGTCGAGCATGCTCACCCCGTCAATGACCTGCGGCTCGCCCTTGCATAGCTGCGCGGCGGGCACAAAGCCCTCGACCGTGTTCTCCAGCTCAACAAAGACGCCGCGCGGCGTGATGCCTGCGACCGTGCCGGTATAGACCTCGCCCAGATGGTTGTGCATATACTCGGCCTTATACAGATCCTCGACATCGCGCTCGATGCGGACGGCTGCGACCTCCTGCTTGCTGGACTTCTCGCTGGCCTGCTGGGCAAACTCGTTGAAGTCCTTCTGTAGCTGGCTGGCGGACGCACCGAGCAGCATCTCGCTCAAAATGCGATGGATGGCAAGGTCGGGATAGCGGCGGATGGGGCTGGTAAAGTGGGCATAATCTGCCAGCACCAGACCGTAGTGGCCAAGGGGCTGCGGTGCGTAACGGGCCTTCTGCATACTGCGCAGGATGCCGGTGTGTACCGGGATCTGGATGGGCTGGTCGCGGGTCTCATCGAGCAGGGCGGCCAGCTCCAGCTGTGTCGGGATGGGGTTCTTGAACTTGGCGTTCAGCCCGCAGGCCAGCAGCGTGGCGGACAGCTTTTCCATCTTTTCGGCATCGGGGGCCTCGTGTACACGATAGACAAAGGGCACCTTGTTCGTGCGGCCCGCATTGGCGGCGCACTGGTTGGCCAGCAGCATGAACTCCTCGATCATGCACTCGGAGGTGCCGCGGTCGCGCTTGACGATGTCCACGCAGCGGCCGTTCTCGTCCATGACAAGCTTTGCCTCGTTGGACTCAATATCCATGCCGCCGCGGGCCTTGCGCAGCACAAGGCGCTTGCGGTACAGCTCGTCCATGGCGGGCAGCTGGTCCAGCACGGCCTCATACTTGGTCCTGAGGTCAGTCAGGTCGGCGTCCTCGGCAGGCTCCAGCAGAGCGTTGATCTCCTTGTAGACGCCTTTGACGCGGCTGCAAATCACACTCTTGACGAACTTGTAGCTGCGGATCTCACCGTTCTCGTCCAGACGCATCAGGCAGGAGAATGCCAGACGATCCTCGCCCTCGTTCAGGGAGCAGATACCGTTGGACAGCTGGGTCGGCAGCATCGGAATGACCTTGTCGGCGTAGTAGATGCTGGTCGCACGCTCGTAGGCCTCTTCATCCAGCGCAGAGCCGGGGCGGACATAGTGGCTGACATCCGCGATGTGAACGCCCAACTCATAGCCGTCCTCAAGCTTCTGCAGGCTGATGGCATCATCAATATCCTTCGTCTCGGCAGAGTCGATCGTAAAGATGGGAATACCGCGCAGATCCAGACGCTTGGCCGCCTCGGTCGGGTCGATGACGGCATTATCGTATGCGTGAGCCTCCTCCAGCACCTCCGGCGGGAATTCCTGCCGGACATTGCGGCCGTAGAGGATCGCCTTGGCACACTCGGAGGCGTAGTCGGAAGAGCCGAACTTTTCGACCACGGCGGCACGGTGGTCGCTGTGGCGGTTGCCGCGGTGGGTGATGAGGAAGCCGACCTTATCACCCAGATGTACACCTTCGCTCCCCTGCTTGGCCAGCAGGAACTTCACATCGCGGCAGCCGTCCGGCTCAACCGCCATGCGGCCGTCCTCAGACAGGCAGACCGTACCCGCAAAGCGGTTGTTGGGGACAGTGACCTCCACGACCTCACCCTCAGAGGAGCCCTCCACGCGGGGATGGTCGAACAGCTTGACATTGATCTTGTCGTTGGGCATCGCGCCGTGCAGTGCGCGCCCCGGGATAAAGATGTCGCCCTCGCCGTCATCGCGGCTGGCAAAGCCGAAGCGGGCTGCCAGCTTGACCAGTGTGCAGGGAATGGCCGCCGGGGCGTTTGTGTTCTCATAGGTGGCAAAGCCCGGCACATAGGTGCCGTTGCGCATCGACAGCTCGCCGGTGGCGACCATAGCCGATACGCTGGTGCGCAGGCGGGAATTGTCCACCTGCAGGTTATTCTGCAGCTCACGCAGCGTCATGGGGCGGCGCTTGACTGCGTTTAAAATACTTTTCTGTAACGGTGTCATGTGTACTCCTTTAATTTACGCCGCACCGCCGTCCGGCGGTGCCCTTCCGATATACTCCCACAAAAAACGGCCCGCCGGGGCGCTGCTTGCAAAGCTGACGCGCTTGGCGGACCCATTTTGTTTCTTTGCTTACCCTGCGAGCATCACAGGCGTGCGCTCAGGACGCAGACGACCAGCGTAACGACGAAGAAAACAACGCCGCAAACCTTGGTCAGCTTAGCCAGCTTGGCGTCCACGCCGCGCTCACGGCCGGCAGCCATCGTAGCAGAGCTTTCGCCCATGATAGCACCGGACAGGCCCTGACCCTTCTGCTCCTGTGCGAGGGTAAAGACGATGATCAACAGGGACACGACGACGAGGACGACGCCGAGAGCGATCTCATACCAGTTCATTGCTTAGCACTCCTTCTATTTCTATCCACGCCGCCATGGCGCGAAAAGTCTCATGCACCGTACAGTATAGCATAGTTTTCTGTGCGTTGCAAGCGCTTTTTTCGCGTTTTTAAAGCAATTCAGTTCTGAAAGGCAATTTTCTCCCCCTGCACCAGCGGATAGCGCACCAGCCGGGTGCCGTCCAGATCCTCACGGTGCATATCCACTGCCGTGATCTGGTGGTTGCCGTAGGTCGTGTAGTAGTAAATTCCCTTGTCGGCGTTGCAGCAGCTTGTATACAGCGTGATCTCATACTTGCCGCCGTCCAGCTCGCAGCAGCCGCGCTGCTGTTCAACCGCGTGCAGGATGTGGAAGAACTGCCCCACACTCTCGGTCTCGCTGTCACCGGATTTTGAGTTCATCTTGACAAATGCCGCCCGCACAAAGCGGGACTGGCTGGACAGGTCCCCCGGCAGGCCCAGCCCGCCCAGCCCGCGGCTGTAGACGGGCAGGTCGAGGCCGTCCGCAAAGGTGCTGGCGGGGGTGCGGGGCGACAGTGCGCGGTAGTTGTTCAGCGCGAAAAGCTGCTGCGGGAAGGGCGGGTTGTTTGTCAGCACACCCACGGGGTTGTCGTAGATATGCAGCCCATCGGCGGTGGATTCCACCGTAATGCTGCCGGTCTTGTCGGCCACAAGCCAGTGCAGCTGGGCCAGCGGCAGCTGGTCACTGAACGGGATATTTACAATGTTGGCCTTCTCCAGCAGGGCGCGGGCCTCTGCCAGCGTTGCACAGCTGCCCAGCAGCCAGGGGATCAGCTCAAATTGGGTGATGTTGTTTTTACCGTCTGCCGCCGGGTGGTAGACGGCGTTGCCCACAAAGTTCAGCCCGGCAACGCCGAGGCCCTTTTCATTGATGGCGTCATAGTACAGCGGGTACTCCCCTGCCACATAGGCCATGCCGATCATGGCATACCTTGTGCGGAAATCCCCCATGCAGCGCAGGGCAAACGGATAGCTGCGCGGCGTGACCGTGACTTCATCCCCATAGGAGAATTCATAGTCAAGATTGCGTCCGAAATAGAAGTCTGCTGTCTTATAGGTTGCTGCGGTACACATGGCAAATGCCCCTTTCCTATTTCCTGATACGGCTAGTGTAGCACGCCGGGAGCCGGATAATCCACCATAAATTGTAAACAATCCGGCCCTTCAGCCGCACTTACAGGCCGGCAACCGAGTCGATCGGCATCGACATAAAGATCCCCTGCGCCGCACTGTGCATACCGCAGCTTTCACCCAAGGATTGCATAAGGGCGACCTTGTTGGCAGATTCCGTCAATACCAGAACGATCTCCTTTTCATCCTGCACGCTCAGCCCCCAAAAGCCCGTTGCCTCTTCATTGCCGATGCGTCGGCTGCGGATGACGGTGCCGCCGGTGGCACCCGCCGCACGAACCGCCTTCATCACATCATCGCTGAAGCCGCTGTTCACGATCGCTGCAACCAGAGAGTGTTTCGTTTCAGACATACTGTTTTCTTCCTTTCCGCTGGTATTCAGAACATCCTTGCCTGCATCGTGGTCCAGAATACGCAAAATCATGTTGTTTGCACCGTTCAAAGGGATCGTAAAAGCAATGCCGGTGTTGGCTTTGTGCAGCTGCAATTCCGTGTAGAGCTTTTCCATCAAAATCGGGGACAAATGCTTCGGGACCATGCTGACCAGAACACTTTTGTCAATGCTGCCAAGGCCGAGCATATCCATGATCTCGCTGGAGGCCGTCCCCTCGGCATTGAAGCGGTATTGCAGCGGCAGCGCCCCTTTTTTGAACATTTCGGCTGCGTGTTCTGCCAGCTTCGGCGTTGTGATCAGCACCAACAGCTGAAATGACACTTTCTTCTCATGCTCCATTTTAGTCGCCCTCCTCAAGATCAACGATCATGTCGCAGTCATCGGCGATTGCAGCCGGTACGGTCTGCGTCCGCTTGGCGGTTTTCAGCTTGTATACCAGCCCCATAAGCTGGATGGCGATCAGCGGCGTCAGGGCAACCAGCGCAACAACACCGAACGCATCGGTCATCAGGTTGCCGCCCAGTGCCTCACATACGCCGATGCTGAGCGGCAGCAAAAAGGTCGAGGTCATCGGGCCGCTGGCAACGCCGCCGGAGTCAAACGCAATGCCGATAAAAATATCCGGCACCAGGCGGGACAGCACCAGCGCAATGATGTACCCGGGGATGACAAACCACTGGATGGATATGCCGGTCAGCACGCGCAGCATGGCCAGACCGACACTGGCTGCCACACCGATCTGCATACAGCGGTTCATCATTTTGACCGAGATGGCGCCGTTTGTGACGGCCTCCACCTGATGGTTCAGAACCTGAATGGCAGGCTCTGCCTTGACGATGTAGTAGCCGATCAGCGCACCGATGGGAACCAGAATCCAGCGCAACGACAGCCCTGCCAGTTCCTTGCCAAGGTAGGCGCCAACGGGTGCAAACCCGACATTGGCACCGCACAAAAACAGCACCAGTCCAATATAGGTATACCCAAAGCCGACGATGATGCGCTTGATTTGCAGCCCATGGTAGCGGTGGGTCAGCCATTGGAAAATCAAAAACACCCAGAGGATCGGCACCAGCGAGAGAAGCACCTCCCTGGCGTAGAGCGGCAGCCCCTGCGCAAACACCCGGGCAACATCTTGCGTGGTGACAACGGTGGCAACATCGGTAAGGGTGTAGGCCGCCTCGGTCGGCTTAAAGAAACAGCCGAGGATCAGCACCGCCAGAATCGGCCCCACGCTGGAAAGCGCCACCAGACCGAAGCTGTCATTTGCCGCATTTTTATCGCTGCGCACCGAGGCCAGCCCGACACCCATGGCCATAATAAAAGGTACGGTCATCGGGCCGGTGGTGACGCCGCCGGAGTCGAAGGCCACTGCCAAAAACTCCTTGGGCACAAAAGCAGACACCAGAATGAGTGCCAGATAGCAAACGATCAGCAGCATCGACAGACTGATCTTATAGCGGATACGCACGATGGCCAGCGCCAGAAACAGCCCCACGCCGACAGCCACCGTCATAATCAACACCATGTTCGGCACAGACGGCACCTGCCCCGCAAGAACCTGCAGGTCCGGCTCCGACACGGTAATGATGACGCCCATGAGAAACCCTGTCAGCAGGACTGTAAGCAGTTTTTTCATTTTGGAGATCTGCACGCCAACGCCTTCGCCGAGCGGCGTCATCGCCATCTCTGCACCGAGCTGGAAAAAGCCCATGCCAACGATCAGCATCAGGGCGCCTGTCAGGAACATGACTACACTTCCCAGCTCCATCGGGATCACAAAGATGCTGAGCATCAGGACGATCCCGGTGATCGGAAGCACGGCAGAGAGCGACTCTCTGATTTTTTCTTTCAGTTTTACATTCAATTCTACGCCCACCTTTCAACAGAGAGTTGTTTTTTGCACGGCGCCTTCGGGGGCGCCGCCTTCCCCCAAAAGCACGCCATTTTGTATATTTGCGTGCTCACGCAAATATCATTATCTATATTTTACACTACAAACGCCCCCGCCGCAAGTTCTCTGCGGCAACTGTATTCATTCCGGGTTTTCTGAATTGCCGCTCTGGTATCGGCGCATAAAAATTTCCCGGTAACGAAAGTGGAAATCACCGGGAGAAGGAGAAGCAAAAAGCGCTGCAAGCCCCGAAAAAGGCTTGCAGCGCTGCTTTCTGGCGTCCCAGAGAGGATTTGAACCTCCGGCCCCACGCTTAGGAGGCGTGTGCTCTATCCAGCTGAGCTACTGAGACTGATATTCAGTTTTTTGGGTGTCATGCAAAGGTGCTATGACAAGGCTATTATACCCGCTTCCACCGCAAATTGCAAGTGCGCAAGGGAATAAAACCCTGTCGGGGCAGCACTGTAAAATGCAGCTGGCGCGGTTGCATTTTACAGTGCTGAAACAAAGAAAAAGTCGCGGCAATATACTTGCCACGACTCTTTTGTCTGAGTGTGATAAAAAAGATACCCTGTTCTTCTACTCTTTTGGCTTCAGAATTCTTGATACATCAGTAACTTTCCGTTTTTCGTTCTTTATTCAGCCTTTCGATTTCTTATTGCTTTTGTGGAATTTCAATTTTCTGAAGTTCATGTGTCATTGGTTCTTGCCTCAAAAACCAATCTGCAATGTCATGTACATTCTCTATATCTACAACACGCCTTCTTACATAGTATTATATTCTTTTCTATTAGAACTATAGGAAACAAACTATAAATTTTCCTATTAACTTCTAAACACATTTATATTTTTCGGGTTTTCGTATATAAAATCTTCAATAGCTTGTCCTTTGGGAATGGTCAATCCCAGATGCTTTGAGTAATCCCGATTTCGCTTTCTGGGTTCAATTACATCAAACATAAGCGCAGTAAAATTGCGTTCTTGTTTCCAAAGTACTGAAACATTACTATCATCAACAGATTTTAATGCAGTATTGTAAAAGTATACTAAGAATTCCAAACAAATATCTCTATACCCCTGATATGCAGATGGCTTATCATGCCCAAAGTAATCTCCCTTGATAACATTGGGAAAATAAAATCTTCCGATTTCTGTCAGTGCAGATAGTCTGGAAAGCATTTCCGTTTTCTGTGGCTGAAATTCATCAGAAAAGAATTCTTGACTTTCCATAGAATGGATAATCCGTATCATAATTTCTACCACAGAAGTATACCATTGCAAAAGCTCTTTTCTATAATTTTCTGTCAATTCATACTTTTTCGTACTTGTTACAATTTTATATATTCCACCAATGACAGGAATAAGTACAGTTACTACAATTCCAATGATTGCAATTATTGAATCTGTGCTAAGAGAAAGGCTTACGATTTCATTTTTCATCTAGAAGCTTCTCCGAATTCTGTAATAATGTCACATCTGTACTTGCTTCCAGCATCTCCGTCACAACATGATTCAACTCTGCTGCCCCCTTACTGGTAATTGCAGGCCGTCCCGTCTGCTGTTCAATTTGCTTCCGCGCTTCACCTGCAATCGAACCGCCACGGCGCGCCACATCGCGGTTTTGCTGTAAGCCTTCCGGTTGCTCGGTCTGGGAGATTTCTTTTGTGGACACTTCTGCCAGCATATTCAGCACCAATTCCAAGGTACTCATGTTATCCCGCAGGCTTTCCTTTTTCAGCCCTTTCAGATTCTTATACTGCCGGGTACTCATACCGCTCCACGCGCGGGTGATTTCATCGGTCAGAATCGCATACTCTGCGTTTTTCTCGATGCCGCGGTCTTTCCATTCATCCGTCAGTTCCTTGCGGGCTGATATTGCCTGCAAGCGCTGATTGATCCATTCCCGCGTGTACCCTTTCCGTTCATAGGTAGAAACCAAGCGTTCCGCAATGCGTTCCGGGTCCAGCGTTTCCTCTATGCGCTCCCGCCCAACCTGCGCAAGCCACAATTTCATCGGTTCCGCCTTGGGGGATGGGATGGACTGGATGATGCGGAACAGCTGCTGTGTGTTGGCTACGTCTGTTTTGTAGCGTTTACCGTCCTTGGGGGATTTCAATTTCAGTTGGTTACAATCTGTTACCAACTGACTGCCCTCGTCTTTCAGCCTCTTTTTGGTGACTTTCCAGTAGTTACGCGCCGTGTCATAGTCCTTTGCATCAGTCAGCACGGATACCACATCCACAACAGAGAAATACCATTCTTCGTTTTCCTCGTCCCACGCGGTACGAATCGCCTGATCTTCAAAAAGCTGAAGCTGTTCGTTTTCATTCATTATAAAGTCACCCGATTTCCAAGAGATTTCCTATTAATAGGATAGCAAATTTCACACGGATTAGCAAGAAAAACTCTCCATGTTTTTAACTCAAACCAAGCATCTTACATTTTGTGTTTCCGTCTTTGTACATCTTCAAATATTTCTTTTGATACAATCGGCTCATGCGCATTTTCCACCAGAAACATACTCTGCTCACCACAATTTTTCTTTTGTTTTCCGGTCAGGAAATCCGGGGTGCAGGTCTTTTGCAGTAAAAGGTTTCCCACATATTTTTCATTGCTTAGCATACGGTCTATTGTGGATGTGCTCCACTCAGATTTTCCGGTGACAGTCTTTATGCCATTTTCCTCCAGATACCGTTTAATCTTGCGCACACCATAACCCGCCAAATACAACGAGAATATCTTCCGTACAATTTCAGCCTCTTCCGGTACAACTACCAGTCTACCGCCTTTATCCTTAGTATAGCCTAAAAAGCGGGCATGGTTTAACACAGCTTTGCCACTGCGCATACGTTGGCGAATGCCAAACTTGATGTTCTCACTTTTCGCGGCACTTTCTTCCTGTGCCGCCGCAAGTAAAATGGATAGCAACGCTTCGTTGACTTCCATTGTATTGATTTGTTCTACATCGGATAACATTGCAACATTCATTTTTTTCAGTCTCCTTATCGTGGATAATGTTTCTACTGTATTTCTTCCGAACCGACTTAATGACTTAACCAGAATCAAGTCAAATCTGTGTTTTTGGGCATCCTTTAACCGTGGTCGATGCCGATAATGATGCTCATAGTGAAAATCCTCCTTATTATAATAGGTATAAAATGGAAAACTTGAAAACAAACTGAAAACTGCCGGGAAAAACAAAAAATCCCCGCAGCCAACGAGAAATCAGCTGCGAGGAAATTGAAAACATTCTGAAAATAGCAGGATTTATTCTGTTTTTTCTCAAAAGAATTGCCCTCTCCCCTGCCGCAATTCAGAATTTTGCGGGAAGATGAGGCAATAAAAATGTCCAACAGTCTGAAAGCTACTGGACATCTTTATAAAAAGCAACTCGAAAATTGGCTGTCGAAGCCGCCGATTTTCAACGATACAGCAAAGAAAAAAGCCTGTGACATCTTTTTTGTCACAGGCTTTTGGTGGGAGCTGGTGGATTCGAACCACCGAAGCATTAAGCAGCAGATTTACAGTCTGTCCCCATTGGCCACTCGGGAAAGCTCCCATATTCAATTTGTGGCCGCCGTGTCTCCCGGCGACGTATGTTATTATAGCAGAGGGCTTTTCAAAATGCAAGCCTTTTTTTGATTTTTTTTGTGATTTTTTCAAAAAAGCGCGTTTTCATCACAGCATCGAGCAAAAACTTTTCTTGACATACAGTTGCAGTAAGCGTACATTTATAATAGCAGTATAAATACAGCATTGGGAGGTTTTTACTATGGCGATTCGTGTTGGCATCCTGACTTCCGGCGGCGACTGCCCCGGCCTGAACGCTACCCTGCGCGGCGTGGCCAAGGCGCTGTATCACCGGATGGGCGATAAAGTTGAGATCGTTGGCATTATGAACGGCTATGACGGCCTGATCAACGGCAACTACCGCGAGATGTCCCCCGACGAGTTCTCCGGCATCCTGACCGTGGGCGGCACCATCCTGGGCACCAAGCGCACCCCCTTTAAAAAGATGCGCGTCGTCGAAGACGACAAGGTGGACAAGGTCGCCGCGATGAAGAAAAACTACCGCGCTGCCAAGCTGGACTGCCTGCTCTGCCTCGGCGGCAACGGCACCCACAAAACCGCAAACCTGCTCAGCCAGGAAGGGCTGAACATCATCGGCCTACCCAAAACCATCGACAACGACATCTACGGCACCGATGTGACTTTCGGCTTCCACACTGCCGTGGACATTGCCACCGAGGTCATCGACCGCATTCACACAACCGCCGGCAGCCACAGCCGCGTAATGTGCATTGAGATCATGGGCAACAAGGCCGGCTGGCTGACGCTGTACTCCGGCATTGCGGGCGGCGCAGATATCATCCTGCTGCCCGAGCTGCCCTACGACATCAAGAAGGTTGCCGCCGCCGTGGAGAACCGCGCCAAGGCAGGTAAGAACTTCTCGATTTTGGCTGTGGCCGAGGGTGCTTTCTCGGTCGAGGAGGCCAAGATGAAGCGCAAGGAGTGGACCGCCAAGCGCGCCGAGGCCGGTTACACCACCGCCAC
>OGPC01001807.1_pt1 | contig 12185 bp, 7 predicted proteins | sample 1552911 | NCBI WGS metagenome assembly OGPC01 (sample SAMEA2580248, study PRJEB22360) | human gut metagenome | biome: human gut; feature: human-associated habitat; material: faeces | place: Denmark | collected 2008/2010 | reverse complement strand
TTGATCGCTTCGATCATTTCAGCTGTTGTCATTTTAGCCATTTTTGATATCCTCCATTTTTAAATTTACTCTGCCGGACTCTTCTTCTGATCTCCGGTTCAGATTTTGTTCCTTTTTACATTGCGCCGCATATCCGGCACATCTGTATTTTACTCCTCTGCTGCCGCTTCTTCGGCCGGAGCCTCTGTTGCTGCCTCGCCGTCTTTCTCAGCGATCTGTTTAATAACACGAGCAAAGTTTGTAATCGGTGACTGCAAGCTTCCGAGCAATTTGGAGAGAAGTACCTCTCTTGACGGAATCTTAGCCAGTTCATTCAATCCGGCTACATCATATACAGTTCCTTCAATTACACCGGCTTTCATCTCAAGTTTGTCTGCTGTCTTAGCAAACTCTGCAAGAATTCTGGCCGGAGCTGTCGCATCTTCCTTAGATACGCAAAGTGCGCTCGGTCCTTCTAAATACTCATCCAGACCCGCGAACTCTGTTCCTTCAAATGCTCTCTTCATCATTGTGTTCTTACATACTTTGTAAGTAACGCCGGCTTCTCTGAGCTTTTTACGAAGCTCTGTATCCTGTGCTACTGTAAGTCCACGGTAGTCAACGATAACTACAGACTGAGCATCTTTGATGTCTTCTGCGATAGCTGCTACGATCGGTTGTTTTAATTCAACTTTTGCCACGTCCAGGTGCACCTCCTTATAGATTTTAAATGACTGCGTCCTGAGACCTTCAATCATCGGAAGCGCCGAAAGGCACATCCCGGGATTGCAGGCGATTACCAACATCCCGGGCAACCCCGAACTTTGGCTCGTCGCCTATACAAAAAACCTCTGCGACAGAAGACACAGAGGTTTACAAATGTTCTTTTTAAAAAGAATTCGTATCTTCCTCGGCAGGCGTTCTCAACCTTATGCCTAACGGCACCTGCTGTCTTCGGCAGTCAATTACTTTTATAAAATATCACTACTCATCCAAATTGTCAAGCACTTTTTTCACATATTGTTCCGCTTCACCTTCCGATAAAGAAAACTCTTCCTCATTATATTCCGTCAAAATCATATCGATTACCTCCGACCGATTTTTACGAAGTATTTCAGACAAAATTCCCTGACGGATGCAAGTGTCTACCGCCCGCTCTACCGCCTCTTCAAACGGAAGTTCTCCTGACATCTGCTGACGGATCATTGCGACAAACCGGGAATATTCCCGCAGTGTCACACACTTTTCCATAAGTTCTCTGTTGTGACCAAAATTAATATTCAGCACAACCGCTTTACATTCAAGCGCCGGCGGCACTTCTTTTCCCGTCTTAACAAACAAGTCGCTTAGTTTCAGTTCCTGTCGTTCCGGCTCTTGTTTCGTTCCGTTATAAAAAACAATATACTGCGGGAACGGGATATGTAAAGGAACGTTCATATAGAGCTTTTGTTTCACATCTTCGATCCGTTCCCGATAAAGCGACGCAAAGTAAAACAATCCTCTCAGCGGCAGATTTGGACTATATGAACTTTGATGTTCATATAAATTCATCACATCACCGATAATAAAGGACAAGTCATTCTTCATTCCCATGTACACAACATCTTCAATCGTTGTGATCGTCAGTTCATCGGGATTCGTATACGCGCTGTCATTAACCACGTTATACAGCTCCGGAAGTTCCTTTTTATCTCGAAAAATAATACGGAAAACCCTGTCTTTATACTTCCTGTGTATTCTTTTATTTTTCAACCGATTTCCTCCTTCATTGTAGCAAACATAATTATATGAAGCAATCAAAAATACGCGCTTTCCTCAGCGCCTTTATCCCTTTTTCTTTTCTCATGTTTTTTTACAAATTTGATTTTCACTGCAGCGACTGCCGCAAGATTATTAGAATTCAACGAAATAAAACCGGTTCTTTTTCTTCCCACATTCTCAGAAAACTGAATTTGTGATAAAAGAATAACACATCTTCTATTTTTGCACAAATATTTTATCTTTTTTCAATGACAGAATTCCTGTCATTAATTCACCATTACAAAATCTGTATCTGGGAGATGTCTGTATCTTATTTCGATTGTACGAACTACTATTTCGATATCGGAAGATCTGATATGGGATTACTCATACACAAAAGGCGATGCTTTACACGCACCGCCTTTTGTATTTCATACAGCATCTTACGAATCAGATGTTTTTTATTTCACTCTTTTTCTTCTAAAGAATGTTACTACAGCGATTCCACCTGCTGCCAGAAGAACTGTCAGATATCCTGCGATATTTGCGCTGTCTCCTGTGACAACCGCTGTGCTGCCAACGTTTCCGCCGTTTCCGCCCGGTGTCGGATTCGGCTGCGTCTTAGGAACAAGACCTTTATAAGCTGCTTCCAGAGCCGCTTTCGCCGCATTCACATCATCTTGTGTCGCATTCGGATTTGCAAGGATCTTTTCTGCTTCTGCACGGGCTTTATCAAATGCCGCCCAGCTTTCTGCTGTGTACCCGTCCGATTTAATGTCTTTATACGCTTCATAAAGATTCTTCAGTCCGCTTACATCTGCAGCGCCCGGGTCTGGATCCGGTGTCGGGTCTGGATCCGGCTTCGTTTCCTCTTTCTTGAGTGATTTAAACGCTTTTTCAAGATTCTCCGCCGCTTTATCCACTTTTTCCTGTGTTGCTTTTTCATTTGCAAGAACCGTTTCCGCCTCTGTACGTGCTTCAGCAAATGCCGTCCAACTTTCTGCTGTATACCCGTCTGCTTTGATACCTTTATATTTATTATAAAGCTCCTGCAGTTTGCTCTTATCCACTTTGCCCGGTTCTGGATCTGAAGTTACCTTGTCCTCTAAAATGAGAGATGTCATTGCTTTTGATAATTCTCTCTTCATGATTTCCACATCATTCGCATCTGCATTTTCCGCAGACGCCAATTCTTCTGCCTCTGCAATCTTGTTCTGAAGCGCATCCCATGATTCTTTTGTAAATCCTTCATTCTTGATTGCTTTTGCCTCGGTGATCACAGCAGTCAAACCTTCAATATCTGCCGGAACGTCGGCCTGATGCAGTTTTAATTCTGCCGCAGCGCCATTGTTATTTGCCGCCTCCAGATAAACCAGACGCACATGTTTCGTAGTAACTTTGTTAAAATCAATTACTTTTGTATCCGCATTATTTTTCAATGTGCCTTCTGCATGCTTCGTATAATTTGTTCCGTCATTGCTGATCTGAATCTCATACTTAGTCACATTTCCGTTTGTTCCTGTCTGACGCGGCACATAAGTAAGTCCGTCAACCGCCATTGGTTCTTCCATTTCAAGATCGATCCAATGGGGCATAGTTGTGATATCCCACTTTGAATGCCAGATTGTGTTTGTGTCTCCATCCAGCGCTTTATCCGGCGCAGATCCGTTATCCTGATGCGAGGATGCTGTCGCCGTAAGTTTTGCATTATCTACATAGTTGACATTTCTTTCTTCAACCAGTGTCAGACCTGCCAGAGCATCTGCCAGCATTTTCTCATAACCGTCTACCGTACTCTGCATTTCTTCCGGCAGTCCGGTACGAATCTGCGAAAGCACGTACTCAAGCCATGCCGCCGATTCTTCTGTAAACGGAGAAAGATCCGACGGGATTGTCTTCTTGAGCGTTTCAATTCTGCTGTAGTCCGCTTCTTTGTAATCGCTGTCGTCTAAAACTGCTTTTATCTCTGCCGCCAAGTCATTGATTGCCGACGCGTCAGGATTATAAGCTGCAAATATCGCCTCTGCCTCTTTTACAAGCTGGGCAAGTTGTGCATTTTCCGTTTTTCCGATTACCTGATTTGCAGTAAGCACTGCGTAATCAAGCGGCATTGTAGACGCAAAATCAGCATTCGTTCCAAGGCGGACGTCGTCCACGTAACCTGTGAACGCATTCTTAGTACTTCCGATTCTTTCGATCGGGAACATCGTTGTCGCAAGCAGCGGTCTTCCCTCTACCCGTTCATCGTCTCCAAGTACGTCTCTTAACTCTCCGTTGACATAGAGATATGTCTTATTCTGCTCATTTTTAAATTCCAGTTCTACCCATTCATTGACAGGCAGTTTATAGTTAAAGGAATAATCATGATTTTCTCTTGTGAAACCAACCTTTCCGGTTTCTTTTTGAACTGCTTTGATCGTTCCGTAGCTGCTTTCAAAGAGAATCTGTTCTTCGTCGCCGTCTGTTGTCCTCTTTACTTTTACGCGCAAATCATTTCCAAGTCCTGCCGTCGCAAGATCTGTACTTACATAGCTTTCTTTGCCTTCGAGCTTCAGCGCGTTTCTTCCGTCTACGCTTTCGATAGCGGCATTCTTTCCTTCTTTAAGATCCTGTCCGCTGCCGGAAGCATCTTTCATATTATCCATCGGATAATGAACTGCCGCGCCTTCTTCGTTTTTCTCTGTCTCGTATGTAAAGTTTGTCCGCGGAGCTGTTCCAAGCGCCGCATAATCTTCTTTTGCCGCGCTTAAGTCTTTATTTCCTTTTCCCCACAGCTTTGCGCCAAACAATGCGATCTCATTGTCGATACGATCATATACGTCATATTCGCTGACACCGTTTTCCAGATAGTCTGTCATGTCGTTCCATACCGCAATAGCGCCGCCGATCATCTGTTTATCTCCTGCCGGAATTGTCACTCCGCCGATAGAGTTGATTGCCAGATTATATAATGTATCTTCATTCAGATAATCATAGTAATAGCCGGCATTCGGAACAATGTAGTAATTTCCGTCGTTGCAGTTGATCAAATCGTAACCCTGCTCGTACATCTTGTCCATATTTGCCCAGCCAAAGTTCCACAGGTTCATCTGCACGCCTTCGCTGCGCACCGAAGTTTCTCCCTTGATCGTGGAAAGACTTCCCCAGATACGCGGCGTACGTCCGCTGTCCTGCACATACTTAAGCATGTCGTCCGCAAACTTTCTGTATGCTTCCGGCGCCGCCGTATATTCATCCGCGCCGACATGTACGACCGTATCTTTATCGAATACCGGATCGGACAGATCTTTTCCCATATATTCATTGAAAATACTCTGTACGAATTCCAGACTTTCATCATATTTTTCTTTCAGCGCAAGATGATCGTTGTCTCTTCCGTATGTACCGTGACGCAGATCCGGTCTTACCTTTGTCAAAGCAAGAGAATGTGCCGGCGTATCGATCTCCGGTACAATATCCACTCCGTATACCCTTGATTCCTGAATCAGGTTTCGGAACTCGTCTTTTGTATAGAATACGTCTTTACTCGTCAGATCCGCCTTATACAGACCGTCTTTTCCGCCTTCTTTAATATCAGATTCCAGACGGAATGCAGAATATGCCTGCATCGGATCTTCTCCGATCTGGGAATAGTGCTCCAGCGGGATCAGGTTATCGTTCAGATGGATCTGGAAGTCGTTCATCTTATACCATGACATCTGTTTTACCGTATCTTCCAGCCAGTCCATTGTAAACGTCTTACGTCCGACATCCAAAATGAATCCGCGCACTTTATAAAGCGGGTAGTCTCTTGCAACACCCTGCGGAATATTTCCGTTCGCTTTCAGGCTCTGTAAAATCGTTCTTGTTGCCCAGAATGCTCCTGTTGTTGTCTCCGCTTCTACCGCAGTCTTTTCATCTACCGTCATAAGGTAGCCTTCCTCCTGCAGTCCCTTTCCTTCTTTTGTCAGCGCAAAGAAAAAGTCGCCTGCATTCGCCGAATCTGCAGTTACTACAGGGAGCGTCTGTCCCATAATTGCCTCATAATCTTTTGCAAATGCATCTGCCATTTCCTGAAGTTCTGCATCTTTAATGACAATACGGCTTCCCGCATTCGGAGCAAACGTTCCGGCATTTCCCTTCCATTCTCTGATTTCCGGCAAAACGTCCGGCGCTGCGTTATCTCCTTCTTTCGTTTCATATTCTCCCGGAACTGTTACCGGAATTTCCTTGAAACGATAAGAGCCGTTTTCTTTATTCTCGATTTTAAAGGAAACTTTCACTGTCGTATCTACAACCGGCTGATAAAGATTCAAATCCGCATCTACAACCTGTTCATAATCCGTTCCGTTATATGTTACCTTTTCCGTTTTTGTTTCTTCCGGAATATGGACTGTCAGCTTCTTATCACCCTTTTTCGGAGTATCAACCGAGATTCCTTCCTCGATATCTACCTTAGGCTCGCCGCCGTATACTTCCATTTCATAAATCGAGATCGAATTCCAGCTTGCCCCTTCATTATCAGGATCATTCTTTGTAAATGAATTGATGTACAAGCGCACATATCTTGCTTTCTCAACTTTATCCAACACGATTGCATCTTTCAATGCCTTCGGACGATCCTGTACGTGCTTCACATCTTTCCAATCGGATTCCGCCGGCGCTTCTGCCGTGTTTGCGATCTGGATCTTATAGTCCGTCGCTTTTCTTGTTTCCCAGAAAATACAGACTGTTTTTACATCCATTTCTTTTCCGAGATCGACATAAATCCAGTGCGGGGCGTCCGCTACCGCGCTACTCCATCTTGAGCTTCGATCTTTTGTGTTGCCGTCAAACGCTTTCGCCGCGATCAAACTATTATCTTCTGTAGAATCTGCTGCTGCCGTTTTTTTCAGAGCCACGTTTTCTTCCGGGTCTTGCGGTTTTTCCGGAGTTGTCTCTTCTTTATCACGGATCTCAAATTCGCGAATCGAAACGCTGTCAAAAGCTCCTGTTTTCAACGACTCCACCGTCAGCTTCACGTATCGGTAACTTACCGGTTTTTCCAGCGTTACCACTGTATCCTGCGGAAAACCTTCCGCCTGTTTATCCTCCGACTGATGGATCAAAGTCCACTTTGAATTGTCGTTAGAACCTTCGATTTTGAACTTCCCGATCAACTGTTTTCCTACGGTAACTCCTGTACCGCCTTCACTTAAGATGCGGAACTGCGTAAAGGACTTTTGTTCTCCCAAGTCCACTTGCAGCCATCCCGGGGCCGCACCTTCAGAAGACCACCGCGTTTCATCGTTGCCGTCAACTGCCTTTGACGCGCTCATATCATTACCGTTTTGATTGTACTGGGCATTTGCAGTCGCCTGACATCCCAAAGCCAGATTCACCGCCTTGTCCTCTGCCCCTTCCGCAAGAGAAAGCATCCCATTTGACAAGACGCAGCTTGCGCATAATGATACCGCCAATAGTCTTTTGAATGACTTTTTCACGTTATGCATTGCTTCCTTGTTCCTCCTTTTTCATAACTTTTTCTCGGAAATAATCCCCTGATTTCCTCATAATACAAGAAAAAAGGCAATCCCTGCTTTACCACCCATATAATCAGTTAAAAAGGTCTTGCCTGCTCTGTACAGCAATACTCTGTCACATATTTTCTTGTATCATCTAAATAATGTTACCAATTTTCAACAAAAATGTCAAATTATTTTCCGCTTTTTGCACCACTTTCCCTACCGGTTTCATTACTATCTTACAGCTTTAAAACTATCGTTCCCTCATATTTCCCCCTTTATTTTTGGTAATTATATACAAACCTTCCCATAAATATCTTTCGGAACGTACGCTTTCACTTCAATCCCTTCCGGAACATACTTCTCCGACAAAAGTTGTCCACGACTTCGGATAAGCTGAATTTTCGATGCTTCCGAGAAATCATACAAACGCTCCACATAGATCTGTTCTCTTCGTACGATCTCGAGAAGCGCCTTTTTTAGTTCTGCAAGACCTTCTCCTGTTTTTGCCGAAGCCGGAATTGAATATTCCGCCTGAAAATCCCGATAGCTGCCTGCCGACTCGAGTTTATCCTGCTTATTAAAAAGTGTGATCACCGGTCGGTCTGCCGCTCCAAGCTGACGCAATGTATCGTAAACGACATGCATTTGCTCATCCATTTGCGGATTAGACGCATCTACCACATGAATAATAATGTCCGCATACTTCGCTTCTTCTAACGTACTTTTAAACGCTTCCACAAGGTGATGAGGCAGTTTTCTTATAAAACCGACCGTATCTGTAACTAATATTTCCTGCGTATTATCGAGAACAAGAGAGCGGGTTGTAGTATCTAATGTAGAAAACAGCATGGCGTCTTCTAAAATGCCGGCATTTGTCAGCGCATTTTCTATACTGCTCTTTCCCGCCGATGTATATCCTACTAAAGCCGCCACCTTTAATCCCGACTGTTTTCTCTGTGTCCGTATTAATTCCCGATGCTTTTCCACGTCTTTTAGTTCTTTTTTCAGTCTGCTGATCCGTTCTCTGATCAAACGCCTGTCCATCTCAAGCTTCTTCTCTCCCGGTCCTCTCGTTCCGATTCCTCCGCCCAGTCTGGAAAGCGCCGTACCAAATCCGGTAAGTCTTGTCTGCCTGTATTTTAACTGCGCAAGTTCTACCTGAATCTTTCCTTCACTGGTAGAGGCTCTCCCCGCAAAAATATCGAGGATCACCAAGGTACGGTCCATTACTTTGACATCCAGTTCATCTTGAAGATTCTTCATCTGCACCGGAGAAAGCTCATCATCACAAATAATACCTGTTGCGTCCAGCTCCCACAACAGGTCTTTGATTTCGTCTATTTTTCCTTTTCCAACGTAGGTTCCGGGATGAATCTGCTCCCGGCTCTGAATGACCTGTCCCACTGTCTGAGCTCCTGCTGTCGCTGCAAGCTCCGATAATTCCTTCAAAGAATCTTCCACATCATCCTGCCCCGGAAGACCGACACCTACGAGGAGTACTCTCTCTGATTCCTTCTTTAATTCGATCATACATATCCTCTGCTATCTTGTCTCTAAAAATTCTGCTTCCTTTTTCGCTTCTTCATCCTTCGGATATTTGTCCGTATATTTTGCAAGCCTTTCTTTCGCCTGTTCCCAGTCTTCCATTCCTTCACATGCGACAATCGCATTGTACTCCATTTCCTGCTTCAGCGCCTTACTGTTTCCCTCAGCTTCCAGCCCCTTCTCATAACAGGATAACGCCTCTTCATAATTTCCAAGCTCCAGTTCACAGGCTCCGAGAAGATTGTAGATTGTTCCCGTCTTTTCTGTTCCTTCCTTTAACGCCTGCTTCAGTGCCTTTCGCGCTCCTTCGTAATCCTTCTGTTCAAAACAGGCTATCCCAAGTTCGCGGCAGGAATCTGCCAGATTCTTTTCTTTCTCAACTGCCTTCTTAAAATTCACTTCTGCTTCTTTATATTGCCCGGCTTCCAGCTGTTCCATTCCTTCTTTATATGGATTCTTCCCACAACCAGTCAAAAGGATCATCAGCAACAACACTGCTGGAAATACACGCCATACTTTTCTCATACGTCCTCCTATGCTACATATCTTACTATTCCTGCCGCATTCAGAATCGCGATAAACACAACTGCAACTTCTGCAATGATCGCCTCCCACATTCCGAAATATCCAACAACTGCAAAAAATAATATCATAAACTTGATTGCTAATGCAAATGTAATATTGTGATTCACTACACGAAGAGTTTCTTTGGAAATGCGGATCGCATCCACAATTTTAGACAATTCATCTTCCATCAGCACAATATCCGCCGCCTCTATCGCAGCCGCCGAGCCAAGCGCTCCCATCGCAATCCCCACATCTGCTCTGGCAAGAACCGGAGCATCATTGATACCGTCTCCCACACATACAAGACGTTCTCTCGCATCCTGCACCATAAGGAAATCTTCCAGCTGTTCCAGCTTATCTCCCGGCAACAGATCCGTATACGCATAGTCCATATCCAGTTCCTGCGCAGTTTCCATAGCAGAACTTTCTGTATCACCGGTCAGCATGACAAGAACACCCTGACATTTCTCCTTCAGATATCTCAGCGTCCATCTGGCATCCTTCTTAAGCGCATCCGAAATAATAATATAACCTGCATATTTCTTATCCACCGCTATATAGATTACGGTTCCGGTGGATTCAACCTCGTCCATCGGAATCTCATATTTCTCTAACAGATGATAATTCCCAACAAGAATTTTCTGCCCGTCATAAACCGCAGTCACTCCGTAACCCGGAAGCTCTTTTACATGACTGACCTGATCTTTTTCTACCGCTTCTCCGTAAGCATCCAGAAGCGCACGCGCAATCGGATGATTTGAATAACTCTCTGCATGTGCGGCAATCTCCAGCAATTCCTCTTCCCCGGTCTGTACCGGATGAATCTCCCGAACTGTAAATACGCCTTCTGTCAAGGTTCCGGTCTTATCAAACACAAACGTGTCCGCCTGCGCCAGATCTTCCAGATAATTTGCACCCTTGATCACGATTCCCTGTCTTGCCGCAGAGGCAAGCCCGCCAAGAAATGCAATTGGCACAGACATGACAAGTCCGCTTGGACAGGCAGCAATCAAAAAGATCAGACCGCGATATACCCATGTCGACCAGTTCCCGTAGGAAAAAGTAAGCGGCGGATAGATCATAACAAACAGCGCAAAGCAAAACATCACCGGTGTATAGACTCTTGAAAACTTCGAAATAAATGTCTCGCTCTCAGATTGTTTCTTCTGTGCGTCTTCTACCATGTCCATAATCTTAGAAACCGTAGAATCATTGTATACTTTTACAACCTTTGCTTCCAGCACACCGCTAAGATTAATACATCCACTGTAAATAAAACTGGATTCTCTGACTTTGCGCGGTACCGGCTCTCCGGTCACTGCCTTCGTATCAACCATAGAAGAGCCTGTCTTCACAATCGCATCCACCGGAATACGTTCTCCCGGTTTTATGACGATCAGATCGCCCACTTCCAATTCTGAAGGCTGTACCTTCACTTCCCCGGCTTCTGACTTCTTCGTCGCATACGGCGGACGGATATCAATCATTTCTTCGATGGAACGCTTTGCACTATCTGTAGAATAAGCTTCAAATATCACACCCAGCTCAAAGAGAAGCATGACCAATACACCTTCTGTATATCTCCCGATTCCAAAAGCTCCAACTGTTGCCAGTGTGATCAAGGTATATTCTGTCAAAAACTTTTTCTGAAAAAATTTCTCGCACAGCACACGAAACACATCGTATCCGATAATCAGATATGCGATTAAAAACCATATGAACTTTGCCCAGTCGCCCATCATATTATGCGTAGTCGTTGCGATTGCACACACGTAGATAAATACTCCGGCGCCATAAATAATACTTCTCTTTTTCAACTCAGTCGTCATACTTTATTTCCTTTTTATAACTATATGTAAATCACTCTAAAATATGTTCCATTCCCTGACTGATGATATTCTGTATATGACCGTCTGCCAGCGAATAGTATACCGTCTTGCCATCTCTGCGGTTTTTTACCAGCTTCATCTGCTTCAGCACCCGAAGCTGATGGGAAATGGCGGACTGCGTCATGCCTAATGTCTCTGCAAGATCACAGACACACATCTCCGCCTGTAAAAGCACAAATAAAATCTTTACTCTCGTAGCATCTCCAAATACTTTATAAAAATCTGCAAGTTCTTTCAGCGTCTCTTCGGCCGGCATCTCTTTCAGCACTTCCCGAACCTTCTGATCATGAACAAACAGTTCTTCACAACATTCTACTTCTTCTCTTTTCATAGACTCCTCCCTTTCGATTCTATGAGCATTCGTCTATCTGTTAATTATGCCAAATGGCTGAAATCATTTCAACCATTTGGCACAAACGCAACCAAAATTAATATTTTCGTAATTTTTTCTTCAGATTTTTCATCATATCGTCTTATTTTCGATACAAAATCCGAATAGAATTCAGCACACAAAGCATTGCCACCCCGGTGTCTGCAAAAACAGCCATCCACATATTGGCATATCCTGCCAGACCGAGAATCATAACGAGAAATTTTACAGCCAATGCAAACACTACATTCTGCATTGCAATCCTGCCGACATTTCTGGCAATTTGTATCGATTGCGGAATCGCTTCCACAGAGGAAGTCATGAACACGACATCTGCCGCCTCAATAGCTGCATCTGCTCCGCTTCCCATTGCCGCTCCCACGTCTGCTCCTGCCAGAACCGGCGCATCGTTAATTCCGTCTCCCACAAATAATACCGCACCATGCTGCCTGCGGATATCCTGAAGGTGTGTCAACTTATCCTGCGGAAGCAGTTCTGCGTGCACTTCATCAATCTTCGCCAGCTTCGCAATTGCTCCGGCGCTATTTCTCTCATCCCCGGTCAGCATTGCAGTCACAAGTCCAAGCGTTCTCAATTGTTCTACTGCTC
>OGPC01001805.1_pt1 | contig 12200 bp, 14 predicted proteins | sample 1552911 | NCBI WGS metagenome assembly OGPC01 (sample SAMEA2580248, study PRJEB22360) | human gut metagenome | biome: human gut; feature: human-associated habitat; material: faeces | place: Denmark | collected 2008/2010 | reverse complement strand
ACCGCAGGAAGCTTGGATACGCCTAGGCGCGGTCCAAGAAATCGTCCGCACCCCCGACATTGAGTTTTTGCTCGCGATGCTGCCCGATTCTGGCCCCAGCAGGGTCTCAGAAATTGCCAAGCGTATGGACGTCGCCAACAACTATGCAAGTCAATACAAACGCCGCCTCCTGGAGGACGGCGTTATCGGGGAACGTGGACGTGGCCTCGTCGGCTTCGACATCCCCGCGTTCAGGGAATTCTTGAACGAGAAGGCGTTTTAGCACGCCGGAATTGTCCGCGGAAGCATCAACGCATGGCAATCAGCATTCCTCTTGATAAGGATTGCAAGCATTTCCACCAACACCGATTGCCATGCGTTCTTCTTGTCCTTAGGCGAGCTTGCGAGCGAGCTCTCGCACCTCTTCCAACTTGGGCGAGGATGCCATGCTGTCGCGCTCGGTCATACCGCTGATGGTGACAATGCCCTGGTCCTCCCACTTGCAGTACGCGCATGTGGCCCTGTACATAGCAATCGCCGCATCATAGACGCCCTCGCTGTGGCTATCGAGCAAAAGGGCCGTCTTGGTGAACGGGAAGCCCGTAGCACCGAAGGCGTACAGGCGGTCGATGGCGGCCTTCTCCTGCGCAGTGATATCGAACCAGTAGATAGGCGAGGCGAAGACGACCATGTCGGCGTCTTTCAGCGACTCGATCACGTTGGCCATGTCGTCCCTCTGCACGCAAGTGCCCTCGTGGGCGAAGCAGTACTGGCATCCCAAGCAGCCGGCGATCTTCTTGCTGGCAACGCGGACGACCTCGACCGCATTGCCGCCTTCACGCGCGGTCTCGGCAAACGCCTCGACCATGGTGTCGGTATTGGCTCCCTTGCGCGGGCTACCACTCAATACAACGATATTCATAAGAATCTCCCTTCTTCATGCCGCAGGCGCACGATGATTCGGGACAGGTTTTCGTTAGCACCCTCGTAGCGGTTCTCCGCCCCCTAAGCAGCGTGTCCGCTACGAAACGACCGTCTTGTAATAAGCGCCGAAGTCTGCCAGCGAGTCCACGACGGGCATCATCTGGCGGCCGAGCTCGGTAAGGCCATACTCAACGCGGGGAGGATTCTCGCCATAGTCGTGGCGAAAGACCAGCCCATCATCCTCCATCTGCCGCAGGCTGTCGGTAAGCATCTTCTGAGAGATCCCCTCAAGGTCGCGGCGCAACTCGTTGAAACGCCAGGGGCGTACGCGCAAGTTACGGATAATGAGCAGCTTCCACTTGCCGCCAATGAGCGCTACCGCCGTTGCGACCGGACACTCCGGAAGCTCCTCTTTCGCCACCACGGGAGACCCAACCTCCTTGACCATACCGGTTTCACAAAAAAGTACGCAGTTACAAATATGTGCGTACTCGTATTTGCATACGCCTTCGCGTTGAATATAGCTCACGCAGGAGATGCCTGCAAGGTAAATCAACCCAAAGAGAGGAACCATTATGGCTAATTATGCAAAGACCCACATCGGTAATGAGAGCCGTGTCGAGCTGCACGAAGTGCTCGGGCTTACCGGGGCAGAGGTGAGTGTTAACAATCTTCCCGCCGGCGCTGGCGTTCCGTTCGTCCATGCACACAAGGAAAACGAGGAAATCTACGGCGTGCTCGAAGGCGCCGGCTCGGTCACGATTGACGGTGAGGAAATCGAGCTTGCAGCCGGCGACTGGCTGCGCATTTCCCCCGCCGCACACCGTCAGTTCCGCGCCGCAACCGACTCGGGCATCACATACGTCTGCATTCAGGTCAAGCAGGGATCCCTTGATGCCTTCACGGCCGACGACGCTATCATGTTCTAATTCGCGATCAGCGCACAAGGGGCCGATACCGCCCGCATGCCTCCTTCGGAATAGGCGCTGAGCAGCTCCTGGGCGTGGGCGAACTCGGGCCCTCGCCTCCAACCGAGCAGGCGGTTGACCGCGAGATTTCCCTGGACGTTGTGGACGAAGAGCAGATAGGCGTCCTCGCGCGAAAGCCCGGTCTTCTCCATGATAGAGGGGACCATCTGCTCAGCGCCGCGCTCGACGACGCGCTGCGCCACCCGGGCGTACGCATCGTCATCCGAGTAGAGCAGATAATAGTCATCGTTTGCCGGCGGGCGCTGGCAGAGGGCCCCCGCCCCCGTTCCCTCGAGTGGGGGCGCCGCTGCCAGGGCCTCGTCGATAAGTGCGTCGAGCAGTGCGAACTTGTCCTCGTAGTGCAAATAGAACGTGCCGCGGTTGATATCGGCGCAGCGGCAAATATCCGCCACCGTCATCTTCGCGAAGCCGACCTCGGCCAGCAGCGCAAAGAACGCCTCCCGTATAACCGAGAGTGTGTAGCGTCGGCGACGATCGATCTTCCCCGATTCCATGGCCCCTCCAATTGCAGCGCTCAACAATATCCAGAAGCCGCTCGTTTATCGACAGCAGCTCGAAACTGTTCATTGCTCTGACGCAAATCAACATTGATACTTTTTATAGACACCTGTTCATTGTAGTTGAAAGAGAGTATCAAGTGACTCTATACGAGCGGCTCGTTATCGAACTCACCAACCAATCGTTTTCCCATCAGGCCGCCTACCGCACCGGCGGCACGCCCTATGAACTGAGTGCCCGCGAGCCCGAGCCCTACGACCAGCAAATCGAAACGTTTGCCCGCATGATCGATGAAGCCGATTGCGTGCTTGTAGGCGGGGCCTCCGGGCTCTCCGCGGCGGGCGGCGGCGACTTCTACTACGAGGACAACGCGACCTATCGCAGGCATTTCGGCAAATTCGCCGAGCGCTACGGTTTCAGAGGCGCTTTTGAAGGGTCGTCCTACCGCTGGCCCACCGCCGAGTCGCGCTGGGGCTACCTTGCCACCTTCCTCGACACCACGCTCAACGCCCCGTTGCGCGGGCCCTACAAAGATCTCGACGCCATTCTTACCGAGAAAGACTTCTTCGTTCTCACCACCAACCAGGACACGCAGTTCATGAAAATCTACCCTTGGGAGAAGGTGGCAGAAATCCAAGGCGACCACCGCTTCTTCCAGTGCTCCCGTTGCTGTACGGACGAGGTATGGGACGCCATCGAGCCGGTCTCTCGTATGGTAGAGGCCATGGGAGACGGCCTAGAGGTTCCAACAGAACTCGTGCCACGCTGCCCGCACTGCGGGGCAGAGGCGTTCCCTTGGGTTCGCGGCTACGGCAACTTCCTGCAGGGCGAGCTCTACGAGGAGCAGTACCACAAGGTGTCCGACTGGCTCGACGCGCACGCGCGACAGAGGATCCTCTTCCTTGAGCTGGGCGTGGGCCGCATGACGCCCGCGTTTATCCAGGAGCCGTTCTGGGCCCTCACGGCGCAGTTACCGCAGGCCAGCTACATCGCCGTAAACAACAAGACGCAGTTTCTCCCCCGCGCGATCGAGGACCGGGGACTCGCCGTTCGAGCCGACATCGCCGGCGTGCTCGCCGACGTGCGCAAGACGCTGGGGAGGTAGCGCATGGAGACGGCGAAAGCAGTTCGCATAGGCAGGGCACTTTCCAAGGCGGATCTTGTCATCATCGGCGCCAGCAACGGGCTCGACATGGCGGAGGGGCTCAATCTCTTCTGCGCCGACGCCCATTTCCGAGAGGCGTACGGGGACCTCGCCCAGGCTGATGGCATCGGCTGCATACTGCAGGGGCTCGCCTCTCCGGATGCAAACGTGCGACGCCGATGGGCCGAGCGGTTCCATCAAAAGGAGTATGTCAAGTATGAGCCCAGCCCGCTCATGAACAGGCTGCGGCATCTTACGGAGCACGCTGACACCTTCGTGATCACGTGCAATATCGACGGACACTTCGCACGTGCAGGGTTCAACGAGAACAGCGTGCTCGAAACGGAGGGGAGCATACGCACGTCGATTGACGAGCGGCGTCTCGCCCATCCAGACGCCCTCGCCATGGCACAGCTCGAAGAGCTCACACACCTTGTGCAAGCCCATCGCAACCACAAGGTTGCCATCCTCGAACTTGGTGTGGGACTGCGCAACGGCGTCATAAAGCGCATGCTCGCTCAGGTCGCGAACGTCTGCGAACACGCCACCTACATTGTGTTCAACTACAGTCAGGCCTTGGCGCCCGATGCATCGTGCGAGACAATTCTCGTTGACGGCGATATGGCCCCGGCTTTTGAGGAGATCGCCCGATGCCGCCTCTAGAAAGAGAAGCAATGAGGCTTCGAAGCCTTATCGACGATGCCGACGCCATCATCGTCGGCATCGGCTCGGGCATGTCGAGCGCCGCCGGGTTCAACCATTACAACCACGCGGGCATGACGCGTGCCGGAATGGCGGACTGGCAGCAAGCCTTTGGCTTCAAGAGCCTTTTCGACGGCTTCTACCACCTCTACCCCAGCCTCGAGCAGCAATGGGCCTACTACGCGCGATACATCGATTTCATGCTGCGCGAGCCGGCCTCACAACCCTATCTCGACCTGCGGTCCCTCATCGGCCATAAGGATTACTTCATCCTGAGCACCAATGTGGACACCCAGGTCGAGAAGACGTTTCCTGCCGAGAGTATCTGCAACTATCAGGGAAGCTTCGCGCACCTTCAGTGCAAGCAACCATGCTGCGACGAGATCTTCGATGCGAGTCCCTACGTCGAGCGCATGCTCGCAGGCATGGCGGGGTTCGAGATCCGCAGCGAGGATGTCCCCCGATGCCCGCACTGCGGTTGGCAGCTTGTGCCGTGGGTGCGCGACGACACGTTTTTGCAGGGCACGGCATGGCGCGAGGGCGTCGAGCGTTACGAGAGCTTCGTGTGCAAGCGCCGCGACAGCAAGTTGCTTTTCCTTGAACTCGGCGTGGGCGAGATGACACCCAGCATCATCACGCTCCCATTCTGGAGCATGACCGCAAAGATGCCGAACGCACACCTGTTGAGCGTCAACATCTCGGGCGACTCCGCCCCGCTGCAGCTTGGAAGCAAGGCAGAGGCGATTCAGGCGGATTTGGGCATGTTTCTCTCGTCGGCGCGGGCAGGCGACGAGTAACGCGGCGAGGCGTCTTACCGCAAACCGTCCTCGCTAAATGCATGACCGTTAATAAGTAAAAAGCAAGGTTCGTCTTATTTCAGATACTCCTCAAAGAATGCCTTCAGCTTTCCAAACGGAATGATGTCCATCTGATCGTAAAGGTCGGTATGGCTGGCACCAGGGATAATGAGCAATTCCTTGTTGTCCCCGGTCAGCTTGCCGTACGCGGTTTCGCTGAAATAGCAGGAGTGCGCCTTCTCGCCATGCACCAGCAACACGGCAGAGCGGATTTCACTGCTATATTGCAAAATCGGCATATTCAAAAAGGACAGCGAAGACGTCACATTCCAGCCGCCATTGGAGTTCAGGCTGCGGGGATGGTAGCCTCGCGGAGTTTTGTAGTAGGCGTAATAGTCCGCCACAAACTGCGGCGCGTCCTCCGGCAGCGGATCGACCACGCCGCCCGCCAGCGCATAGCTGCCGTTTTTATAGTCCTCGGTGCGCTGCGCGTTCAGCGCTTTCCGCTTTTCGAAGCGCGCCTGTTCGGAATCCTCGGCGTCAAAGTAGCCGTTTGCGGTCACGCGGGTCATGTCGTACATCGTCATAGCCGCGGTAGCTTTGATACGGGTGTCGATAGCCGCCGCATTGACTGCCATGCCGCCCCAACCGCAGATGCCGATGATGCCGATGCACCCTGAATCGACGTTTTCCTGTACCGAGAGGAAGTCCACCGCTGCGCAGAAGTCCTCGGTGTTGATGTCCGGAGATGCTACATAGCGAGGCGTGCCGCCGCTCTCGCCGGTATAGGTCGGGTCAAAGGCAATTGCGAAAAATCCCAGCTCCGCCATTTTCTGCGCGTACAGACCGGAGGACTGCTCCTTCACCGCGCCAAACGGGCCGCTGACGGCGATGGCGGGCAGTTTGCCTTCCGCATTCTTAGGTACGTACACGTCGGCAGCCAGCGTGATGCCGTATCGGTTGCGGAAGGTTGCCTTGCTATGCTTAACCTTATCGCTTTTGGGGAATACCTTGTCCCATTCCTGCGTCAGTTTCAACTGCTCCATGCCTAAGCTTCCTTGTCAGTCGCTCTAGGGTATTGCTCGTCGTCCACGGGCTCCAACCACTCGTTGGAGGTCTCCTCGCCCGGAACCTCTACCGCGAGATGGGAGAACCAGCTGTCGGGCGCCGCACCGTGCCAGTGCTTTACGCCCGCGGGAATATTTACTACATCGCCAGGGCACAGCTCCTGTGCCGGTTTGCCCCATTCCTGGTAAAACCCTCGACCAGCCACGCAGACGAGAATCTGTCCGCCACCGCTTTTGGCGTGATGGACGTGCCAGTTGTTGCGGCAGCCGGGCTCGAACGTCACGTTGTAGACGCCGACCTGCTCGGTGGAAAGGGGCGCGAGGTAGCTTTGCCCGATAAAGTACTTCGCAAATGCGTCGTTGGGGGCACCGATGGGAAAGGCCATCTCGTTTTGGTGTCGGGCCTTTGCGTCGGCGCCGTCGTCCTCGTCCGCCCAGACCTCCTTCGCCATGCGAAAGGCCGCCCACGCCTTGGGCCATCCCGCATAAAACGCCGCGTGCGTAAGGATTTCCGCTATCTCCGCCCTGGTCACCCCGTTGTTCTTTGCGGACATCAGATGATATTTAAACGAAGAGTCCGTCAGTCCCTGCGCCATCAGGGCCACAACCGTCACCACGCTGCGGTCTCGAAGGGAAAGCCCGTCTTCTCGACTCCACACCTCGCCGAACAGCACATCATCATTGAGCTGTGCGAATTTGGGGGCAAAGTCCCCCAGGGCATCTCTGCCCGCTGTCTGTTTAATCGTCATGTTTGATTCCTCCTGTCGATGGTTTTGAGTACAAAACTGCTTCCGCGCAGCTAAGCAGCGCCTAGACTCCTAAGCCCATTCGTCGCGCCTGCTCAAGAGCGGAATGCCCGGCGATTTCGCACACGCCGTTCACGCCGCCGGCAAATACCGTTCCGGCAAACGTGCGCCTTTGGCGAAAATCCCTTGCGCTCCCGATTTGTATTGACGAAAATGAATGTAATACCTAAACCTGACTTTAGGTCAAGGAGTGAATTCGAGATTTATCCGGAGGGACCATGTACACAATCGGACAGGTAGCGGAGATGTTCGGTCTGCCCGTTTCCACGCTGCGGTATTACGACAAGCAGGGGCTGTTCCCGGGATTGGAGCGGGCGTCGGGCATTCGCCGATTCGGCGATACGGAACTCGAAGCACTTCGAGTCATCGAATGCCTGAAGAAGGCCGGGATGGAAATCAAAGACATCCGGCTGTTCATGGAATGGTGTGCGGAGGGCCCATCGACATATCCCCAGCGTAAGGCCATGTTCGAGGAGCGGAAGGCCCACATGGAGTCGGAGATCGCGAAGATGAACCGCGCACTGGACATGTTGAAGTTCAAATGCTGGTACTACGAGCAGGCGATTCAGGATGGCAACGAGGATAGACTGAAGGCACTGATTCCCAACAATTTGCCGGAAGAGATCAAAGATACCTACGATAACGCCCACGCTCAATAATGCCGCCCGATGCTCAAGGGCTTTGGCAAGGGGCTCTTTCCGAGCAGAACGAAAAAGAAAGCCTCCGAACCAGAAGGTTCGGAGGCTGTTATTCCCGTTGTCCCCATAGGCATGAGCGCATCTGGTCGCGATTGCCTATCGATGCTTTGCCTCGAGCACGGCAGACACCGCATCGAGGAACTCCCGCACATGGTCTGCGGGGTGCGGCGAATGAAGCAGCCCGTAAGACACGAGACAGTCCCAATCGGTAGGGACGGTTTTGAGCATGGGGTGGACGTTGGCCCACAACGGCAGCGTCGCAAGCGCGAGATCCTCGTTCGCGCCGCGATTGAACACCTCCGCCCGATATTGCGGGAAGTCTACGAGCGCGATTTGAGGATGATGCAAGAGTATCTCGTCGCGCACGCGGTCGATTTCGGCGTTCCAGCCCCGGCGTATAAGCATAAGACTGTGATTGTGGAGGTCGTCGAATGTGACGATGTCGCGTTTGGCGAGCTCGCTGTCGACAGGAACGGCGCACCCGAGCGGCTCGCGTGAAAGCTCGAGGCCCAGGCACCCGCGCTCTTTAAGAAAGGCATCGTCGAAAATCCCCACCACGATATCCATGTCTTGCCCAAGGTTCGCCAAACCGCGCGCCGCCGAGGGTGTGTTTTCAAACGTGACCACCTGAAGGCTCATGCCAGGGCAACGTTCCTTCACCTTCGGCCATAACTTTGTGAGCGGCGTGCTGGGCGTCATGAGCGACACTCCCACGCGGATGATGCGCTTCTCTCCGCGCTCGGCGACGCGGGCGCGTGCGATTGATTCTTGAGAGTACTGCACGATATGGCGGGCGTCGGCGAGCAGCGACCTGCCTGCTCGCGTAAGCGAAAGCCCCTGATGCGATCGGTGGAACAGCGTAAGGCCTAGCCGCGACTCCAGCAGGTTCATCTGCTTGATGACGGCCGTGGGCGTGATGAAGGACTCTTGTGCCGCCTTGGAGAAGCTGCCCGCCTCCGCCACGCGGATGAAAGTGTCAAGCTGTGGGTTGTACATCGATCCTCCTGTCACGCATTATGTGCCGTATATACCCCATGGTTATATCCATCATTCCAACGTGAACTTCTCGCACGTCAGCAAACGCCGTAGCCTTGTATTCGAAAAGTCACCATTAAGGAGGAGACCATGGAGTATCTGAAGCTCAATAACGACGTAGAGATGCCCATCGAAGGTTTGGGCACCTTCCTCATGACCCCGGCCGAGGCCGAGGCGGCCGCAACCGCCGCGCTCGCGGCTGGCTACGAGCACATCGACACCGCCAACGCCTACATGAACGAGCGCGCCGTGGGCCGTGCCATCGCCAAGAGCGGCATCGCGCGCGACAAGATCTTCGTCTCCACCAAGCTCTGGCCGAGCGTCTACGACGCGGGCATGCCGGCGGTGGACGCCACGCTCCAGCGCCTGGGGCTCGACTACGTCGACATGCTCATCCTGCACCAGCCGGTAGGCGACTACCTGGCCGCGTGGCGCACGATGGAGGAGGCGTACCGCGCGGGCAAGGTGCGCGCCCTCGGCCTCTCCAACTTCCCGCAAGACAAGATCACCGAGGTCATCGAGGTCGCCGACATCAAGCCGCAGCTCGTGACCGTTGAGTGCCACCCCTACCACGCCCAGCGCGACCTGCGCGCCTACCTCGCGCCGTACGGTACGGTGATCGAGGCGTGGTACCCGCTCGGCCACGGCGACAAAGGTCTTCTGGAGGAGCCCGTCTTCGTCGCTCTCGCCGAGAAGCACGGCAAGACCCCGGCCCAGGTGATCCTGCGCTGGCACGTGCAGATGGGCACCTCCATCATCCCCGGCTCCAAGAACCCCGCTCACATCGCCGACAACGCGAACATCTTCGACTTCTCCCTCACCGAAGACGAGATGGCCGAGATTGCCAAGCTCGACGGGACCATGACCTACTACACCGCCACTGAGGAAGCACTCGCGGGCTACCTGGCCATGCGCCCCGATTTCGACGCGCAGGAGTAGCGCTCAGACGATAACGGACCAACCAAGCCAACGAAGGAGATGCCCCATGACCGCAAACCCGACCGTGACCAGAAGAAACTTCCTGCTCGGAGCCGCGCTGTGCGCAACGATGCTCTCCGGTTGCAGCCAGGGTGACGGCGACCAAGCCGCCGCCGAGGACCAGCCCGCCGCCGCGCCCGCTGCAGGCGACAGTGTCCTCGTGGCCTACTACTCGGCACAGGGCCACACCGCTGCCGTAGCTCAGACCATCGCCGACGAGCTCGGCGCCGATCTCTTTGAGGTGACGCCTACGGAGCCCTACTCCGACGATGACCTCGACTGGACCGACGACAGTAGCCGCGTGACCCGCGAGCACGGGGACGAGAGCCTGCGCGACGTCGAGCTTACGCAGGTCACGCCGAACGGCTGGGAGAACTACGACACCGTGCTCGTGGGGTATCCCATCTGGTGGGGCATCGCGGCCTGGCCCATCGACAACTTCATCTCAGGCAACGACTGGGGCGGCAAGACGGTGGTCCCGTTCTGCACCTCTTCCTCCTCGGGTCTTGGCCGGAGCGGCAAGCTACTCGCCGAGGCCGCGGGTAGCGGGGAGTGGCAGGAGGGCCAGCGCTTCTCGTCCAGTGTGGACGAGTCCGGGGTTCGTGATTGGGTCGCCGGTCTCGGCCTGGCATAAGCAATTAGAGATGGCAGACCGCTGACAATCTGGGAGTTTCGAATGATCCTGTACTTCACCGGGACGGGCAACTGCCTCTACGTGGCGCGCGAGCTGGCCGCGGAGGGCGAGAAGGTCCTGAGCATCCCGCAGGAGCTGCGCCGCGAGGGCGAGCTCGCCTACGCGGACGATGCGATTGGCATCGTGTACCCCATCTATGGGCACATGATGCCCGACATGGTGAAGACGTTCCTCGAGCGCGCGACGCTCGACACGCCCTACCTCTACTTCGTTTGCACCTACGGCAACCGGCACGCCAACGCAGTCGAGCTGTGCCTGGAGGATGCACGGGCGGCGGGGCTCAACCCCGCCTACGTGACCACGCTCCTCATGGTAGACAACTGGCTGCCCAACTTCGACATGGACGAGCAACGCGCCCGCATCCCCGAGAAGAAGATCGGCGAGAATCTCGAGCGCATCCGCGCGGCCGTGTCCACGCGCCGCCGCTGGATCGAGCCGGTGACCGACGAGGACCGCGCGGCGCACGAGCAGTTCATGAGCCGGGGCTTGCGCTTCGAGCCGGCGGCGCTGGGCGGATTCCTGACCGTTGATTCCGAGAAGTGCATGGGATGCGGGGCGTGCGCAAAGGTGTGCCCGGCTGACTGCATCGCGCTCGAGGGCGGTAAGGCCGTCCGTAACGCGCAGGCGGGCTTTGGCTGCAACGCCTGCCTCGCCTGCATGCACGCCTGCCCCGCGCACGCCATCACCTGCGCGGCGGGCGACAAGAACCCCGCGGCGCGCTTCCGCAACGAGCACGTGACCCTTGCCGAGCTGCAAGAGGCCAACAGCGGCCGCTGATGCGCTTCTCGCCATGCCGAAAGTCTGCGGCTTCGGCTTGATTTACTCAGAAAGAGGAACTATGCACGTGAGCCATCTTTCACGCAGGTCCTTTATCGAGGCTGCCGCGCTCGCTGCGGGCGGGCTGGTACTCGGGGAAGGCCTGGTCGGCTGCGCGGATGTCCGTGAGCTTGGCGGCTACGTCCTTACGGAGGGGTCGCAGACAGACCGCGGCTTCGTCGTTGACGACGCCCTGCAGACGCCATCGGGCAGGACGCTGCACTTCTCGCTCCATGTGCCGGACTCCTACGACGGGTCCGTGCCCTATGCGCTCTACGTGGCCTGCCCCGGCTGGGAGGGGCTCTACTTCCAGGGCGTGGGGGCGAATCTTCAGGAGGACTACCCCTTCGTGGCGAACGACTACATCGCCGACATGATCGTGGCCTCGCCCCAGCTCGACGACTGGGACGAGCAATCGGCGTCAGACGTGGTGGAGCTCACCGAATGGCTGCTCGGCGCCTACAGCATCGATGCGGACCACGTGTACCTGAGCGGATGCTCGGGCGGCGGCGAGACCATCTCCATCGTCTTGGGAACGCGCCCCGAGCTCTACCGACGCGCGCTTCACACCATCTCGCGCTGGGACGGCGACATCGAGACGCTCACCACAGCCGAGGTTCCCGTGTATATGGCTATCGGCGAGAACGACGACTATTACGGCTCCGAACCCGCGCGCGAGGCGTACGAGGAGATTCGCGCCGCCTATCGAGCTCGCAGGCTTTCCGAGGAGCGCATCAGCGAGCTGGTCGTGCTCGATGTCAAGCCCACGAGCTACTTCACCGAGCGGGGCTTTGCTGCGGACGCGGGCCAGCACGGAGCGGGCGGCTACCTCTTTGCCCGTGACGAGGACATCATGGGATGGCTGTTCTCATGACGCGGAGAATAAAGGGACTGACGAGAAGGGCGCTGCGCCGCACGGTCGACATAGTCCTTGCGACCCTGCTTGTGGTTCAGATGTTTTCGCGTTTCTGGGTGCCCTGCTCATGCGGGTAGTCGTCCGCAGCGCCCGTCCGATCATACGCTAGGCGAACGAAAAGGGGGGGGGGGGCCCCCGCCTCCCCGGCTGCGCAACC
>OGPC01001803.1_pt1 | contig 12209 bp, 9 predicted proteins | sample 1552911 | NCBI WGS metagenome assembly OGPC01 (sample SAMEA2580248, study PRJEB22360) | human gut metagenome | biome: human gut; feature: human-associated habitat; material: faeces | place: Denmark | collected 2008/2010 | reverse complement strand
TGAGCTATTTCCGCATTTTTTCGTTTGCGGTTGCAAAGGTAGGGATTTTCCGTAAACATGCAAACATTCTGCCTACTTTTTTCACAGAAATCTGTTCACTTTGCACCTACCGCAAAACAATCATTTTGATTATCAACTCATTCGGTCACGATAATCTTCATAAGAAAATTGCTTGTATATTTCAGCTTTCCCCTCTTTTGTCCAAATGGCAATGGCAGGATGATGAATTCCGTTAAACATATTTGTCTTGACCATCGTATAATGAATCATATCTTCGAACACGATACGCTCTCCGATTTGCAACTCGTGATCGAAGCTCCACAGTCCCATATAATCACCGCTCAAACAGGAATTTCCTCCGAGACGATAAATATATTTTCCTTCATTTCCCATCTCTGCACCACGCACGGCAGGTTGATATGGCATCTCCAGACAATCCGGCATGTGGCAAGTGAAACTAACATTCAAAATAGCCGTCTTGATACCACGACTTTCCACAATATCCACCACTTCGGAAGTCAGCACTCCCGTCTGCCAGGTAAAGGCCGAACCGGGTTCCAGGATAATGCGCAAATGAGGATAGCGTGCTTTTAATCCTTGCAACAGTCTTATCAAATGTTCGGTATCATAGTCCTTACGAGTCATCAGGTGTCCACCACCCAGATTCAACCATTTAATCTGTGGAAACCAATGGGCAAATTTAGCTTCAAGATGTTCCAATGTACGTTCCAGCTCATAAGAAGAAGACTCACAGTGACAATGACAATGAAAGCCTTCAATACTTTGCGGTAATGCTTCGGGCAGCAAATCGGCTGTTATCCCAAAACGTGTGCCGGGTGCACATGGATTATAAAGTTCGGTTTCCACTTCCGAATATTCAGGATTTACGCGGATACCACAAGAGATGCCACTTCCTTCTGCAACCACCATCGGATAGAAGCGTTCAAACTGCTGCATTGAGTTGAATGTGATATGACTGCTGCAACGCATGATTTCCGGGAAATCCTGTTCCGTATAAGCAGGAGAATATGTATGCGCCTTGCTGCCGAACTCTTCCAATGCCAAACGGGCTTCATACACCGAACTTGCCGTAGAATGATCTATATATTCACGGAATATGGGGAAAGAGCGCCACATGGCAAATGACTTGAAAGCAAGAATGATCTCCACTCCCGCCCTGTCGGCCACGCTTTTTATCAAACACAGGTTCTTTCTTAAAAGCTCTTCTTCCATGATGTAACAAGGAGAAGGGAACTGATTAAAATCTATCATATATAAATTATTATCTAAAATAACGCCTTACGAACGTGGATGCAAAAATACAAATTCAAAAGCAAAGAGGGATTGTTTTATTTTTAATTAAGATATTGGTTTTCGCGAACTTTTTCTTATTTTTACACCTTTATAATCTATAAGTAGTTATATCATCCTAAATACCTGATTGAATATGAATAAAGATTTAAGAAAAGTAGTGATTCTGCTGGCACATCCAAACATGAAAGGATCTCAAGCAAACAAAGCATTAATTGATGCCGTTGGTGACATTGAAGGAGTAGCCGTATTCAACCTTTACGAATTATCGCCTGACATCGCTTTCAATGTAGACGAATGGAGTAAAATCATCTCTGATGCCTCTGCTGTGATCTATCAGTTTCCTTTCTATTGGATGTCTGCACCGTCATTACTAAAGAAATGGCAGGATGAAGTCTTTACTTTCCTATCCAAGACTCCGGCAGTCGCCGGTAAACCGCTGACAGTGGTAACAACTACCGGGTCCGAATTCGATGCTTACCGCAGCGGAGGAAGGAATGGTTTCACTACGGACGAACTTTTACGCCCTTATCAGGGCAGTGCTATCCATTCAGGTATGGTGTGGCAGACTCCTATCGTTGTTTATGGAATGGGAACAGCGGATGCGGGAAAGAATATCGCTGAAGGAGCAAATACATACAGACAGCGGGTAGAGATGCTGGTCAATAGCAGTAACGCCGGAAATAATTGGTAAGACTATGAAAAGCGTAGCTTTAGATTAGATAAAGCTACGCTTTACAGACGCTAAAGCATAGCTTTAGGTATGGTTTTAGGTATAGTCTTATTTCGGTATGAAAGCAACTTCTCCAACCTAGTTTTATCTCCGGAATTTGTTATCTTTAATCGGCAAGTTTAAAACTTACGGGAATAGCATATTTAACCTTCACCGGTTTATCCATCTGTGTCCCCGGTTTCCACTTCGGCATAAGCCTGATAACACGGATAGCTTCTTTATCCAAATAAGGATCAATGCTTTTGAGAATAGTCAGATTGGTTACAGAGCCATTCTTATCAACCACAACTCCTACAATCACCCTCCCCTGTATGCCATTTTTGCGAGCTATTTCCGGATACTGAATATTCTTCTTAATGAAATCAAGCATAGCGCGTACACCTCCTGGAAATTCCGGCATAACCTCCACCATATCATAAACCAGTTCTTCCACCTGTTCCCCAACCGTCTGATGAGTGTTGTCCTGCTTCATTGTCAACAATCCTTCGGGTAAAGGCGTTCTTTTTGCCTCTTTCCATTCCTTCTCATTGTCCGACAATCTAAATTCAGCCATCATCAAGACAGGTTTCCTGTTGATGGTCACCTCGTAAAAATAACGGTAACGTCCGGCTTTATTCGGATGCACATCCGGATAAAGCGAAGCCCTCATCTCCCGTTCTCTCTTATCCTGTATAACATAAGCTATGCTAACAAAAGCGGTATTCATAGGCAATTCCCGCCAGATCCCCTTTTCATCTTCAAAAGTAACATTATAACGTTCTCCACATTCTATTGTTCCACCGCTGTAGTTATTGAGAATGAATGTTACCTGTTCTGCAGCTGTAGAATAAACCGGATATTCGGGACGGATATAAATACCGTTTATATGGTTCACACCCACTTTTTGATTGATAATCGGCTCTGTCACACCACTAAATTGAAAAGCAGGCGAGTCCATAATCTTCTCCCGGAATTCTTTTTGTTTTTCGGGAGTATTCACAATCAGACGGATTTCTATATGCCGCAATCCTACACCATATCCCGTTACATTCCTTTTTATATTCTCATATCCCGACTCTTCCATTTTCTTATTTAACTCCTTCTGGATAGCGAGCAACTGGGTTTGCGAGTAATTACTACCACCCATAAGTTCCAGCCTGAAATTTTTACTTCCGGAAGCCTTTTCCAATATCTGCCGTGCTTTGACTGTATCTCCTGTGACCTGAAAAACAAGAGTAGCTTTATCAAAATAGATACCTTCAATAAAGTCGGGGCAGTTGGGAGTTTCCAAAGACAACCCGGCTATATGAGGTTCATTACCATAAACCTTACCCAGTGTATCCAATATTTCCATACCCTCCGACTGGTCATAGAACTGTTCTGCACTGTCATTTTCAATTTTGCATGTTTCTACATGGTTTGTCTTGTTCATCCTACAGGATGAAAACAAACACAACAATAAGATAAAATAAAATTTATTCATTATCTTTTTCCTCCTGTTTTTCAGGTTTTTATCATTTACCAACAAAGATAATAATATTACGATTTCATGATACTAATAGATGCCCTAATAATTATAGATCATGACAGAAATAATATTATTGCAGAAAAAGTGAGTCAGCACTGCTTATGAAAAGAAAAAGATACTCCGTAAAAGAGTGACGCTATCCCACCAACATAGTGACGGTATATGCTTAGGATAGCGTCACTATTCCAGGCATATACCGTCACTATGTTTAAACCGAATATTTCGGGCTGTTATTTCTAGTTTCCGCGCTGTGTAGGCAGGGTAAATTCTTGCGAATCACAAATCACTCCATTCTCGTCCGCCACTGCGACACGGAATGTCACTTCACCGTCTTTCAATTTTTCACCTGCGTGAATGGAAGCGGTATAACGGATGCCTTCACCCGGAAGAATTTCCTCCACCATCACGGAAGGAGAAATGCCGAGATGCTTCACCTTCCCCACCGTTTCTACCACAGGAACTACATTATAAACAGGATTTCTCCCTTCATTCATAATCTCAAAAATTATCTTGCTATTTTCTCCCGCATCAATCACATGACTGCGATTATCATCTATAAAACGGATCTTGCGCAACTTCAGTCGAGAAATAGGCTGCTGCACCGGCTGCTTCTTATATTTTTGCACACGGACTTCCCTCACTTCAGGAATATACGCATCTTCCTCTATTTGCTCTTGCCTCGGCGCCGTCAACGCGTTTCCAATAGCCGCACCGGCAATGGTTCCCACAATATTCCCAATAGCAGAACCACGGTAACCGCCCCCCCAGCCATGATTATTATCTCCGATAAGTCCGCCTATCGAACTTCCCAGACTACCTCCGATAGAAGCACCTGCCATGATAGCTCCCGGATTTCCCATACGCCCCGACGCACATCCACTCAAAATCAAAGCGGAAAGCAAAATTACTGTTAGTTGTTTCTTCATGAGTCTCTCTATTTAGTGTTATTATTTATTCTACCACTTTAAAACGAGCGAAACGTAATAATAGTTGTTTGTCTCCCGCATTTTTAAAATGAATAGTTGCTTTCGCATTGTCTCCCGTTCCTTCTACTTTAATCACTTCACCCAATCCGAAACGTTCGTGCTCTATCATCTGTCCGGCCTGTACTCCTGCTATCGATGCTGAAGTGGAAGAGGTTGCCTGTACACCGTTACTTGGGCTAACAGTACTAACTTTCTTCAAATTCCTCGGTACGCTGGGAGCAATGATCTGTGCTTTCGGACGTTGCTGTAAGGAAGCGCGGAAACGTCCTGCACCTTCATCGACAGCCCGGCTCACTCCTGCCTCATGCGGCAGTTGCAAGTAATGAACATCGATATCACGCAAGAAACGACTGGGGCTTCCAAATTCCATCTTTCCATAACGGAAACGGGTTTTGGCAAAAGACAGATAACAATGTTCCTCCGCACGAGTAATAGCTACATAGAACAAACGACGTTCTTCTTCCAGTGCCCGGGAAGAATCTCCTACCATCCCACTGGGAAACAGGTTTTCTTCCAGACCGACCACAAATACATTCTTAAACTCCAATCCTTTAGCCGAATGAACTGTCATCAACGTTATCTTTTCCCCATCATCCGCCTTGTCGGAATCCTGATCGGTAAGCAATGCAATCTCCGAAAGGAAATCGGTAAGAGACACATTCGGATTACCCTCCTCCTGCCGCAAAGCGCAGAAGTCATTCATTCCATTCACCAACTCTTCTATATTTTCCTTACGGCTTAGGTTCTCGGGGGATGTGTCCTGACAGACATCGTTGATAATGCCGGACTGACGGATGATATTCGTTCCTATTTCATAAGCGTTCTTATCTGCCTGATCGACAATGAAGCCTTCTATCAATTCACGAAAGCCTTGCAGTTTTGCATGCGTTCCTTTATTTATATCCAGTCCGTAACTCAATGGTTCGCAGAGTGCCGCCCAAAGACTTACACCATGATCGGTAGCCGCCGATATAATCTTCCCGACTGTCGTATCTCCAATACCACGAGCCGGATAATTAATGATTCGCTTGAATGCTTCTTCATCATTCGGATTCACTACCAAACGGAAATAAGCAATCACATCTTTTATCTCTTTTCGCTGGTAGAACGAAAGTCCTCCGTAAATCTTATAAGGTATACTTCGTTTCCGAAGAGCCTCTTCAAAAATACGGCTTTGTGCATTCGTACGATACAGGATGGCAAAATCAGCATATCCGTAGCGATACTCCCGTCGTAGCTCTGCAATCTTATTAGCTACAATATCTCCCTCTTCCACATCGCTATACGCCTGAAATACGCCGATAGGTTCCCCCTTTTCTTTCTCCGAAAACACGGCTTTCCGTATCTGACGTTCATTCTTCTCAATCAGGCTGTTGGCAGCACAAACAATGGTTTGTGTGGAACGGTAATTCTGCTCCAGTTTAAAGACTTTCGTATTGGGGTAGATTTTTGTAAAATAGAGAATATTGTCAATATCCGCCCCACGGAAAGAATAGATACTTTGCGCATCGTCTCCCACTACACAGACCCGTTGATTTTCTTTAGTCAGTTGTAGAACAATGCTATGCTGCGCATAATTCGTATCCTGATACTCGTCCACCAATACATAACGGAACTGATCGCGATAACGTGCCAGCACTTCCGGAAAGTCACGAAACAGAATATAGGTATATACCAATAAATCATCAAAATCCATCGCTCCCGCCTGACGGCATCTGTCCCAATAACGAGTATAGATATCACGGATAGCAGGCATCTTGGCAGCCATATCTCCTTCGTAAGCCTCTTTATTGGCAGCGTATCCCGTAGGAGTGACCAAATGGTTTTTGGCATTGGAGATGCGTGCCTGCACTACTCCCGGTTTATAAGTTTTCTCGTCCAATCCCATCTCTTTGATGATGGAACGGAGCAGACTCTTACTATCAGCCGTATCATAGATGGTGAACTGGGAAGTGAACCCGATAAATGTTGCTTCGGCACGAAGAATCCGTGAGAAGATGGAATGGAAAGTCCCCATCCACAAATAACGTGCCCGTTCCATACCTACCTGACGGGCAATACGGTCTTTCATCTCGCGCGCCGCCTTATTCGTAAAGGTCAGTGCAAGGATATTCCACGGATTGTAGCCGTTCTCCTGTTCCAGCAAGTAAGCGATTTTATAAGTCAATACGCGCGTCTTCCCCGAACCTGCACCGGCTATCACCAGCGAAGGACCGTCATTATAAGTCACTGCAGCACACTGACTCTCGTTCAATTCATCTATATAATTGGTATTCATAACAGCATTATAAAAACAATGTGGATTTTTAACAAACCCTTGGCATTCAAATTTGTTCTCAATACAAAAGTATAATATTCATTCGAGAATGAAGGTATTTTTATGAATTTTCATCACTAACTATTTTAACCTAACACCAAAAAGCAATGAAAAGAAGTATATTTTTATCGATTATTTTGAGTTTGTTTCTGGTCGCCTGCATTCCACAGGCAATGGCACAAAAGCAGAGCCGCCTGGAAAAGCTGCTAAGGTATCTGAACGATAATGACGCCGACAAATGGCAGAAAAACCGTGATAAGATAGATGACGAGACACAAACCTATTATGCCGAGGAACTGGCATTATTGGATGTGCTCAACGGATTGTGGAACGAGCAAAGCGAACAGGCTGCCACCAACTATTTCGGATGCTACGAAAGGGCAACGAAAGCTTATTTTCCCAATATCTGTGAAGAAGAGAAAATACAACTTTCCAACGTACAAAACAAAGCAGAACTGGCCGTTATCTCCATTCTGGAAGCTTCGAAAGATCAAATTCCTTTTAGCAAGACGTTGATGGACAGTATCCGGTCAAGCGGTTATCCGGGAGATTCCGCCATCTTGCAAAAGGTGCGGGACATCCGTGAAATGGCTTTACTGGAAGGTATGCTGAAAACACCTACGCTGAATATTTATCAAACGTACATCACGGAATATCCGAACGGCAAATTTATCTCTCAAATCAACACTGCGGAAAACAAACGGCTTTACCAGATCGTAAAGAGTAATCCGACATCAGCAAATTTCAAGGCATTTTTTGATAACGCCAACATGCAGAAATTCTTCACGGATAAAGACACGCGTCCATTCCTTCCGGAAGTTCGCGCGTTATACGATGATTTTCTGTTTCAAGGAATCGACAGCCTCCGGGAGAAAGGAAACGCAACAGACATCCGGCAGATTATTGACGAGTATAAGCAATCACCTTACCTGACTTCCACAGCACGTACTCATCTGGACGACCTTGAATATCTTAGTGAAAAAGCTGATTTTGAGCTTTTAAAAGCTGCCATTGTCAATTCCGAATCTTTGAGTATGCTGCAGGATTTTCTTTGCACACACAGGTATAAGGAATTTCGTGACCAGGCCAATGCACTACGGACACCGTTTATTCTGCAAACAATCATATCCACTCCTACTTCCGTGAAATACTATAATGGAGGACGATTGATTAAGTCTGCGGAAAATGACAGTACGGGAAATACCTCGACCACTTATTCGTATGACGATAAGGGGCAGCTCATTTCTACATTGTCGCTTACCGTAAAGAACGGTCAGCCAAGCAATGAAATACAAACGAACAGATTATACGATCCACAAGGTCACTGCATCTTTGAAGTGCAAACGAATCCGAAAACCAAAACGGATCTCTACCGGCGGACACGCCGTATCGGTACGGACGGAAGTATCGAGAGTGATTCGCTCAAGTATACAGATGGAAGAGTCATCATAAGTTCCTATAATAAACAGGGGTTATTGACCGAAACCAAAGAGTATAATAAGAATGGAGAACTTCAGGCGTACACCGCAAACAAATATGATGATAAAGGCAGATTGATTTCATCCCAACATCAAAATCTGCTTTTTGCTAATTCTTCGGATCAGATTATTTCACAAAAAGATGCTTATGAATACGATAAATACGGTTATCTGACACAGATCGTTTACCAACGGATTTTAGGCAATAACCAGAAAACATCGGGATGCCTGATCTGCCTGTACGATAAATACGGAAACCAGATCGATAGTAATTCTTATTATGAATATGATAATACGGGCCAATGGATCTGCCGGACCGACCGTGAGCATCCGAAAGAAGTGGAACGTATACAGTACATTTACAAATAAAGTAAGATGCTGTGAACATTTTGCAAAGGGCTTCTGTTATTATAGTATAACAAGCCAATTAAAACTTGTAACATTATGAATACTATATTAATGTCTTTAATTATGATGACCATGACTTACGAAATGCCTAAACTTCCTTACGCTAACAATGCGTTGGAACCTGTAATCAGTCAGCAAACAATAGATTTCCATTACGGAAAACATCTACAAACGTATGTAAATAATCTGAATAGCCTCGTGCCCGGAACAGAATATGAAGGTAAAACGGTAGAAGAAATCGTTGCAGCCGCACCGGATGGAGCTATATTCAATAACGCCGGACAAGTATTGAACCACAACCTGTACTTCCTGCAATTTGCCCCGAAACCTTCGAAGAAGGAACCGGCCGGTAAACTGGGAGAAGCCATCAAACGTGACTTTGGCAGCTTTGAAAACTTCAAGAAAGAATTCAATGCAGCAGCAGTCGGATTGTTTGGTTCAGGATGGGCTTGGCTATCCGTAGATAAAGACGGTAAACTGAAAATCACTAAAGAGGGGAACGGCAGCAATCCAGTACGTGCCGGTTTGAAACCACTTCTTGGATTTGACGTTTGGGAACACTCCTATTATCTGGATTACCAGAACCGCCGTGCCGACCACGTAAACGCCCTGTGGGATATCATCGACTGGGATGTGGTTGAAAAAAGAATGTAAGCAAATTTACAAGCTAAACTATACTTATGGAAAAGGTCGTTGTGTTTTTCACAGCGACCTTTTTTACAGATTAAAAAGAAACAGACTTTTATTGTATATCAGATGCATTAGTTGTATTTTTGCAACTCATAAAACAACATAACAAACAATTATGATACTGTATAAAAGAAAAAAAATACGATTTATTGTCTCCATTGCTGTACTCCTTTTCCTCCCCCTTTTCGGCAATGCTGCCACCACAGAAGAATCTGAGGAAGAAATCCTGTTTATCACCTCTTATAATTCTGACACTAAATATACCTACGATAACATCAGCACATTTGTAGAAACCTACACCCAATTGGGAGGAAGATATTCGACCATGGTAGAAAATATGAATGCAACAGACTTAACGCAGGCGCATCAATGGAAAAAAACATTAACTGATATTCTGGACAAACATCCGAAAGCCAAATTAGTTATTCTCCTGGGTGGTGAAGCATGGAGCAGTTTCCTTCATCTCGAAGATGAAAAGTACAAGCAGCTTCCTGTTTTCTGTGCAATGGCATCACGCAACGGTATCCGTATTCCGGAGGATTCGACCGACATCCGAAGCTATAATCCTGAAAGCATCAACTTAATGGAACGCATGAAGGAATACAACGTAAGATATTGTAGCACATACGAATATGACATTAAAAAAGATATTGAAATGATACAGGATTTCTATCCGGAAACAGAACACCTTGTATTTGTATCGGATAACACATACAACGGACTTGCCGAACTGGCATGGTTCAAGAAAAACCTGCAACATTTCCCACAGTTGTCTATCACCTACGTCGATGGCCGCATCCATACACTCGATATGGCTGCCAGTCAATTGCGCAATCTTCCCAGAAACACAGTCATGTTGCTTGGCATTTGGAGAATCGATAACCGGGGTATTACTTACATGAATAACTCCGTTTATGCTTTTTCCAAAGCCAATCCTCTCCTGCCTATGTTCAGCATGACTTCCACCGCAATAGGTTACTGGGCTATCGGAGGATATGTCCCGCAATATGAAGGAGTGGGACAAAGCATGGGAGAATATGCCTACCGCTTTTTAGACCAGAAGGAAACTGATATCAGCAGTATCAATATCTTACCCAACAGATATAAATTTGATGCGAAGAAACTAAAGGAATGGGGATTTGAAAACAAGAAGTTACCTGTTAACTCAATGGTAATCAATCAGCCCATCCCGTTCTTTGTAGCCTATAAGACAGAAGTACAATTCATCCTGATTATATTTCTCGTATTAGTAGGAAGTCTAATGATTTCGCTGTATTACTATTACCGGACTAAAATCCTGAAGAATCACCTTGAAAGAACTACGAAACAACTACGGGAAGATAAAAAGAAACTGGAAGAGTCTGAAGTCGAATTGCGTGATGCTAAAGAGCGCGCCGAAGAAGCTAATCAGCTGAAAAGTGCCTTTGTTTCGAATATGAGCCACGAGATACGGACTCCGCTAAATGCTATTGTCGGTTTCTCCAGTCTGATTATCGGTTCGGTAGAGCAGAATAACGAACTGAAAGAATACGCAGATATTGTCCAGACCAACTCTAATCTGCTGCTCCAACTGATTAGTGATGTACTGGATATATCACGCCTGGAATCAGGAAAGCTGCAATTCAAATATGAATGGTGTGAGCTGGTGAACCATTGCCAGAATATGATTACTCTGACCAACCGGAACAAGACAATGGATGTAGACATTAAACTGCAAATGCCTAAAGAGCCTTACATGCTCTACACAGATCCCTTGCGCCTGCAGCAGATTATTATCAATCTGCTGAACAATGCCTTGAAATTCACTCCTGCCGGAGGAAGCATTACGCTGGATTATGAAGTGGACGAAGAAAAGCAATGTATGCTGTTCTCGGTAACTGATACCGGCACCGGAATCCCCGAAGATAAACAGGAGCTGGTATTCCAACGTTTCGAAAAGCTGAATGAGTTCGTACAGGGTACAGGATTGGGACTGGCTATCTGCAAACTGACCATCCAATATATGGGAGGTGATATCTGGATTGACAAGAATTACAAAAATGGCGCCCGATTTATCTTTTCTCATCCTATCAAAAAACAGGAATCAACAGAAAAATGAAAAAAAATCGACTGATTTAGTGTTTTTCTGTTTCTTTTTCACTTACTTTGCCCCCGTAAAGACAAAGGGGTGCCCCATGAGGGGCTGAGATTATACCCTAGGAACCTGAGGCAGTTAGTACTGACGTAGGGATTGTGTTTCTTCTTATCGCCTTTCCATTCAAGCACGCTCTTTGTATTTACTTTCAACTTATTTATTCTGATAGGACAATGAAAGTACAAGTGAACAACAAAGAGGTGGAAATTACTCCCGACTCTACCCTTACACAACTGACAGCACAGCTCGAACTTCCGGTTCAAGGCATTGCTATCGCCGTAAACAACAAAATGATTCCCCGTACCGAATGGGAGGGTTTCATATTGCATGAGAACGATAACCTGGTGATTATCAAAGCTGCTTGCGGAGGATAAGGGAATGGTCAGTCTACAATTTATCACGCATCAGACCGAACGGTACTCGTACCTCGAATCGGCACGTATGGCACTCGAAGGCGGGTGCAAATGGATCCAACTACGCATGAAAGAGGCTCCTCTCGAAGAAGTGGAGGCAGTAGCCCTGCAACTGAAACCGCTTTGTAAAGAGCACGAAGCAATCCTGGTTCTGGACGATCACGTTGAACTGGCACGAAAGCTGGAAGTGGACGGTGTGCATCTGGGCAAAAAGGATATGCCTATCGACCAG
>OGPC01001799.1_pt1 | contig 12237 bp, 9 predicted proteins | sample 1552911 | NCBI WGS metagenome assembly OGPC01 (sample SAMEA2580248, study PRJEB22360) | human gut metagenome | biome: human gut; feature: human-associated habitat; material: faeces | place: Denmark | collected 2008/2010 | reverse complement strand
TTCTTTCCGGTGCCGGGATAACGCACTGTTGCCAATGCATCAAGGATTAATTTTGGATATAATGCCATTGCATTTACTATTTGACAATTTACTATTTACTATTTTTATGCGAATCAGTGGCTTAAACTACTACTGATTCGCATCACTTGCTGGTTTGCAGTCCGCTACGCTTGCTACGGTTATAACTGCGGTACTCATCCAGTTCTATCTCCACATCCGGCTCCTGCAACTCGCCTGCTTGCGGAAGATGGAACTTGATGTACTTGATATTCAAACCACGATCCAGCCATTGTTGTTCATAATAGGTCTTGATGCTGAGTATTTCATCAGCCATGCCGGAATGGTATAAGTCTTCCGTCATCACATCCACCGGCAACCGGTTTCTTTCAATCATGTACCGGGTATAGGTAAACATGAAGTTGCTGTCCGTCTTCAGATGGACTATGCCGTCATTCTTCAGAAACTTGCGGTAGCGCTCCATGAAATAAGTGGAAGTAAGCCTTTTGGTAGCCTTCTTCATCTGCGGATCCGAGAAAGTAAGCCAGATTTCACTCACTTCATCCGAAGCAAAAAAACGGTCGATGATTTCGATATTCGTACGCAGAAAGGCCACATTCTTCATTTCCGATTGCAGCGACTCGGTAGCTCCCGTCCACATACGGGCTCCCTTTATATCCACTCCGATGAAGTTCTTGTCGGGAAACATGCGTCCCAATCCGACAGTATATTCTCCCCTACCACAGCCCAGTTCCAGGACAATAGGATGGTCGTTCTTGAGAAATTGCCCGTGCCAGTTCCCTTTCATGTCAAACGGTACATCATCTACCGCAGAATACGGATATTCGAAAACATGCGGATAACTCGCCATATCAGCAAACTTCTCTAACTTGTTTTTTCCCATAATTACTTGGTCCTATATATATATATGCTATGCCCCGAAAACAGAAGTGCACACAGATGACACAGATTAGACAGATTTTCACAGATTATTTTTTTTCTCTTTATCTGTGGTCATCCGTTTAATCTGTGTCATCTGTGTGCCATCTTGGTTTCGGGAAACTTTCACGACACAAGAGAATCTCTAATTATTCAACGATAGTCACCCAGCCATGAGTATCCGGCTCATCGCCATACTGGATAGCACGCAGCTTGTTGTAGAGCTTCGTACATACCGGTCCCGGTTTTCCATCTTTGGAAATAACGTATGACTTACCGTTCTCTACGTCGTCAATACGTTCGATGGGGCTGATAACGGCAGCCGTACCGCAGGCACCCGCTTCCTCGAAAGTCAGCAACTCTTCTTCAGGAACCGGACGACGCTCTACCTTCATACCCATGTCCTCTGCCAACTGCATCAGGCTCTTGTTGGTGATGGAGGGCAGGATGGAAGTGGATTTCGGAGTGATATACGTATTGTCCTTGATGCCGAAGAAGTTGGCAGCACCACACTCGTCCATGTATTTCTTTTCTTTGGCATCCAGATAGAACTCGCAGGCATAACCCAAATCGTGCGCTTTCTTATTGGCACGCAAGCTGGCTGCATAGTTACCACCTACCTTATAAGTACCGGTACCCAACGGTGCAGCACGGTCGAATTCGCGGATAATGACATACGGATTGGTTGAGAATCCACCCTTAAAGTAAGGACCTACCGGGGTCACGAACACCACAAACAGATATTCGCTGGCAGGATGCACACCTACTTGTGCACCGGTACCCACCAGCAACGGACGAATATACAGAGAAGCACCCGATTCATAAGGCGGAATGAAACGCTCGTTCAGCTTCACCACCTTCAAAATGGCTTCTTTGCAACGCTCCGTAGAAAGCTCCGGCATCAAGATACCCCGGCAGGTGGACTGCAGACGCGCCGCATTCTCTTCCAAACGGAAGATGCGCACCTTACCGTCTTTACCACGAAAAGCTTTCAAACCTTCAAATGCTTCCTGACCGTAGTGCAAACAAGTGGCAGCCATGTGCATAGGAATGGTTTCCTCACTGCAAACTTCCAGTTCACCCCATTGTTCGTTACGATAATAAATTCTCACATTGTAATCTGTCTTCATATATCCGAACGGCAGATTAGCCCAATCAAGTTCTTTCATATCTCAAAGTATTAGTTACTGCATTACGTACAATTTGCAACAAAAATAGCTTTTATTCTTCAGATTCTCGCTTCTCCGACAGTAATTTTTCAATTTCCTTGTCGGCTTTGGTCAATTTATCGCTGCAAAATGCTATAATTCCGTTTGCCTCCTTTATCTTTTCGGCAAGTACATCTATCTCCAGTTCGTTGTTGTCTATCTGGCTGACAATTTTCTCCAAACGCGCCATGGCTTCGGAGTAGGTCTCTTTTTTCTTGGTTACCGGCATAATTGAAATTAATTAATCGTTGTACTTCTCAAGCCGTTTGTCAGAATTCCCGTCTTTGGACGATGCGTTCTCCCACTTCATATCCTTGGACGTCAGTTTCAAAATATGATATTGTTCAGTATAATGTCCCTCTTTATCATACAACGTAATCAATTTTTCATCAAGACTTATGATATAAGTTCCACGAAAAGGGACTCCGTTAGATAACGGGCTTCCGGTATAAACTTCATAGGTCTTGTCTGCATTAAACGTATAGCAGGTCACAAAATCGTCCTGCAGGACTGGTTCTTTCACAATCCACTTACCTACCAGTTGAGGAATTTCGACCTTATCATCCTCATCCGTACATGAAATAAAACTAAATGCCATACTTATCAGTATCAGCATAAAAAACAAATTTTGTGTTTTCATCTTTGTTCATTTTAAATGATTTAAGCAATATTCATAAAATACAGAGATTTGCAAAACACTGCATGAATGAGAGTTAAATATGTACTATTGAAACCACTTCACCATTCTGCAGACGGGTTGTTATCATATCATTCTCCTGCAGTTCATCTGCATTCTTCACTACTTTCCCATCTTTCAACGTAATGCTGTAACCGCGAGCCAACAACTTTTCCGGTGAAGCATCTGCCAATCGTTGTTGCAACAATTCCAGGCGATGGCGATGGCGGAACAAAGAGGAAGTCACAGCCTGCATCACATCTTTCCGCACAGTCAGCAAAGCCATTTTTGCATCAGATATACGATGGTATGCGGCAGAAGGAATCCGGTTCTTGTAACCAGAGAGTCTGCGCTGTTCCTGCTGCAACAGATTCTTGACACCCTCATGCAAGCGGGAAGCAAGCATTTCCAGTTCATCAGCAGCGCTGTCCATGGACTCTATTAAGAATTCGGCAGCCGCCGTAGGGGTCTTTACACGGGTATGTGCCACAGAATCCAGCACCGTGTCATCCCGCTCGTGACCGATGCCCGTTATGATAGGCAACGGAAACTGTGCACAAGCAGCAGCAAGCAGGTAAGTATCGAAACCGGATAAGTCGGACGTGGCGCCTCCACCACGAATAATGACAACCACATCAAACTCGGACAAGCGTGCATTTACCCGGTCAAGAGCAGAGAGGACAGACTCCTCCACACGGTCACCCTGCATCAGGGCAGGAAACAGTTCCGTATAAAAGTAGAAACCCCGGGAGTTGTTTTCCAGCTGATGACAGAAGTCACCATAGCCCGCCGCCGTCGGTGAGGATATGACGGCAATACGTTGCGGCAGACGGGGCATCCCGAGTTCCTTATTGAGGGTGAGCACCCCCTCTTCCTCGAGCTGTTTCAGTATCTCCCTGCGGCGGCGTGCCATATCGCCCAAGGTATAGGTGGGGTCTATGTCCTGCACCGTAAGGCTATAGCCGTAAAGTTCGTGGAAGCTGACGGTGACCTGCACCAGCACTTTGATGCCCGCAACAAACGCCTGCCCCGTGGCTTCCTCAAAATAGGGCTTCAGCAGGCGGAACACATTTGCCCAGATTGTTCCTCTCGCCTTAGCTATCAGGCTGTTGCTGCGAGGGTCTTTCTGCACAAATTCCAGATAGCAATGCCCCGTGCTATTGGTACGCACATCACTCAACTCCGCCTGCACCCAACACTCGTCAGGAAGGCATTGTTCCAGACTGCGGCGCACAAGGGCGTTGAGCTCATACAAAGACAACGATTCCATATGGCTATCTTTTGAGCAGATAATCCTGATATGCTTTCCACATATCGGGCACACCATAACCGTATATATTATCGGGATAATCTTTACGGTCACCGGAGCGGCGTACCAGTTCTATCACCTCTTTAGCCGTAAGTTCAAGGCAAGCCTGCCACAAGCAAGTCACCATACCACACATGATAGGAGAAGAAAACGACGTACCGTTTGCCTTACCCTGGTTACCATCCGTACGTATGACATCAGCCCCCAAGCCGACAGCCACCACATCCGGTTTTATCCGGTGGTCCGCCGTATTCCCGATAGATGAGAAAGGAGCCAGTACGGCTTCCTTGTCAATAGCGCCCACGGTCAGCACGTTCTCCGCATCTCCCGGAGGTGTGATTTTCTTCCACGAACCCATACCGGAATTGCCGGCACTGCACACCAGCACCATTCCTTTGTCCGCAACGTGTGAAGCCTGACGGGACATCAGTGCATGGCGTCCGTCCAAATCACGGAACCTATAATCTTTCGACTTGTCGTCAAAAGTGTAATATCCCAATGAAGTATTGAGTACATCCACCCCTACACTATCGGCAAACTCCACCGCTGCAGACCAATAGTCCTGCTCGACCAAATGCTCGGAATACTCGTCTTCGCTACGCAGCAACCAGAAAGAAGCCTCAGGCGCCGTACCGGTCATAATGCCGGGCTGGTTCATGCCGATGCAGGACAGTACCATCATGCCATGACTGCTCTCTGCAAAGATGTCTGCCTGCTGATTTACAAAATCTTTGGTTCCCAACACCCGGATGTTCTGCATGGCGGTTATCTTATCGGCATTATGAAAACCGGCATCGATAACTGCAATCGTCATGCCCTGCCCCTTGAACCCTCCCTGGTGCAATTTATCACCATTACTCATCTGTATCTGGCTAACGGCAAGTCCATAGATACTGTCAGGATGTACACTCGGCTGGTTAATCAAAGAATCGCGTCCGGTAGACATCATCGGACTGTCACCTTTGGGAGCTATCCAGACTTTTTCCGTAGCGCAGACAAAAGGTAGTGCGGCAATACGGTCTATCAAGGTAGAGTCATTGCAAGATACCGTGACAAAGTTCTCCCATTTACCGGTAACTACAACATTTACGCCCTGATGGCGAATTTCGTCCACGTACTTGCGGCACACCGGCAAGTCGGTAGAATCTATCGGCAGGTTCTGCTTATGCCGACGAGCAATCGCCTTTTCAGAAAGAAACGCTTCCGGGTGTTCCAAGGAATACGTGGTGGCAGCCTTATCCTTCAGGCTGATGCGATACTTCAATGTATCTTGTTGTGCCGATGCTCCTGCCGCAAGCAGGACAAAGGCGGAAAGGAGTAGAAGTCTTTTCACAATTATAAATTATAAATTATAAATTAAAAATTAAAGGAACATCCCGATGCCTCTTTGGGAAGCGATAAAGGAACCGCCCACTACCCTTCGGCCTATATAGAATACGGCAGACTGTCCCGGAGCTATGGCAGAGGCTTCCGTCTGGAAGTGTACCAGCAGACGACCGTCCTCCAGGCGCTTCACGTCGCAAGGAATCGGTTTACTGCGGTAACGGATACGTACGGTTAGCTCCTTGCTTTCAAAAAACTCTCCCTCATCCACCAAATTCTCATGTTCGGCAAGCATATATCCCGTCTTCAGCTGTTCGGCGTCTCCCAGCATCACCGTATTCTTCTGAGGATTGATTTTCAAGACGTAGGCAGGTTTGCCCAAGGCTATTTCGAGTCCCTTGCGCTGCCCGATGGTGTAATAGGGAAAGCCTTTGTGTTCACCCAGCTTAACGCCTTCCGAATTGACAAACCATCCCGGTCCCACCTCGCGGTCTATCTCCGGAGAGTGTTCGCGCAGGAAATCACGGTAATCACCTTTAATGAAGCAGACCTCCATGCTCTCGCCTTCTTCCGCCTTGACGGTATAACCTTTGTCGCGGAGGTATTCGCGGACTTGCTGCTTGGTATAGGTGCCTAAGGGGAAGATACAACGCTTCAGCAATTCCTGCCCCAGTCTCCACAAAAAGTAGGACTGGTCTTTCTTGTCATCATCCCCGGCTATGATATAAACCTTACCGTTCCGTTCCTCCAGACGGGTGTAATGTCCGGTAGCAATATAGGCACACCCCAGCTTGTCTGCCCACTCCGTAAGAATACGGAACTTGAACAGCGGATTACACATCACACAAGGGTTCGGAGTCCGACCCTGACAATATTCATCTATAAAATTCTGTACGATTATCTGTCGGAAGGCTTCGCGCTCATCTGCCACATGATGTTCAATCCCCATGCTGTCTGCCAGTTGGCGGGCTTCTACCGGTTCGTCTCCCCACACCCACATGGTGAGACCGACTATCTCATAGCCCTGCTCCTTCAACATCAGGCAAGTGGCAGTACTGTCTATACCACCGCTCATACCGACCAATACTCGCTTTTCAGGTGTACTCATATCAGAAACCAATGAATTAGTCTGCAAAAATACATGATTTCGAGCAGAAGATAGAGAAAAGGCATGCCTTTTTAGCATGCCTTCACATAAAGAACTTGTCAATCGGAAGAGGGCACTCCCGTCACAATCCCCCGTCCATGTGTCCCTATATAGACCCTGCCATACTCCTGCATATCCCCACAGATATGCAGAACCAACCCGTATTGATGAGCATCATCGTTAATACGCACCCAGGAAACGGCAGCATCGTCTGAGCGGAAAAAGCCGTACTGACCGTTGACAACGCCAATCAGATAAAGGGCCGGATAGTTACTGCCCGGCTTTGCCTTGCCAAAACCGAAGGCATAGATAGTACGGACTTTGTCCAGCGCACGAAAATCAAATCCCGTACGGGTAGTGGAATGGTACAGGCCATCGTAAGCGGCAATCCACAAATCTCCCTCACGACCGGGAGTCGAATAAATACGGTCTTGCCCTCCGCGCGGGTCACCCCTGCGATTCGTCAGAGAGGCATTGCCCCGCCGGAGTGTTTTTACAGCCAGTTGCAGAGTATCGGTATGGAAGGTCGCCCCGCCATCTTCGCTGCTGTATAGAAGTCCGGCAACAGCATCCACGGCATAAAAACGTTTGGGATTCACTTTGTCGGCTATGACACGGATATTCTCCGGCAGGCCTTGACAAGACATCCACGAATTCCCTTTGTCGCGGGTCAGAAAAGCGGTGGAACGGTCGGGTGTCCAAATCCAGGAAGAGCCGTCGGCCGAAACGGCAATATGCCCGTTGCGCGCCTTCTCTACGGGAACAGTAGCACACATGTTCCAACTCCTGCCTCCGTCTTCTGAATAGGAGATGGTGCGTGCACCCGGCTGGTGGCCGAACAAAGTTCCCACTCTGACTATCAAATCCTGCTTCAACCAGGCACCCGTCACTCCATTCGTATTACCGAAATGAGGATTGGCATGACTGCCCAACGGATCGGGCCGATTGAGGTCGAAATGCGTAAAGCCACCATAGTCACCGATACCGGAAATCAGGCGCGCGCCTTTTTCGGGAGCATAAAGTTCGAGGGGCACGGTCTCTTCAATACCGGCAGACATGATGCTCCATTTCACCGGTTCCCCGCGTTCCACGGCCGATAGATTGAAAGTTTCCCAACCACCGAAACCAGTGGTAAACATGGCATGTTCGGCGTCGGCAGGGTCTATCTCAATGTCGAACATCCAGTGCAGGGGCGCCACCTCTGTATAGGGAGCTTTAGAATAATCATACTCATATCCCGTCTTGAAAATCGGTTTCCAGCTTTTGCCACCGTCGGTCGTACGGAACATCTCATCACTCTTATAACCGTGTTTGCCTCCCAAGCTGTGTGTACTGGCAATCAGATGTTTCGGATTACGGGCATCCACTGATACGGCTGCATAGCCAAATCCCGCTTTTCCGCCATCGGACAGTCGGACGGGCGAAATGTCCGTCCATTTGTCTTTACGTATATCGTACTTCCAAACTCCACCGTCCTCCATCTGACTCGGACCGGGAGTATCTCCGTACGTCAATACTAATTGGCCGTCACCGGTCAAGACCATATGTGTGGGGCGATACTGCACCGGCTGTCCCCCGACCGGCCGCCAGCTTTCACCATAGTCGTGGCTCACGAACAGATTTTCCCTTCCCATCAATGAAGCCGCCACATAAATGTCACGGGTACCACGCCCATCTTGAGTACCTTGTACATCGTAGACTATGCAGACAATGCCACTACCGCGATTCCCCCATGCAGCACGGTCGGCAGGATTGAACTTCTCGGAGACATCCGGGAAAGACACCACCCGTGCCCAGCTCTGCCCCTTATCCATACTGCGCCACAAACCATGCAAACGGGTTCCCATATAAATGATATTCCCATTCTGCGGGTCCACCATCATCCGTTCCCCATTACCACGCCCGTTCTCGTTGCCGCCCATCGTAAAGGGCACATCGACACGGGCAAAGGTTCTGCCGCCATCATAAGAACAAAGTATGGCCCCATTGGAGCTACTTGTATACGTACCGCAGGCAATATACACGTTCTGCGGATTCTGCGGGTCGATGGCAATGCTCTCCACCCCCTGCAGATTACTTTCATCCAGACTTATCCAGTCCAGCAAGGGCGTCCACTGGTTGGAAGCAGCGTCCCACCGGTAGGCTCCTCCCATATCGGTGCGGCAATAACGGACACCAGGAGCTTCTGGGTGAAAAACGATACCGTCCACAAAGCCTCCTCCCACTATCGGTACGCTCTTCCATTCGTAAGAAACGGAATTCACCGGAGATATATCTTGAGCAAGCATCGGCATGCCGCCCAGTATCAAACTTATTCCTGCTAAAAACAACTGTCTTTTCATAAGCATCAGGGTTCTAAAACAAACGTTCTTGATATTTCCTTCAAAGATAAGAATATTTCATTGATATTTCAGACTGAAACATTTGTGGCAGTGCACATACAATCCTAACAACCAACGTTTTAATAAAAACAAGAAACTAAATCAAGCCATAAAAAGATTAAAACGGCACCCATCGCAGTTCTTCCCTCCAACAGTTTTTTGTAACAACAATGCAACATATATGACACAAAAACACAACACGTATGTCCGAACTTTGTCGCCGACAAATCATTCGACAACAACAGATTATGAAAAAAAGTGCATTGACAGTACTGATTGCCCTGCTGCCGTTGGCCGCAATTGCCCAAACGCCCTCCATCAATGAGGACGGAAAAAAGATTGAAAAGGAAAAAATGGAAACCAAAGACTACCTGCCGGAAGTCCACGGAACCATCCGCGCCAAATACGAATATCAGACCACCATGGGTGCAGGACGTTTCGAAGTACGCAATGCCCGCGTCAGCGTGACGGGCAACGTATTGCCCAGCGTAGCCTACAAAGCCGAGATAGACCTCTCCGACGAAGGCCAAATCAAGATGCTGGATGCCTACGCCCGGCTTTTCCCGACAAAAGGACTAACAGTCACCGCCGGACAAATGCGCGTCCCCTTCACCATCGACGCCCACCGCTCGCCGCACCAGCAATACTTCCCCAACCGCTCGTTCATCGCCAAGCAAGTGGGCAATGTACGGGACGTGGGATTCACAGTAGGATATACCCTGCCTACCGATGTACCTATCACCGTGGAAGGAGGACTTTTCAACGGTTCCGGACTGACCAACCAGAAAGAATGGCACAAGGAAGTGAACTACTCCGCCAAAGCCCAGTTTCTCTTCACCAAAGGACTGAACCTGACACTAAGCGTGCAGAGTATCCAACCGGAAGAAGTACGCATGCAGTCCTATGACATCGGCGCTTACTACGAAACCGGCCGTTTCCATATCGAAGGCGAATACTTGTACAAGCAATATTCCGACAACGCTTTCAAAGATGTACACGCCGTCAACACCTTCATCAACTACGACCTGCCTCTACGAAAAGTATTCAACAAGATGTCTTTCCTGCTACGCTACGACATGATGACCGACCAGAGCGACGCCAAAACCGCCGATGAGGAAACCGGCAGATTGACAGTGACCGACTACAAACGCCAACGCCTGACGGGCGGCATCACCTTCAGCCTCAGCAAGGCATTCCGCACAGACCTCCGGCTGAACTACGAGAAATACTTCTATGCCAAAAACAGCATAGCGAAAGAGTCGGAACAAGACAAGGTGGTATTGGAATTGATGGTACGCTTCTGATATTTCCTGACTTCCCCTTGCTTTTTTCATTCCAAAAAGGTATATTTGGAATAAATTATTCCGAGCTATGGCAAATCCAATCATACCCGGCATACCGCAGACTGAACAAGACTTATTGTATAGTAAGCTGAATGCATACAATCAAGGGAGAGCCTCTTATAAGGAAGTGGGCGCCTATCTTGTCGTACTGCCCCGACCGGAGCATCTCCAATATACTTTATGGATTTACTCTCCACTGCCCGGAAGACAGTCCATCTTCTACATTTGCGACCTTTCCACCGACATTCACGAAACGCTGCGGATGGCAAGCACGCTATGCTTCTACTCACCGCGCAGCCTGTTGCTTGTGGAGTACAATGCCAAAAGAATGCAGAGCAAAGGGGACGACATTATCTCCGTAGGCAAATACCACGGACACTTCCTGCACGAAATCCTCCGTATAGACCCTGCCTATCTTACGTGGATAGCTTTCAAATTCCAACCACGCATCCCCAAGCAGGAACGTTTTGTACAGATTGCCAAGATTTACCATTCGGTCCATCTCGACATACAACGGAGAAAAACGTACCAGACCACCAGCGGACGTTTTCTGGGGAAGGAAGGCGAAAAAGTGGAGAACCTGACGCTGACGGTGCTCAGCGTGCGACTGGAGGACAACCCCTACAAGACGCAGCTCAAAGGGACCACTCCTTATTTCTATGTGCGCCAGGTGCTGAAGCTGAAAGACTCCATCGGCAACTTCGTCAGCATCCGGCTGAATGCACGCACGGCAAGCCGGAAATCATGCCAGCTGCCCGCCGTGGAACATGCCTACCAGGTAGGGGAACTGATGGAGATAGCATCGGCACGCATCGCGCGTACCTATATAATAGGAAGTACGAAATACACCCGGTTGACACATGTGAAGCTGCACATCCCTACCGGGTAAAAGATTTTCTATCAGATACGAACCACACGCTGCATACGGCTGCTTTCCCAGCCTGCCTCTATCAAGCGGATGACTCCGACCACCTCGCGGGCATCGCTCTGCAAAGGTTCGCCGTGACAAATATGCCGATAGATATTCTCGTAAAAAGCTGCATAATCACCGGGAAGGCTTGGATAAGGTTCATGCACGATTCTACCGCCCTTTTCCGTATGAAGTATCCCCCAAGAGGATTTGTCCTCCTCGCCCCAGTGCGGAGTGACGGGCAATACGCCTTCGTTCAAGGCGGCTTCCTGCGGGTCGAAACCATATTTCACGTAAGAACCTTCCCTGCCGTGGAGGACGAAACGGGGTTCGCTCGCACACATCAGATAGCTGGATTTCAGCGTTATCTTTACTTCGGTTGCCTTTGAGGGGCGTAGCAAATGAATGATGAAGTAGTCGTCTACCTTGCTGTCCTTGCGCAACGTGGCAATATCTGCAAAGACGGCTTCGGGCATACCGAACAGCTGCACAGCCTGGTCTATGACGTGGGCGCCCAGGTTATAGGTCAAGCCACCGCCATCTTGTCCGGTTTCCTTCCAAGTATTCGGCTTGATAAAATTACGATAACGGGGGAAGGTGGATTCAAACTCCACCAGATGTCCCAGCAGGCCTTTGGACAGTATTTCCTTGACCGTCAGAAAATCGCCGTCCCACCGGCGATTCTGGTAAACGCTCAAGGTCAGCCCCCGGCTTGCGGCAAGTGCCACAAGCTCCTCAGCTTCTGCCACGGTGGTAGTGAAAGGCTTCTCCACAACCACATGCTTGCCAGCTTCGAGGGCGCGGCGGGCATACTCATAATGAGTGCTGTCCGGTGTGTTGATGACAACCAAATCCAACCCTTCCAGTCCGATAAGTTCCTCAAAACTCCGCACAATACAAGCGTCGGGATACTTTTCCCGGGAGAGTTCCTTACTGCGCTCCGTAACGGCAGTCAATTCAAAATGAGGGTTGGTGGAGATGAAGGGAGCATGGAAAACACGTCC
>OGPC01001781.1_pt1 | contig 12371 bp, 10 predicted proteins | sample 1552911 | NCBI WGS metagenome assembly OGPC01 (sample SAMEA2580248, study PRJEB22360) | human gut metagenome | biome: human gut; feature: human-associated habitat; material: faeces | place: Denmark | collected 2008/2010 | reverse complement strand
GGCGGGGCCTGCTGATGACAGCTACGGCATCGAGGTTGCAAAGCTGGCCGGTCTGCCCGGCAGCGTGACCCGGCGCGCCCATGCAGTGCTGCGCCAGCTGGAGGCCAGTGCCCCCGGCCACAGCAGCACGATGCAGCTGGATTTTGAGACGGTGGAGGCCTACAATAACCCAAGCGTTCCCAGCGAGGTCGTCGATAAGCTCCACAAGGTGGACATCGAGACGCTGACCCCGCTGGAGGCACTGAACTTCCTGTATGAATTGAAAAATACCCTTGACAAAGACTAAAGGCAGGTGAAAGCAATGGCGGAGATCCGCGTATTGGACAAGCATACGGCAGAACTGATCGCAGCGGGCGAGGTCGTGGAACGGCCGGCCTCTGTGGCGAAGGAGTTGCTGGAAAATGCCATTGATGCGGGCGCGACCCAGATCACGCTGTCCGCTGTCCGCGGCGGCATCCAACAGCTGCAGATCGTGGACAACGGCTCAGGCATTGAGGCAGAATATATCGACAAGGCGTTCATCCGCCATGCCACCAGCAAGATCACCACGGCGGAGGATCTCGGGCATATCCACACACTGGGCTTCCGCGGCGAGGCACTGGCCTCGATCGCCAGCGTGGCCCGGGTCGAGGTGCTGACCAGAACCGAGGCTGATGAGTACGCCTGCTGCTACCGCATTGAGGGCGGCGAGCCGCTGGGCATCGAGCCGGGCGCGCGGCCGGTAGGCACGACCATCACGGTCAACGACCTGTTCTACAACACGCCCGCCCGGATGAAATTCCTCAAAAAGGACGCCAGCGAGGCGACCTTTGTGGCAGATACAGTGCTGCACACGGCGCTGTCCCACCCCGAGATCAGCTTCCGCTTCCTGCGGGATGGCAAGCAGCAGTATGTGACCCCCGGTGACGGGGATCTGCGCAGCGCTGTCTATGCTGTGCTGGGCCGTGAGTTTGCCCGCGACCTGCTGGCCGTGGACGGCGGGAGCGAGTTGTACCATGTCACCGGTCTGGTCACGCCGCCGCGTGCCTGCCGTGCCAGCCGCGGGGCACAGCATTTCTTTGTGAATGGCCGCTATGTCAAGAACCGCACGATCATGGCCGCGCTGGAAAATGCCTACAAGGGCACAATGATGCAGGGTAAGTTCCCCGGTGCCGTCCTCATGCTGGAAATGCCGCCCGACATGGTGGATGTCAATGTTCACCCGGCCAAGACGGAGATCCGCTTTGCACGGGAGAGCGATGTCTTTGACGCAGTATACCGCGCCGTGCGCGCCGCGCTTGCGACCCCCGGCAGCGGGGAGTGCCGCTTTGCGATGGGCCACACGGCCCCCGAGCCTGAGGGGAAAAAGCCTGCGGAGGCTCCGCAGCCGTCGGCACGGCCAACCGCTGCCCCGCAGAAGAAAGGCGGCTTCACCACGCTTTCTGCAGCGGAGTATCGCGCAATGGCCGGTCTGACGGCCCCCGTGCCCGTCAGACCTCTGCCGGACATTCTGGAGGCACAGTCTCCGCGACCGGCCTATGAGGCCGGCCCTGCGCAGAAGCCGTTGGCACCTGCCGCGCCGGTGACGCCTGTGACCGCCGATACATCCATCCCCGTGCCGCAGCCGATGCCCTACACCGCCTTGACTGATGACACGGTGCTGGATGTGCTGCCCGACATGCCAGACGAAACGCCTGCCGAAGCAGCAGCTATTCCAGCGGTGGCCCCGGCACAGCCGTCCGAGCCTGACGATGCAGAAAACGAACCCCGCGCCCTGAGTGCCCTGCCGGATGCCGCTGTCCCTGAGCAGACAACACTGGTGCCGCCGCCCCAAAGCGAGCCGTTGCGTCTTGTCGGCGAGGTGTTCAAGACCTACATCATTACGGAACGCGGCGGCGAGCTTTGCCTGATCGACAAGCACGCCGCGCACGAGCGTATTTTGTTTGAGCAGCTTGCCAGGGACTACGGCAATGTGCCGTCCCAGATGTTGCTTGTGCCGGTGCAGGTCAACCTGACCGCTGCAGAAAAGCAGGCTGTCCTGCAGAATCTCGATCTTCTGACCGATGCGGGCATTGAGGCCGAGGACTTTGGCGGCTCGACCGTGGTTGTCCGTGCCGTGCCCGCCGATGTGGCGGTGGACGATGTCGAGGATATGCTTGTGGAGTTGGCCGCAAAGTTGGCGGACGGCGGCCGCGATGCCCTGCGGGAAAAAACCGAGTGGGTGCTGCATTCCATCGCCTGCCGTGCCGCCATCAAGGCGGGGGACCGCACCAACGCTGCCGAGATGCTGGCGCTGGCCCAGCACATCATGGACGGAACGGTCCCGCCGTTCTGCCCCCATGGGCGGCCCTGTGTGCTGAAAATCACCCGGAAGGAGCTGGAAAAGCAGTTTGGCCGACTTGTCTGAACCCCGCGTTATCGCTGTCGGCGGGCCGACAGCCAGCGGCAAGACCGCGCTGAGCGTGGCGCTGGCAAAGACCTTTGACGGCGAGATCATCAACGCCGATTCGATGCAGCTCTACAAAGGGCTGGACATAGGCACGGCAAAGCCGAGCCCGGAGGAGCAGCAGGGGATACCGCATCATCTGCTGGACTTCCTGCCGCCTGAAACAGCCTACAGTGTGGCGGATTTCACCGCTGCGGCGGATCCGCTGATCCGTGAGATATCGGGCCGCGGAAGGCTGCCCTTTGTGGTGGGCGGCACAGGGCTGTACATTACCAGCCTGCTGAACGGTATGAGCTTTGCCCCTGAAAAGACCGACCCCGCCATCCGTGCCCGGCTGCAGGCACAGGCCGATGCGGGAGACGGTGCGGCGCTGTATGCAAGGCTGCAGCAGATCGACCCCGATTATGCAGCGCTTGTCCACCCGAACAACCTGCCCCGGGTCATCCGGGCGCTTGAGCTGTATGAGTCCACCGGCCGCAGGATGAGCGCCGAGCGGGTGAATGCCCGCGCGGCCCGGCCGCCGTACCGCTCGCTTTGTCTCTGTCTGACCTGCCGCGACCGCGCTGTGCTGTATGACCGCATCGGCCGGCGGGTCGATGCGATGATCGAAAACGGTGTGCTGGACGAGGCCCGCCGGGTGTATGAACACCGCGAGGCCTACCGCACAGCGGCACAGGCCATCGGCTACAAGGAGTTTTTTCCGTATTTTGCGGGGGAGCAGAGCCTTGCGGACTGCACCGAAAAGCTCAAGCAGGCCACCCGCAATTATGCCAAACGGCAGCTGACCTGGTTCCGCCGCCAGAATGAGGCTGTCTGGCTGTATCTCGACGAAGAGGATGTCACCGCACGCGCCTGCGCGCTGGTGCGTGAATTTTTGCAACAGTAACCGAAAGGAGCGTGTACAGTGAGAGAACGGCAGGACCGCCCGGCGGCCAAGAAATTTTTTCAGGCTGTCGGCCTGCTGGCGCTGGCGCTTGTCTCGGTTTATATCATTGTGCAGTGCTTTGTCATCTTCCGCCAGTCCTACAAGACCGAGACGGCCATCCGGTACACGATGGCCGAGAGCGTGCGCCTGAGCGGCGTTGTCGCGTTTGACTCAGTGGATGTGGCTGGCAGCGGCAATCTGGGGTATCTGGTGCAGGACGGTGAGCGCGTGACGAACGGCACCGTGGTCGCAGAGTGCTATACCAACGATGAGCAGGGCGTTCAGCGCGAACGGCTTGACCGGTTGGCGCGCACCATCACGCTGCTGACCAAATCCCAGAACTCGACCGGCAGTGAGCTTTCCGTGCTGACCAACCAGACAAGGCAGTCCCTGTACAACCTGTTGGATAAGCTGGACACGGCCCAGTACAGCGGTATCTCCGAGGCAGAGGATGACTTTCTGCTGGCTCAGAACCGGCTGCAGATCAGCACCGGACAGACGGCGGGCTTTTCCCAGACCATCGCGGCCCTGCAGGAGGAGTATGACGGCCTAAAAAGCCAGCTTGACACCCTGCAGACGATCACGGCGGCAACGAACGGCTATTTCAGCAGTACGGCGGCCTCGCCATCGATCCGGGCCGACCGGCAGGCGCTGGATGACGCTGACCCCGCCGCACTGCAGACCATGCTGCAGGAGGGCTTCCCGGCTGCTGACGCCGACCGCGCCGGGCAGATCACAACGGGCTTCAGCTGGAAATTCTACGCCGTCTGCGACCTTGATACCGCCGCCCGCTTTGAAAATGTCGGTACAGTGAAGATCAGCGTGCCCGGCAAGCAGAACACCCCGCTTTCTGCCACAGTTGAGGAGGTGCAGACTGACAAGGACGGCGGCATTGCCAAAATCGTGCTGCAATGCCAGACCATCAACGCCGATATTCTGGGCTTCGGTCTGGAAACCGTGCAGATCGACCTCAAAACCTACGAGGGCATCCGCATCGACAAGCAGGCGCTCCACATCGTGGACGGCCAGCGCGGCGTCTATGTCAAGTACGGCAACCTGCAGCGCTTTCTGCGGATTACGACCCTGTATGAGAACGACAGCTATATCCTGATCCCCGATAACGGCAAGATCGGCACCGATAACGAGGTGCGGCTGTATGACGAGATCATCGTGCAGGGCACAAACCTGCAGGATGGCAAACTATTATAACGAAAATACGGGCTTTTGTATTGACAAGAGTACCAAAAAAGAAGATAATATTTAATGTATATCGCTGTAGCAGTGTACTGACCGTGAACAGTGCATATTTTTTAAAGGAGTTTTACGACCATGTCCATGTTTGACAGTTTGAAAAGTAAACTCGGTATCGATTCCGAAGCAGAATCCTATGTGGACGATACCGAAGACGAAATCTTCCCCGGCGGGCAGGGCGGCGCTGCGGCGCAGGGCTACACCCAGCAGGAGGTCAAGCAGCACAGCAATAAGGTCGTGAATATCAATGCAACGACCCAGCTGCAGGTCGTTCTGGTTAAGCCGGAACGCTTTGAGGATGCCTCCGCCATTGCAGATCAGCTCAACGCCAAGCATACGGTGGTGCTGAATCTCGAGTCCACCGGCAAGGAAATCTCCCGCCGCCTGATTGATTTTCTGTCCGGCGTGGCCTACGCCAACAACGGCCAGATCAAGCGTGTGGCGACCAGCACCTTCATCATTACGCCGTACAATGTCGATATTATGGGTGACCTGATCGGCGAGTTGGAGAATAACGGTGTATTCTTCTGATACAGCCGACACAGCCCCGGCAGTCCGCGGCTTTGTGCCGCCCCAGAACGATGATGAGCGCCGCCTGATGCGCCGCGTTGAGGAGTTGTGCCGTATCTGTGAAAGCTGCGGTATCCCGCGCTATACGGGCTTTCTCTCCGACCGGGAGCAGAGTCTGGCGCAGGCCGCCTGCAACAGGGCCGGGTGCAGCTGCATCCGCTTTTGGGGCGGGTTTGACGGCGCGGAGCGAAAAGTCCTCTGCATAGAGCCGCCCGAGGCCTGGCAGGAGGAGCCGCTCGCGTATCTGCAGTTTACCGCCTGCGGCGATAAGCTGCCGACACACCGCGATTATCTCGGCTCGATCCTTGGCCTGGGGCTGGAGCGCGCCTGTGTGGGAGACCTTTTGGCAGACACGGAAAAGCCTGATACCTTTTACGCTGTTGTTCTGGCAGATAAGCAGGCGTTTATCCGCACTGAGCTGACGAGCGCGGGACATTGCACCGTACACACCGAATGTGCCGACGCGCTGCCCGCCCATCTTTTGGAAAACCGTGAGCGTGCCCTGCAGCAGGCCACTGTGCCGTCCCTGCGGGCCGATGCAGTGCTGGCCGTGATGCTGCATACCTCCCGCACCCGCGCGGCAGAATATATTGCTGCAGGCCGTGTGGAGATCAACCATCTGCCGCTGAAGGCCGCCCACGAGACCTCCTATGCCGAGGATATCTTTACGGTGCGGGGTGTGGGCCGCTTCAGGCTGGCGGCCATCGGCGGCAAAAGCCGCAAGGACCGCCTGTTTATATCCTTTTATCAATACTGAGCGCATGATCTGCCCGCGGAACGCCGCGGGCCGGGAATAACGGGGCGTAAAGCCCCGCATACAGGAGGAAAGTCATGATCTCATCTGAGGATGTCCGCCGCGTAACGTTTGAAAAAGCGTTTCAGGGCTATCGCCGCGACGATGTGGACGATTATCTCAAGCAGGTGGCCCAGAGCATGGATGAGCTGGCCGCCCAGAACGATGATCTCCAGAAAAAGCTGGTTGTGCTGGCCCAGCGCATCGACCAGTACCGTGCCGAGGAGGATACGCTGCGCACCACGATGATCAATGCCCAGCGTCTGGGTGAAAATGTCATCCGTGAGGCTAAGCAAAAGGCGGCCGAGATCATACGCACCGCCAACATCAAGGCTGAGGACCGCGAGCAGCGCTCCCGCGATGATGTAGAGCTGGCCAAGCAGGAGATCGTCACGCTGAAAAGCGAGGCTGACAGCTTCAAGCGCTCGCTGATCGAGATGTACCGCAAGCATATCAACCTTATCAATAAGCTGCCTGATTACACCCCGCAGCCCGAGGATGCGCCGGCCCGCCCGGTTCAGCCTGCGGCCGAGCCTGTGCAGGCACCGATCCAGACGGCAGCCCCGGTTGAGCAGCCTGTCATGGCGGCGGAGCCTGCTTATACACCGCCCGCCCCCCAGCCTGCGGCCGAGCCTGCCCCGGCCCCGGTGCAGGAGACGGCATACTATGAGGAGCCTGCCTCGCAGCCTGCCGCCGAGCCGCTGCGCCCTGCGGCGGAAAAGGTGGATACGGTGGAGTTTGCCATCGCGCCCCACCCCGAGGAGCCGGAGGAACCGGCCCCGGTGCCCGAAATGGAAGCCCCGGCCATAGATGAGACGCGCTTTCAGGATGTCTCCGGCCTGTATGATGAGCCGGAGGCCAAGCCGGTGCGCCGTACCCGCAAGACGGGCACTGCGGCCAAACGCACCACCCGCAAAAAAGTAAGTGCCGAACCGCAGGAGGAGTTGAACTCCCCGGCGTTCGATAACTTTGAAGGCGTTGACTTTGACAGCTAACGCTGAAAGAATCCATAGAGGGCAGCCCCGCACAATGTCGGTCCGGCGGGCGTTAAGCAGCGCTTCACCAGCGCTTGACAGCAGGCGGGATTGCCGTCAATCCAAAAAATAGAGGAGAGTAGGAAACCTTGGCGCAGAACTACAACGACACGATCCATAAGATGCAGACCCCGTTTGAAATGCGGGCCGGTCTGCCGAAGAAAGAGCCCAAGATGCTCGAGGACTGGGAGAACAACCATGTCTATGAGCAGATGATCAAGAACAACGAGGGCAAGCCGCAGTACATCCTGCATGACGGCCCTCCGTATGCCAACGGCAACATCCACATGGGCACCGCGCTCAACAAGATCATCAAGGACATCATCATCCGCTATAAGAATATGACCGGCTTTGAGGCACCCTATGTGCCCGGCTACGATACCCACGGCCTGCCTATCGAGCTGAAGGCGCTGAGTTCTCTCGGCGATAAGAAGGCGGGTGTCTCCAAGCTTGAGCTGCGCAAGATCTGCAAGGAGTTCGCCACCGAGCATATTGATGTGATGAACGCTCAGTTCAAGCGTCTGGGCGTGCAGGGCGACTTTGAGAACCCCTACCTGACCCTGCGCCCCGAGTTTGAGGCCCGTCAGGTCGAGATCTTCGGCGAGATGGCCAAGAAGGGCTACATCTACAAGGGTATGAAGGCTGTCTACTGGTGCCCCGAGGATCGCACCGCGCTGGCCGAGGCTGAGATCGAGTATGCTGAGGACGAGTGCGATTCCATCTATGTCCGCTTTAAGCTGACCGATGACCCCAACGGCGTGTTGGCTAAGCACAATGTTCCGCTGGACAAGGCATGGATCGTCATCTGGACCACGACCACATGGACCCTGCCCGCCAACGTGGCTACCTGCCTGAACCCCAACCTTGAGTACGCCTTCGTCAAGATCGGCGATGCTTACCACATCATGGCCGCCGGTCTGGTCGAGTCCACGATGAAGGGCTGCCATATCGACGAGTATGAGGTTCTGCCGGAGACTGTGCTCGGCAGCGAGCTGGAGCTGATGCAGTACCAGCATCCTTTCCTTGACCGCAAGGGCCTTGTCATTCTGGGCGACCATGTCACGCTGGAAGGCGGCACCGGCTGTGTCCATACCGCACCCGGCCATGGTGTCGAGGACTTTGAGGTCTGCGTCAACCATTACCCGCAGGTGCCTGTGGTTGTCCCTGTGGACGATGCCGGCCGCCTGACCGCCGAGGCAGGCGAGAAGTTCGCAGGCCTCAAGGTCTGGGATGCCAACAAGGTCATTCTGGAGCATATCAAGGAGAGCGGCCACCTGATGGGTGTACAGCACATCACCCACCAGTACCCGCATTGCTGGCGCTGCCATCATCCCATCATCTTCCGCGCGACCGAGCAGTGGTTCTGCTCCATCGACGCCTTCAAGGAGGATGTCTACAAGGCCATTGATAATGTGAAGTGGCAGCCCGCCTGGGGCCATGACCGCATGGCCGGCATGGTCCGCGACCGCAGCGACTGGTGCATCAGCCGCCAGCGCGTCTGGGGTGTGCCCATCCCGGTATTCTACTGCAAGAAGTGCGGCAAGTACCACATCACCGATGCCTCCATCAAGGCTGTTTCCGACCTGTTCCGCAAGGAGGGCAGCGATGCCTGGTACAAGTATGATGCCAATGACATCATGCCTAAGACCGAGGTCTGCGAGTGCGGCGCCGCCGACTGGGAGAAGGATCCTGACATCATGGATGTCTGGTTTGACTCCGGCTCCACCTGGAGCGCTGTCTGCCGTGAGCGTCCCGAGCTGCGCTGGCCCGTGGATATGTATATGGAGGGCGCCGACCAGTTCCGCGGCTGGTTCCAGTCCAGCCTGCTGACCTGTGTTGCCACTCAGGGCATTGCCCCCTACAAGGAGGTTCTGTGCCACGGCTGGGTCGTGGATGAGAAGGGCAAGCAGATGCACAAATCCGCCGGCAACGGCGTGGAGCCCAGTGAGATCATCCGTGATTACGGTGCCGACATCATCCGTCTGTGGGTCGCCTCCAGCGATTACACCGTTGATGTCCGCGCCGGCAAGGAGATCTTCCGCCAGCTGTCCGAGGCCTACCGCAAGATGCGCAATACCGCCCGCTTCATGCTGGGCAACATCAACGACTTTGATCCTGCCAAGGATATGGTTGCCGATGACCAGCTGTTTGAGATCGACCGCTGGGCGCTGGAGGCTTGCAATAAGCTGACCGCCAACCTGCGCGATGCCTATGACCACTATGATTTCAGCCGCGCCTACCACGCACTGTACAACTTCTGTGTCATTGATATGTCCAACTTCTACATGGATGTCATCAAGGACCGCCTGTACTGCGCGGATGACCATGCGCGCCGCTGCGCACAGACTGCACTGTACCGCATTCTGGTGGACTTCACGAAGCTGTTGGCACCCATCCTCTGCTTTACCAGTCAGGAAATCTGGAGCTATGTGCCGAAGCTGCCCGGTATGAAGGACTATGTGGTCTTTGAGCAGATGCCCGAGGCTAAGCCCGCTGCCGACGATGCCTTTACCGCCAAGTGGGATCGCATCATGGCAATCCGCGATGATGTGAAGAAGGTTCTGGAGCAGGCCCGTGCCGATAAGGTTATCGGCTCTGCACTGGAGGCCGGTCTGACGCTGTACTGCAGCAAGGAGGTCTACGACTTCCTGAACGCCATCCCGATGGATGAGTTGGCCGACCTGTTCATCGTCTCCCATGTCGAGCTGATCGAGGGTGAAGGCGGTGTCAAGGGTCTGGTTGAGGGTCTCGGCGTCAGCGCCGCCCACGCCGTCGGCAACAAGTGCCTGCGCTGCTGGAAGTATGACACCTCCGTTGGGGAGGATGGTCTCTGCCCGCGCTGCGCTAAGGTTCTGAAGCTGTAAATTTACTCTGCCGTCAGCGGTGCTTATACGCGTAAGCACCGCTGATTTTTTCGGATAAGGTGTTGTATGATTTCTGGTTTGTTTTCTCTGCTGGGGGCGGCCGTTCTGGTCGTGATCGACCAGCTTATCAAGCACTGGGCCACGGCGGCGCTGCTGCCGGTGGGCAATATGGATGTGCTGCCCGGCATTGTCGAGCTGCGCTACTGCCTGAATGACGGTATGGCATTCTCGATGCTGGCCGGTAAGCAGACGCTGCTCATCGGCATGACCTCGGTCATGCTGGTGGTGGTGGCCGTCATGCTGTTTACCCGCAAAATGTCTGTGTGGGAGCGCATCTCTTGGACGCTGATTCTCGGCGGCGGTGTGGGCAACCTCATCGACCGGGTACTCAACGGCGTGGTGGTGGACTACATCAATGTGCAGTTCATGCACTTTGCTATCTTCAATTTTGCGGATATCTGCGTCTGTGTGGGCGTCGGCCTGCTGATGCTGGTCGTGCTGCTGGACTCCTTCAAGAAAGAGGAGACCGCAAAGCAAAAGGCGGATGACGATGGAGCTGCTTGAGCTTGCCGCCGTCCCCGGCGACAGCGGCCGGCTGGATGCGTGGCTGGCCGCGCAGTGCCCGACACTCTCCCGCAGTGCGCTGCAGGGGCTGATCGAGCAGGGGCTTGTCACCCGGGACGGCGCGCCTGTCAACAAAAAAGAGAAGGTGGCCCCCGGGGCTGTCTACCGTGTGGCGCTGCCCGACCCGCAGCCCATCGAGGCGCAGCCCCAGAATATTCCGCTCGATATTGTGTACGAGGATGATGACCTGCTGGTGGTCAACAAGCCGAAGGGCATGGTGGTTCACCCGGCCCCCGGCAACCCGGACGGCACTCTCGTCAATGCACTGCTTTACCACTGTGCCGGGCAGCTGTCCGGCATCGGCGGCGCGATCCGCCCCGGCATCGTACACCGCATCGATAAGGATACCAGCGGTCTGCTGGTGGTGGCCAAAAACGATGCGGCGCATCAGGCGCTCAGCGCCCAGATGAGCGTACACAGCATCCACCGTGTTTACCATGCGGTGGTCTACGGCAACCTCAGGGAGGACGAAGGCTTTGTGGAACGGTGGATCGGTCGTGATCCGCATGACCGCAAAAAGATGGCCGTGCTGGCAGAAAACGCTGCCGGGGCGCGGTATGCCTATACAGGCTGGCGTGTGCAGGAGCGGTACGGCAACTTTACCTACATAGCCTGCAAGCTAAAGACAGGGCGCACCCACCAGATCCGGGTACATATGGCATCCACAGGGCACCCGCTGGCGGGGGATGCTGTCTACGGCCCGAAAAACTGCATAAAATCGCTGAACGGCCAATGCCTGCATGCCAAGGAGCTGGGCTTTGTACACCCGAAAACAGGGGAGTGGATGCAGTTTGATTCCCCGCTGCCGCCCTATTTTACTGATTTTCTGACACGGTTAAGAAAGGAACATCGCGCATGAAACCACCCCTCGGCGATACCCTTGTGATCTGTGACATGGATAATACGCTGCTGACGGCCAAGGAGGGAATCCCTGCCTGCAACCGTGCTGTCATCCGGCTGTACACCAGCCTGGGAGGACTGTTTACGGTGGCTACCGGCCGCCCGCCGGAGTCGATCCGTGCAGCGCTGGGGGATATCCGCCTGTCCCTGCCGGCAATCTCCTGCAATGGGGCGCTGCTGTATGATTTCTCCACCGAGTCAGTGCTGCATCGCGCAACTCTGAACCGTGAGCAGGCCACCACCGCCATTCTGGACATTCTGAACAAATTTCCCCGCATGGGGGTTGAGGTCATGGCCGGAAACGGCGAGATGTATGTCATCCATGCCAACGAAGTTACCCACGCCCATCAGGTGGACGAGCATCTGGGCAGCATCGCCTGCCCGGTCGAGTCGGTGCCCGATGGCTGGATCAAGGTCGTGTTTGCCTCCGACCCGGAGAGCATCCGCAAGCTGGGGCAGTACGCCAAGACGAAATACTATGGCCGGGATAACTATTTCCTTGCCACCAACAGCATCTATCTTGAGATCATGCCCAGCGGCGTAAGCAAGGCCAGCGGTCTGCACGACCTCTGCGCACTGATGAGCAAGTCCATGAAGAACACCGTCTTTATCGGTGACTACTATAACGATCTTGAGCTGATGCGGGAGGCTGGCTACGCGGTTGCGGTGGCCAATGCCCCGGCAGAGGTCAAGGCAGCCGCCGACCATGTAACGACCTGCACCTGCGCAGAGGGCGCGGTGGGTGAATATCTGTACAGCCTGATCGGCAAAACCGAGGGCTGACCAAAGAGGGTTTGACGATGAAAGTCAGCGAACTGATGGACCCTAAGGGCGTTCTGCTCCATGCAAAGATCGACAACTCTGCCGATGCATTGGGTATTCTGGTGGAGCTGCAGGAGGGCATCGGCGTTATTACCAACGGCAATGCCTATTATAATGCCGTCAGCTACCGGGAGACCTTCGGCGGTACAACGGCCATCGGCGG
>OGPC01001780.1_pt1 | contig 12374 bp, 10 predicted proteins | sample 1552911 | NCBI WGS metagenome assembly OGPC01 (sample SAMEA2580248, study PRJEB22360) | human gut metagenome | biome: human gut; feature: human-associated habitat; material: faeces | place: Denmark | collected 2008/2010 | reverse complement strand
ATTCGCCAGCCGAAAGAACATATCAGCATCGGTTAAACAGATTTCTGCTATCTGCTGACATACATTTATTTTTAAATCTATCAGATGCACAAAAATATGTCATACGTTGCATGACATACATCTCGCAGCAAGAATGCTGAAGGCATTCTTAGCTTGTTATTATATACGGCAAGTTACATATGATAACGTCTTGCCATTACTTATTTGTTACTATTTATCAGACCAAATTTACTTATTTTTGCGGAAAGGATTTTATTATGAAATCATTTTTAATTATCGGAATGGGACGTTTCGGCAGTCATCTGTGCCGGAATCTTGCCAAACTTGGAAACGAAGTTATGATCGTTGATCAGAACGAAGAATTGTTAGAGCCGCTTCTTCCTTATGTCACAGATGCCAAAATCGGTGACTGCACCAAAGAAGATGTGTTAAAAAGTCTGGGAGTCGGAAACTTTGATAAATGTTTTGTCTGCATCGGCACCAATTTTCAGAGCAGTCTGGAAATCACCTGTCTGTTAAAAGAGCTTGGGGCAAAATATGTCATCAGCAAGGCAACCCGCGATGTACACGCAAAATTTCTTCTGCGCAACGGTGCTGACAAAATTATCTATCCGGATCGGGATATTGCAGAAAAATGTGCCGTGCAGTACAGTTCCGACAACGTTTTTGACTATTTTGAGCTGGGCGAAGATTTTTCCATCTATGAACTGGCTCCGTTGCCGGAGTGGATTGGAAAGACCATTATTGAGATGGATATCCGCAATAAATATCACACGAATATTGTGGCAATTCAGACTGCGGATGGAATTCAGGCAATGCCTCCGGCGAATTATCGTTTTAAGGAAGAAGAACATTTGCTGGTGATGGGAAAAAATGATGACATACGGAAACTGGTTCGAAAATTCAATAGCTAGTTTTTTCAGTGGCAGCAAATTTTTAATTCATTAAAGCGCTACGAAGGAGAGAGAGCAGCGTGATTTCGACACAACCTACATAAAAAGGACTCTGGCTATTTGTCTCAGCGTGCGATTGTTAGCCGCGGAGACAAATAGCAGAGTCCCTTTTCATAACTTATATTTTAAACCACACAATTTCCCATAAACCTTACACTAATTTTGGCGCATCTAATTCAGATGGACGCTCTTTTAATGCATATGCCAGGTTAATGGCATGATCAGAACATCGTTCCAGATCGGTAACCAGATCGGAGAAAATAACTCCACCAAGCGGATTACACATAGAATTCATAATACGCTCAATGTGGTTATTAATGAGATCTTTTTCATGGTCATCTACATGCTGCTCCAAAATTTCAATCTGATCTAATTTGCTGTAATCATCTTTTTCAAAGATATCCAACGCCAGATAAACAGCGTCCATCGCATCCTGCGACATATCCAGAAGTTCTTTTCTGGCCGCCTCTGACATTTCTGCTTTTTTCGCATTCATCTGTTCAATATACTCAACAATGTTTTCCGCATGATCAGATAAACGCTCAATATCGGTAACTGCAATGGTCATCATAGACACACGACGCATATTTTCCGGTGACAGATCCAGTGTTCTGAGTTCTACCATAGCATCTGCGATCAGATGATTCAAAATATTAACACTCTCTTCATGAGAACGTACCGAAGCTGCCTTTGATACACTGTAATGAAAGAAACAATCCAACGCACGTTTCAGGTTATCTGCTGCGATATGTCCCATACGTGTAATCTCACGCTGTGTCTGACGCAAAGCAACCGGAGCCGGCACTTTTGTCATCTGTGTCATATAAATCAAAGAGCGGTCTTCTAACTGCTGGTTTTCCTCCGGAAGCACCGGAACAATCTTCTCTGCCAGCCAAATCAGTTTGTTTGTAAACGGTAATTCCACCAAAACCGCGATAATCGCAAAAATCGTATGTGTATTTGCCACCTGTCGACCGACATCACTCGGTGACAAGCTCTGGATTCCCGTTAATATAATCGGGAATATATTGATCAATGCAACCAAAATTCCTGCTCGGAATACGTTAAACAGAAGATTCAAAATTGCAGCTCTCTTTCCATTTCTGTTTGCTGTCAGACTTGCAAGCAGGTTCGGTGTAACAGAACCAATTGCCGCACCAATTACCAGATAAACAGCTACGTTGTAGCTGAGCAGTCCCTGAATGGCAAACGCCTGAAAAATAACGGTTGAAGAAGAAGAACTCTGCAGTAATGCCGTAAATGCAATACCAAACAAAATTGCAAGTGCCGGATTGTTCAGCGTGGATAAGAATGAAACAAATCCTTCACTCTGAGATAACGGTTGAATCGCAACTTTCATCATAGTAATACCCTGGAATAACATACCAAAGCCCATGATGACAGAGCCCACATGCTTCACAAAATCATTTTTCATAAACAGATACATGATCGCGCCTGAAAAAAGAAGCAGCGGCGTAAATGTACTGATATTAAACGCTGTAATCTGCGCGGTGATTGTTGTACCGATGTTAGCACCCATAATAACGCCGATTGCCTGTCCTAAGTTCATCAGACCTGAGTTTACAAATCCGATAACCATAACATCCGTAGCCGAAGAACTCTGAACCAATATTGTCATACCAAGTCCCACAGCAATTGCGATCAATTTGTTTTTTGTTGCGTGTTCCAAAATTGTCTGAAGTTTGTCACCACAGGCATTTTTCAGACCAGCGGACATGATCGTCATTCCAAAAAGGAACAATCCAACGCCACCCAATAGTGAAAACACTTCTACTATAGACATATATTTATCCTCCGTAATATTCGTAAAAAAATTGTAAATAGATTTTTACATACGAATCTATTTTAACAGTAAAATGTAAATTTGTCTTTAGCTTAAACGGATTTTATTGAAAATAGGTAAAATATAAGAATTTTCAATGTAAAATAGAGGTAAAATATATAAATAGTAACAAATTTATCACCATCCAGTTGCGGAACCATAATTTTTCACAATTTTTAATGATTATTTTAACAAAACTAACGGTTGATTTTTTGTTTTGTATTCTGTATAATTTATGTTATGACTAAATTTTTTAGTTTTGCGGATATGGCGGAATTCATGACCATTGAACTACTAACGTTCAATGGTAGGAAGAAGCGCCAGAGCGCGTTCATTACTTTGCGGATATGGCGGAATTGGCAGACGCGCCAGATTTAGGTTCTGGTGGGAGACCGTGCAGGTTCAAGTCCTGTTATCCGCATAGAATAAGGGTTTTCGGGCATTTTTCATAGTCCCGAAAACCCTTATTTTTTATGTTTTGACATCAACTAACTTCCAACCGGAATATATGCAGCTTCTATTTTCCGTCCCACCATACGATTTCACCGGCTTCTTCGGTTTTTCTCCGATCGATCAGACGCTGATTCTCCGATCCACGGAACTGCAGACTGATATTTTTCTTATCTTTCATAAATTCTCCGTCTACAAGTACATCCACACAGGCAAGCACCGCATCCGTCACCTCACAACGTGCTCTTCCGGTTCCAATCTCTTTTCCAGTCAATTCCTCGTATACATAACCGCTGTAAGCCCAGATTGTTTTTTCCGGCAGTTCACGGCGCACTCTCTGTAAAAACGGAAGCAACACGTACTGATGCTCCGGCTCAAATGGTTCCCCGCCAAGTAATGTCAGACCTGACACATATCCAGGTTGCAATGCATCCATCAGTTCTTCTTCTACATCTTTTGTAAAAGGCTGACCATAGGAAAAATTCCATGTCTCCGGTTGAAAACATTCCTCACAATGATGCGTACATCCGGACACAAATAAAGTTACGCGTACTCCCGGTCCGTCCGCAATATCTGATTTTTTTATATTACAATAATACATGTTCTATCCCCTCCAGATACTATCTTCAGCTTATCGGAACTGATTTGTCTCCGGCTTATATTCATAATTGATCTGTGCAAGCTGATCTATAATTTCCTGTTCTGTTACACCATACGCTTTTGCCAGTTCTGCCAATGATGGATAGTGGTCTCTCAGTTCTGTATTTACAACGCTTAAAAGCATCACAGGATCTTTTGGTAATTTCATTGTTTTATTCCTCCAGCATCTATATCTCTGTATCATTCCCTATTATAATACTATATGCTCTTTTTTGGTATTCTATTTTTCAAGAATCGTTGCCATTCCACTTTTTCTCCTGTCAACAGCTGTCGATTTTCTTTAAAACATATTAAGAAAGACTGTTATATAACGTCTTTCTCAACAATTACATAGCAGTCTTTTTTAAATTTATTATTTTTGTTACAAATCTCAGAGTTTTTAAGGCTTTTTTTCCTCGGCCGAAATTTTTTGGCTTTTTTGCTAATTTACAGATGAAGCACTCTCTCCTTAATTTCCTGAGTTCTTCCCTGATTCCAGAACTGTGTTCCGATATATCCGCAGGTACGACGTGCCACATTCATCTTATCCTGATCATGGTTTCCGCAGTTTGGACACTCCCAGATCAGTTTTCCGTCTTCCTCTACGATCCGAATCTCACCGGTGTAACCGCACACCTGACAGAAATCACTCTTTGTATTCAGCTCTGCGTACATGATGTTATCGTAAATGTACTGCATTACTGCAAGTACCGCATCCAGATTCTGCTGCATATTCGGTACTTCCACGTAGCTGATCGCGCCACCTGGAGACAACTTCTGGAACTGCGCTTCGAATTTCAGTTTTTCGAAAGCATCAATGTTCTCTGTTACGTGTACATGATAGCTGTTTGTGATGTAGTTCTTGTCTGTTACACCTGGGATCAGTCCAAAACGTTTCTGCAGGCATTTTGCAAATTTGTAAGTGGTGGACTCAAGCGGTGTGCCATACAGACTGAAGTCTACATTGTGCTCTGCTTTCCACTCGTTGCAGACATCGTTCATATGCTGCATTACTTCCAGTGCAAACGGTGTTGCGCTTGGATCTGTGTGGGATTTACCGGTCATATATCGAACACATTCGCACAGACCTGCATATCCAAGTGAGATTGTGGAATATCCACCGTGAAGCAATTCATCGATGGTCTCGCCTTTTTTCAGTCTTGCCAGTGCACCATGCTGCCACAGGATCGGAGCTACATCAGAAGGTGTTCCTTCCAGACGCTCATGACGGCAAACCAGTGCACGGTGGCAAAGTTCCAGACGCTCATCAAAAATCTTCCAGAATTTTTCCATATCTCCGCCGGAAGAGCAGGCTACATCAACTAGGTTGACAGTTACAACGCCCTGGTTGAAACGTCCGTAATATTTCGGCTGATTTGTTTTCGGATCTACATATGGTGTCAGGAATGAACGGCATCCCATACACGGATAACAATGTCCTTCACCATTTTTGTCTACCTTATTTTCAAACATGATCTTCTCAGAGATGTAATCCGGCACCATTCTTTTTGCTGTACACTCTGCAGCAAGTTTTGTCAGATACCAGTATTTGCTATCCTCATGAATATTGTCTTCTTCCAAAACGTAGATCAGTTTCGGGAATGCAGGTGTAATATAAACACCCTTTTCATTCTTGATACCCTGAATACGCTGTTTTAACACTTCCTCAATAACCATTGCAAGATCGTCTCTGGTGCGTCCTTCCGGAACTTCATCCAGATACATAAAAATCGTGATAAACGGAGCCTGACCATTGGTTGTCATCAGCGTGATCACCTGATACTGGATCATCTGAACACCCTGTTTTACTTCTTTCTGTACACGAAGTTCTGCTACTTTATTGATTGTCTCTTCATCCGCCTCGATACCACTCTGCTCGAATTCGCAGGCAACTTCTCTCTGGTATTTCTCACGGCTTACCTGCACAAACGGTACCAGATGGGACAGTGAAATACTCTGTCCGCCATACTGGGAACTTGCGATCTGCGCAACCGCCTGCGTGGCTACGTTACATGCAGTAGAAAAGCTGTGTGGTTTTTCAATCATTGTCTCGCTGATCACAGTTCCATTCTCCAGCATGTCGTCCAGATTTACCAGACAGCAGTTGTGCATATGCTGTGCAAAATAATCAGCATCATGGAAATGGATCAGCCCCTTCTCGTGTGCATCCACGATATCTTCCGGCAGAAGGAAACGTTTTGTAATATCTTTACTTACCTCACCGGCCATATAATCACGCTGTACACTGTTGACTGCCGGGTTTTTGTTAGAGTTTTCCTGTTTTACTTCCTCATTGTCAAACTCAAGCAGGCTTAAGATCTGCTCATCTGTTGAGTTGGACTTACGCACCAGCGCTCTCTTATATCGGTATGTGATATAGTTACGCGCTACAGAAAAGGCTCTCTGATTCATGATCTGATTTTCTACCAGATCCTGAATTTCTTCTACACTCAATGCACGATTCATGCCTTCGCAAATTGTACGCATATTGGCTCCGATGACTGCGATCTGCTCTTTACTCATCCGCTCAGTCTCTGCCACACTGTCATTCGCCCTGATCACTGCGGAAATAATCTTATCCAGATCAAACTGCGATTCTGATCCGCTACGTTTAATAATCTTCATTCCACTCGCCCTTTCTTCCCATTGATTTCTCTGAATTTTATATTTTCCTGATTGTAATTTTCCAAACATCAAAACTGTTCGGATAACTGTTTTTCTGTTATATCGATCCCTGAGATCGTTCTTGACCATTGTACAATATATAGTATTGTTTTTCAATCGCAAATCCCACATCTAGTGATATTCTGTCGATATCAACAAATTTCAGATAACACCTTGACTTTTTTCAATCACACAGAATACTGCCTGTTTCTGCGTTTCTTTTCTACTTAATTCGATTTTTTTCAAAAAACAAAAACAGCACTTTGCACAATTGACAAAAATGCCATTCCACGTTTCCTGCTATATCTTGCATGCGCATCTTTTTGCACATCTATTCCTAATGAAACAGGAGATTTTACGCACAAAAAGAGAGGGAAAGAGTTCCGTCGTGATCAGGTACTCTTACCCCTCCCCTGATGTCAGATCTGATAACCAGATTCGGTGCAGCACCATTGGCTCACACTATATCTGGCATGATATTCACTTTCTTATGCTTCTGCTGTCAGTTTTTCGATAGCAGCTTTGATACGTGCGATGGACTCTTCTTTTCCAAGCACTTCCATCAGCTCGGTTGCTCCACCCGGTGTCATCTGTTTTCCGGAAAGTGCGGTACGGATCGGCCACATTACATAACCGTTCTTGTATCCGTTTTCTTTTACATAAGCACTGAGCATTGCATACAAGGCATCATTGCTGTAATCTTCCTGTGCCTCCAGTAACGGTAATACATCTTTTAAAACAGCCAGAGATGTCTCTGCATTTGTTTTCATTTTTTTATGTGTATACATTGCTACGTCGTACTCCGGAACTGCCTCAATGAAATCGATATGCTCTTTGATATCCGGAAAGATCTCAATACGCGTCTTTACCATCTGAGCGATTTTCTTGTAATCACAGTCACGATGTACTACTTCTTTGATATACGGCTCTGCCATCTCATAGAATGCATCAAAATCCATTGCTTTGATATACTCGCCGTTCATCCATTTCAGTTTTACCATATCAAAAACAGCCGGAGATTTGCTGATGTGGTGATAATCAAATTCTTTTACCAGTTCCTCTAAGGAGAAGATCTCACGGTTGTCTACCGGACTCCATCCAAGCAGTGCAACGAAGTTTACAACTGCCTCAGATAAAAATCCCTGCTCGATCAGGTCTTCGTAAGAAGAATGTCCGCTACGTTTGCTCAGTTTCTGATGTTCTTCGTTTGTGATCAGCGGACAGTGGATATATTTCGGTTCTTCCCAGCCGAAAGCATGATACAGTCTGGTATATTTCGGTGCAGAAGACAGATACTCATTACCACGGACAACATGTGTGATGTTCATCAGATGATCATCTACCACATTTGCAAAGTTGTAAGTCGGATATCCATCGGATTTGATCAGAATCATGTCATCCAGCTCAGCGTTTGGCTGTGTAATATCTCCATAAATCTCATCATGGAACGTTGTCTCACCTTCGTTTGGCACATTGGCACGGATAACATACGGTTTTCCTGCTGCCAGATTTGCCTCGATCTCTTCTTTGGAAAGATGCAGACAATGTTTGTCATATACACTGATCTCTTTGCCGTTGATGTTCTGTTTTAAAGAATCCAGACGCTCTTTGTCGCAGAAACAGTAATATGCCTCGCCTTTTTCAATCAATTTTTTTGCATATTCCAGATACAGACCGCTCTTGCAGCGCTCACTCTGGATATAAGGACCATAACCGCCATCTTTGTCCGGTCCCTCATCGTGGATCAGTCCTGTTTTTTCCAATGTACGATAAATAATTCCCAGTGCTTCTTCTACAAAACGCTCCTGATCAGTATCTTCTATTCTTAATACAAAATCTCCGCCCTCATGCTTTGCGATCAGATATGTGTACAAAGCGGTACGCAGATTACCAACGTGCATACGGCCTGTCGGGCTCGGTGCAAATCTTGTTCTGACTTTAGCCATAACTCTACCTCTTTCTGTATATTTATTTCGATTCAATATCCAACTTTTGCGTTTTTCTTCATATACCTATAAAATCTGCACATGATTCTAAATAACGTAAACTGCTGAATTTTTCTGAATCGTTTTCTTCATTCCATAAGCGTTCCTATTATAACTCAAACCGGATATTTCCACAAGAGAAAAAACAGGATACCTGTCCAGTATCCTGCATTACAAGCGTCAGCTTGTCTTAAGTTCTTTCCAAAGCTGACTGTACAATGCTGTGGTATCTGAATCTAACGCCTTGTATACCTCACATTTTTCCAGTGTTTCCTCACTTGGGAAAATCAGCGGATCATTTTTTGTTTCTTCATCCAACTGATCATATACTGCTGTATTCGGTGTCGGATAATAGATTTCCTCAAAGTTTTTCATTGCAATATCTTCTCTGCAGAGGAAATCCAGGAATTTCAATGCGCCTTCGTGGTTCTCTCCTTTTTTCATCATCATCCATGAATCAAACCATACATTGGAGCCTTCCTCCGGAACGACATATTCCAGTTCTTCATCGTAATCATGGGCCAGATACGCTTCACCGGAATAGCAGACAGCCAGCGCCGCGTTTCCTGCAACCATTTCCTCGCGGACCTCATCTACAAAATACGCTTCCACATCCGGTTTCTGATCGATCAGAAGATTCTGCGCCACTTCCAGTTCCTTACGGTCTGTGGTGTTCAGAGAATATCCCTTATATTTCAATGCACACATATATGCATCGCGGATACTGTTCTGCATAATGATCTCTCCGGCATATTCTCCATTAAACAAGCTGTCCCAACTTGTAATTTTTTCATTTACCATATTTGTATTGTACAGGATTCCTACCGTTCCCCAGAAATATGGAATGCTATATTTAAGTTCAGGATCATATGACTTCGACATTTTCCAGTAAATATCTCCGATGTTATCCACATATTGCATTTTGCTGTAATCAATTTCTTCTGTTTCCCCTTCTGCGATAAGCCGCTCTATCATATAATCAGAAGAACAGATCAAATCGTAAGGAATCGTACTCGCCTTATATTTGGAATACATTTCCTCCGGTGTCGTTGCTTCCTCGTAAAGCACTTTGATTCCGGTTTCTTTCTGAAACTGTTTTAGCACTGACGTGTCAATGTATTCACCATAGTTTAATACTACAATTGTGTTTTTCCCGCCTGCCTCGGACATATCCACAGAAGATTCTTCTTCTCCGGTAGCCCCGCAGCCGACCAGGATTCCGGTCATAGCAACACACAGCGCCATTGCCACCCGGCTTTTCCATTTTCTATTTCTCATACTGTCACCTTTCCATTCGCCCGACGTTTTTCTGTCACAAACCATTTTTTATAAAGGTATTTTTCTCATAAAATATTTTTACAGCAATCACCGTTTTACTTCTTATTGAACTGCTGCTTTTTTTATTCTGCTCTGATGAATTCTCGGAACATAATTTGCTAACAGTAAGATCACAAGTACTACCACAAAAATCAATGTGGAAAGTGCATACATTTCCGGTTTGATACCACGTTTCAACTCGCCATAAATCATGGTTGATAAGGTATTGATTCCTGCTCCCTTTGTAAAATACGTAACAACGAAATCATCCATAGACATGGTCAGTGCCATGAAAAAACCACTCATTACAGACGGAAAGATCATCGGCAGAATGACACGTACAAATGCCGTTACGCTGTTTGCACCAAGATCTCGCGCCGCCTCGTATACACTCATATCCATCTGCTGAAGTTTCGGTAAAATACTCAAAATAACATATGGAATATTGAACGTGATATGCGCCAGTAAAATACTTACATAACCTAAATTCGTAAATCTGGAAAACCACAGCATCAACGCGATACCGGTTACGATATCCGCATTCAGCATCGGAATATTTCCAATGCCAAGAGTCAGGGTGTAGCTTCTTTTTCGCATTGCATCGATGCCGATGGCGGCCAGCAGTCCGATTCCCGTTGCGATCGCCGCGGACGCAAAGCCGATGGTCAGGGTGTTCTGCAACGCTGCCATTACATCATTGTTATGCAGCAGATTCTGATACCACTCCAACGTAAATCCGCCCCAGACAACCCTTGAGCGGGACGCATTAAAGGAAAGCACCACCAGCACTGCGATTGGAATATATAAAAACGCAATGATCAACACCAGATAAAATTTCATAAAAAATCGCTTTACCATACGCTGCGCTCCTTTCCTGCATCTGTTTTAGAAGTAAACATCATGCTGATCAATACAAAGATCATCAGCGCAATGGATAATCCGGAACCAAGATTCCAGTTCATACTCGTGGAAAATTCCTGTTCAATGATATTTCCAATAAGCATGATTTTACCTCCGCCCAGAATGTCCGGAATAGCAAAAGTGGTCAGTGACGGAACAAATACCATAGTGATTCCACTAATGATTCCCGGCATTGTCAACGGGATCATGATTTTTGTCAGTACCGCTTTGGGCGGTGCTCCAAGATCTCTGGCTGCCTCGAGGATATCCTCGTTCAGTTCAGTAACTGCATTGTATACAGGAAGGATCATAAATGGCAGATAATCATATACCATACCAATCACGATTGCCACATTGGAGTTTGCCAGATCCTGTCCCGGCAGTCCGAACGCACCCAAAATCGCATTTATAATTCCGTTTCTAGATAGCAATAACTGCCATGCCATGATACGCAATACAAAATTCACCCACATCGGCAGGATTACAATAATCGCCATCATTCCCTGCTTTCCGATGTTCAATTTCCGCAAGATTATTGCCAAAGGATATGCCAGCACCAGACAGACAGCTGTACAGAGTAACGCCAGCCAAAGAGACATCAATAAGGCTTTTAAATGTACCGGCTGAAAAATCGCCAGGATGTTTACCATTGTAAATCCACCGTTTCCATCTCTCAGGGCATAAAAAATAATCATCAAAATCGGCAATACCGTAAATCCAATAATCCAGATAATATACGGTGTGGCCAGTAAGCTTCTCTTATTCATTCTTTTTGATAACCTCCTGTGCGGAAGACGCCGGTTTGTGCATGATCTGGATATTTTCCGGTTTTACATACAGACCAATTTCTGTACCTGGCTGATAAGCAATGGTACTGTGCGCCAGCCACTCAAATCCTTTGGCCTGCACTTTCATCTCATAATGAACCCCCTTAAACAGAATCGATGTCACAATACCGTCCATCATACCCTCTCCCGGCTGTACAAATTCCATATCCTCTGGTCGTATTACTACATCGACATTTTCATTTGGTGCAAAACCGGTATCCACACACGGGAACGGACATCCGAGAATCTCCACCAGACAATCCTTCGGCATCACACCGTCTATAATATTGCTCTCACCTATGAAATCTGCTACAAAAGCATTCTGTGGTTCATTGTAAATATCTACTGGTGTACCTACCTGCTGGATCAGTCCCTGGTTCATAACAATGATGCGGTCAGACATGGTCAGCGCTTCTTCCTGATCATGCGTAACAAAAACAAAAGTAATGCCCAGCTCGTTTTTAATTTTGATCAGCTCCTGCTGCATATCCTGACGCAGCTTCAGATCCAGTGCGCCAAGCGGCTCATCCAGAAGCAGCACTTCCGGCTCATTTACAATGGCACGGGCAATGGCGATACGCTGCTGCTGTCCGCCGGAGAGAGACATCGGATGACGATCCTCAAATCCTTCCAGATCAACCAGTTTCAGTGCATATTTGATCTTATCCTGAATATAAGATTTACTTTTTTTCTTTAATTTCAGTCCAAATGCAATATTTTCTCCAACGCTCATATGAGAAAATAAAGAATATTTTTGAAATACAGTATTGATATGACGTTTGTCCGGAGACAAATT
>OGPC01001773.1_pt1 | contig 12431 bp, 10 predicted proteins | sample 1552911 | NCBI WGS metagenome assembly OGPC01 (sample SAMEA2580248, study PRJEB22360) | human gut metagenome | biome: human gut; feature: human-associated habitat; material: faeces | place: Denmark | collected 2008/2010 | reverse complement strand
TTAAATTAAGTTAGTCCTGGCTTACCACACGATATCATAATACAGATTTTTTATTTTTTCAAGTGGAAAATGCATGCGCGGGAGAGATTTTTCTTGTTCCGCTTTCAGTCACCGAAACATTTCCCCCGCGCATAATTGCTGCTCTCTGTCTTTTTTATTTCCTACAGAATTGCTCCCGGAAGCTGTTCTGCGGCCGGATCAGCCGGCTTTCCTTCTGCCTCTGCCCAGCGTCCTCCCCCCAGCAGCCCCTACTCCACCTTCACCATCCTGTAGCCTACGCCCACATGTGTCTGGATATACTGGGGCGCGTCTTTGGAGCTGTTGATTTTCTTCCGAAGCGTGGCCATGAAGACTCGGAGAGAGGTAATATCGTCGGCTGAATTGTTGCCCCAGATGTTCTGCATAATAAACGTATGAGTCAGCACTCTTCCCACATTTCTGGCTAAAAGGCATAAAAGCTTATATTCAATGGGCGTCAGGTGAAGCTCCGCTCCATCCAGATAGGCGCAGCCTGCCGCATAGTCAATGCGCAGGGCCCCGTTTACAAAGGAGGAGCTTTCCGTCACTGTCTGGTTCATCAGCACAGGCAGTCTTCTGGTGATAGCCCGCAGGCGGGCCAGAAGTTCGTCCACAGAAAAGGGCTTCGTCAGATAATCGTCCGCCCCGGCGTCCAGGGCCTCTATTTTGTCCTTGTCCTCTGTCCTGGCGCTGATAACGATAATGGGCATATTGGACCAGGAACGGATCCTCTTAATTACCTCCACGCCGCTGGTATCGGGCAGTCCCAGATCCAGAAGCACAATCTCCGGATTATGGGAGGAGGCCTCAATCACTGCCGTAGCCCCGTTCATAGCCGTTAAGTACCGGTACCCATGTGTTTTTAAAATCGTAGTGATTAAATTGTTGACGGATTTGTCGTCCTCTACAACTAAAATAAGTGGTTTATTCATGCCACCGCACCTCCTCTGCCGGCAATGTAAATGTAAATACTGCTCCGTGAGGGACGTTGTCTGAGACAGCAATCTCCCCGCCGTGGGCGTTTATAATAGACTGGCATAAGGACAGGCCGATTCCGCAGCTGCGCCGGCTGTCCGCCACCTTATTTTCCCCGCTGTAAAACATATCGAAGACCTTTTTTTTCGCCTCGTCCGAAATGCCGTTTCCATCGTCAGCAATGGAAATCACCGCCTGATCCTTCTGTTTTTTCACGCTGATTTGAATGTGGGAACCCTGGGGCGTATATTCCACCGCATTGTTGACAATGTTGATAATCACCTGGACAATCAGTCTGGAATCCATTTTCGCCAGCATGAATTCATCCTCATATTCTACGGTGATCTGGTGCTCCCTGCTCTTTTTATTCACATGCTGAAGGGCCTCTGTAATCACATCCTCAATCAGATCCTCCGTTATATTCAGGTTCAGCTGCCCGCCCACCAGCCGGGTAATGGAAAGAAGATTTTCCACAATGTTGATCAGCCACATGGAATCCTCATAAATATCTGTGTACAGCCGCTTTTTCGTCTCCTCGTCCAGATCGCTTCCCATGGACAGCAGATTTCCGGCATTGCCTGAAATCGAGGTCAGGGGAGTCCTCAGATCGTGGGAAATCGCCCGGAGAAGATTGGCGCGAAGCTGTTCGTTCTGGGCCAGCACCGCCGCCTCCTCCTTCTCCCGTATGTGCTTTTCATTCTCAAGGGCCAGGGCACACTCTCCCAGCACAGACAGCAGGATACTGTTCTCAAAGGCTTCCAGCGCAGAATCTGCCAGCGCTACTCCCAGCACGCCATAGACATTTTCATTCACCCGGATGGCCAGATACAGGCACTGGGCATCGGAAAAAGTATTGGTGGTATCCCCCGCGTGCTTATTATTTTTAAACGTCCACAGAGCCGCCTTCTGTTCCTTTTCAGAAAGGCAGCTTCTGTCCGGGTCTTCCCCGCGCTCTTCCCCTGCGGCGGGAAAGAGTCTCGGCTCTCCAAGGCTTCCGTTTTCCTCCGGATAGATCACAATATCCCGGTTCAGCAGCTTAATCAGCTGGTTGGCCGTCACCTGGATAATGTCGTCCCGCTCCTTGGCCTGCTGCAGAAGCCGGTTCGTGTCAAACAGGATTCTCGTTCTGAAGGCCACCCCCGCTGACTGGCTGGCGTGGCTTTTCAGCCGCATCACCAGAGATCCTGTGATAAAGGCCGCCAGAAACATAACCACAAAGGTCAGCGGATAACCGGCATCGTAGGCCCGCAGGGAAAAGCGCGGAACTGTAAACAGAAAGTTAAACACCAGCACGCTGACAATCGAAGAAATCAGGCCGTAGACCTGGTTTTTCGTCACCAGAGCCGTCAGCAGCACGCTGAGCACGTAGATGGTAATAATGTTGGCCTCATCAATACCCAGATTGTAAAAGAAAAATCCAATCAGGCTGGCGGCGATTAAAAGGACCACGCTCTTTAAAATGTCTCCTGCTGAAAAAACAATCCTGCTTCTTCCGCTCTTCTTCGCCCTGTACCTGGCCTTCTCGGAGACAGCATCCGGAATAATGTACACATCCAGGTTCGGCGCGTTCAAAATCAGCTTTTCCGTCAAGGCCGGCCTTCCGAAAAAGTGAGATCTGGCCGCCGCGCTCCTTCCCATCACAATCTTCGTCACCCTGGACAGGCGGGCAAATTCTGCAATCTGAAAGGGAATATCGTTGCTGTAAATCACCTGGATCTCAGCTCCCAGCTGCTCTGCCAGGCGGATATTCTCCTGAAGCCGCTGTAAGCTCTCCTCGTCCCAGCGGGCAAACTCCGGCGTTTTTACAAACAGGGCTGTAAAGCTTCCGTGAAACACCTGGGCCATCCGCGCGGCTGTCCGCACAATTCTGGCATTGGAGGGGGCGGCGGAAAGGCAGACTAAAATATGTCCCTCCGCAAACGAGTCCTCCCCCCGGTCCGTCCCCCGCCTGTCCCCGGAGCGGTTAATCCGATCCGCGCACCGGCGCAGGGCAATCTCCCGCAGAGCCGTAAGATTCTCAATGGAAAAACAGGCCTCCGCCGGAGGATTTTCCCCCTGTTTTTCATCAATCGTGCCGCATTTCAGGCGTTCCATCAGCTCCTGAGGCTCAATATCTATCAATTCCACCTGATCTGCCCGGTCAAACACATCGTCCGGAATCCTGTCTTTGATACTGTGCTTCATAATTGTGGCCGCAATATCGCTGAGGCTTTCAATGTTCTGGGCATTTACTGTCGTGTAGACGTCAATTCCCGCTTTCAGAAGCTCCTCCACGTCCTGATACCGTCTGGCATGGCGGCACCCCTCCGGATTCGCCCGTGCCAGCTCGTCCACCAGAATCAGCTGCGGACTGCGCAAAATCGCCGCATCCAGGTCAAATTCTCCTGCCGCTCTTCGGCCGTCGCCGCCCAGCTGCTCCAGAGTATCTGCCAGCGCTGCCGTTTCCGGCATTGTATGAGGAGAAACGGAACCAATCACCACATCGATTCCCTTTTCCCTGGCCGCCAGGGCTGCCTGAAGCATGGCGTAGGTCTTTCCCACGCCTGCGGCGTAACCAAAAAAGATTTTCAGACGTCCTCGTTCCTTTGCCATCTCTGTCAGCTCCTTAACCCGCTCTGATTGTCTGTCTGATCCATTGTCTTATCCACAATTTTATCAAATATGGAAGCACTTTTGCACATCTTTAATCCTTCCCAGCACCAGCATTGTGTACTCGGAGGAAAGAAGCGTGTCAGAGGTAATATTTAACTGCATCACTCCGTTGTGCTTTAAGGCCATAATATTAATATTGTACTTATTTCTCACATCAATCTGCCCAATGGTCTTGCCGAACCACTCTCTGGGAATAGACACCTCAAAAATCGCGTGCTCTCCGTCCAGCTCCACATAGTCGAAAATGTGATCCGAGCTGTAGCGCATGGCGGTCCACTCTCCCAGCTGGCGCTCCGGATAAATCACCACGTCCGCCCCGTTCTTCAAAAGAAACTTTTTCTGTCTGTCTCTGGACGCTCTCGACACCACAAAGGCAGCTCCCATCTCCTTTAAGAGGGACGTGGTCTCCAAAGAGCTCTGAAAATTGTCTCCAATGGCCACCATGCAGACGTCGTAATTTCTCACGCCGAGGGAGCGGATAAAATCCTCGTCCGTAGCGTCTCCTATCTGGGCGTTTGTCACGTAGGGAAGCACCGCCTCCACCCGCTTTTCGTCTATGTCCACCGCCATGACCTCATGGCGGAGTTCGCTCAATTTTCTCGCTATATGGCGTCCAAATCTCCCCAGCCCAATCAGCAAAATAGATTTCATAATCTTATGTACTCCTTCCAGATATTATCCAGACCTGTGCCTTATACGCGGCAGACTTAGAAGAAACAGTAGAATAGGAAGCAGGACGGCGGCGGCAGCGAGACTTTCACAGGGAGGTTCGTGCTAATTTCTGCCGCCGAGCGAAGTGTCTGAGCCGTAAGGCGAGTTTTCGCGAACGGCGGATAACAAATGCACGAACCGAGCTGAAAACGCAGCTTGCCGCCGTCCTGCTTCCTATTCATAATAGTTTTTACGTTTACCGCAGGTTTATTACGCTCTTTATTATATCTTTAAATGTATTAAATCGGTATGAGTTTGTAAAGAAAAGTATTAAGATTGTATAAAGAAATCTTTCAGCTTCACTCCTGTCTCGTTGAGCATGGCGGTAAGGAGGCTGTACTCAAATTCAGCGATAGGCCTTCTCTCCTCCAGAAAAATCCCCATGACTGCGTGAACCTGCTCTTCATCCTGAACAGGCAGGTACATGGCCATAGCGTCTGGCAGCGTATGAGTACAGGCCCCCGCCCGGCGGCGGTTTGAGGCCGTCCACTGGGCCACCCCCTTTTCCTGGACATTTACGCACCGTTTCAGTTCCTCCGGTTCCATGCCCTTTCTGGGGAACAGAAGAGGCTCTCCCACCGCTCCGTCTTTCCTGACAGGATAGAGCAGAATGGACAGATTTAACAGCTTTCCCGCCTGCACAGCTGCCTGTCTCCACACGTCTTCTCTCGTTTTGCACCGTCTGAGCTTCTGGCTGTTTTCCAGGAGGATTCCTGTGCGGTAAGCCGTCTTGCTGCTCTCCATGTTCTGCCGTTTCAGCTTTCCAGTGACAGTGGCCGTAAATAATCCGGCCAGAAACAGCATGAGAAAGGTGATGGGATACGCCTGATCATAGGCTTTCAGGCTGTATAGAGGCTCTGTAAAGAAAAAATTAAATAAAATAACGCTTAACAGGGCTGAATACAGAGCGCACAGCTTCCGGCTGGCTGCGCAGGAGGCAAGCAGAACTCCCATCATATAAATCATAATGGTATTGGCTTCTGAGAACACAAACATCCGGAGTATCAGGGCCAGCGCCGTAGCTGCCAGCATAACCGCCGTCGCCGCCGCCAGGTCAGCCGCACATTTTTTCCAGCTTTCCTGCCTTTTTGCGGCGCTTTGTCTGGGATGCCAGCGCTTCGTCTGCCTCATATCCGGAATAATATATATGTCAATATTAGGCGCCATGTAGGTCAGCTTCTCCAGAAGCTCCGAGCGGTACATGGGCCGCATGGTAAAATGATTGGTTCTGCCCAGCACAATTTTCGACACGTTGCTGACAATCGCATACTGGGCAATCTGAGCCGCCACATCAGATCCGAACACCGTCACAATCTTCGCCCCCAGAAGCTTCGCCAGCTCCATGTTGTTTCTGAGGGCTTCCTTCGTCTTTTCCCCCGCCTCCTGGGTATCCGGCGTCTCCACACAAAACCCTGTCAAAGTTCCGTGGAAGGCGTCCGCCAGACGGGAAGCCGTCCGTATTACTTTGGCGCTGGAGGGCGCCGCCGTAATGCAGACCAGGATATGCTCTCCTGTGTGATAGTCCTGGCGCTCCAGCAGGCTTCTCTCCTCCTCGGCAATCCGGTTGACGCGATCCGCGCATCTTCTCAAGGCAATCTCCCTGAGAGCCGCCAGTCTCTCTCTTCGGAAAAAATTCTGAAGCGCCCGGTCCGCCTGCTCCTTCCGGTAGATTTTCCCCTCCCTCATCCGCTCGATCAGATCTTCCGGTTCAATATCAACCACTTCCACCTGATCCGCGTGATCAAATACCGTATCTGGAATCCGTTCCCGCACGTCGATATGGGTAATGCTTCCCACCAGGTCGTTAAGACTCTCCAAATGCTGGATATTCAGAGTTGTGTAGACGCTGATTCCAGCCCGCAGAAGCTCCTTCACATCCTGGTACCGCTTTTCGTTTCTGCAGCCCCTGCAGTTGGTGTGGGCCAGCTCGTCCACCAGAAGCAGCTGCGGCTTCCGCTTTAACGCCCCGTCCAGGTCAAATTCCCTGAGCTTCAGGCCCTTATACTCCATAAACACAGGCGGCAGCATTTCCAGCCCCTTAGTCAGGGCCTGGGTGTCCGGCCGGTCGTGCGGCTCTATGTACCCGGCCGCCACGTCGATTCCGTGGGCCTTCGCCTCGTGGGCAGCTTCCAGCATGGCGTAGGTTTTTCCCGAGCCCGCCGCGTAGCCCAGGAAAATTTTAAGACGCCCTCTTGTTCTCTTTTCCTGCTCCCGTTCCTCGTATTTCAAACGCTTTAAGAGCTGTTCTGAATCAGGTCTCTCCTCCTGCATGGCCTTCCCGCCTCCTCCCTCCTCTTTCATTCCAGGCACAGGAACTGCCCTGCGCCCCGTTATGCCGCGCTAAATCAGTCCCATGGCTCTCGCAATGGCTAAATTACATTTTAATACATTGACTCTCTCCTCGCCGAATACGCCGAGAGTCTTTCCCTCTGTGTTCTCCTCCACAATCCGGGAAATCTCCTCCTCGCTGAGTCCTGAGTGTTCTGCCACCGCCGGAATCTGTACTCTGGCTGCCTCCGGGCTGATGTGGGGATCCAGGCCGGATCCTGACGCTGTTAAGAGATCCGCCGGAACGTCCTCAGCCTTTACGCCTGGATGAGAGGCCAAAAAGCTGTCTAAATCCTTTTTTATCCTGGCCTCCAGATCCGGGTTGGAGTTCCCATAATTAAAGGAACCTGAGGAAACGCCGCCGTACTCCCCGCTCTCCTTCTGCTCCTCTGTATATGTATTATAATGGACAGCGGAAACTCGCCCCTGGAAGAAATAATCCTCTGTAAAATCCTGGCCTAACAGGACAGAACCCACCGCTTCCTCCGGGTTATCAGTGAGATTTCCCTCTCTGTCAATCAGGCTTCCGCCTGCCTTTTCCTTCATCACCGCCTGGCTGGCTCCCGTGAGAGCCAGCGGGTAGGCGAAGGAGCACAAAAGCATCATAACCGCGCAGAAGACAAACGCAGTCCTGAACATTTTAAGAAAACCTTTCATTGTCTCTTCCTCCTACATTCCAATTGCAGACAGCATGGGGGCTGTCACCAGGTCAATAAGCTTGATTCCCACAAAGGGGACAATCATACCGCCCAATCCATAGATTCCCATGTTCCTAAGCAGAAGTTTTTCCGCCTTCATGGGCTTATATTTTACGCCCCTCATGGCGATAGGAATCAGTCCTGGAATAATAATTGCATTAAAAATCAAAGCCGACAAAATCGCGCTGGCCGGCGTGGCTAGATGCATGATATCTAAAATCTGCATCTGCGGCAGCACCATGGTAAACATGGCCGGAATAATGGCGAAATATTTGGCGATATCGTTGGCCACGCTGAAGGTGGTCAGGGAACCTCTGGTGATCAGAAGCTGCTTTCCAATTTCCACCACCTCCAGAATCTTGGTGGGATCCGAATCCAGATCCACCATGTTGGCCGCCTCCTTGGCTGCCTGAGTTCCGGAATTCATGGCCAGGCCTACGTCCGCCTGGGCCAGCGCCGGAGCGTCGTTGGTTCCGTCGCCTGTCATGGCTACCAGCTTTCCCTCCGCCTGTTCTTTCTTAATGGCTTCAATCTTATCCTCAGGGCGGCACTCTGCGATAAAGCCGTCCACGCCTGCCTCCCTGGCAATGGTTGCCGCTGTGAGAGGATTGTCTCCCGTACACATAATCGTCTTGATTCCGATTTCCCGAAGGCGGGCAAAACGCTCGGAAAGCCCAGGCTTAACCGTATCCTTTAAATAGATTACGCCTAAGATTTTGTCGTTTACGCAGACGGTAAGAGGCGTTCCTCCCAGATTGGAGACCTTGGTTACAATCTCCTCCAGATCTGCCGGGATGCTTCCTCCCTTTTCCTCCACAAACCGCTTCACTGCCTCGGAAGCGCCCTTCCTCACAACCGTTCCGTCCTGTAAATCCACGCCGCTCATTTTCGTCTGGGCTGTAAACTCAATAAAACTCATCTGGCCGGCCGCCTCCTCTGTCAGAACGCAGCCCATCCGGCGTCCCAGGTCCACTGTAGATTTTCCCTCCGGTGTGCCGTCCATGAGAGAGCTCATAACGCTGTAGTCAATCAAATCCTCTTTTTCCACACCGTTTACCGGATAAAACTCCGCCGCCAGACGGTTTCCATATGTAATCGTTCCCGTCTTGTCCAAAATCATGGTGTCCACGTCTCCGCAGGCTTCCACCGCCTTTCCCGACATGGCGATGACGTTAAATCTCGTTACGCGATCCATACCTGCAATGCCGATGGCCGAGAGAAGTCCCCCAATAGTAGTGGGAATCAGGCATACCATCAGGGCAATGGCCCAGGAAACTGGAATCTCCACGCCCAGATAGGCTGCGAATGGATACAGCGTTACCACAACAATTAAAAATATCAGAGTTAATACAATTAATAGAGTATTTAATGCAATTTCATTTGGCGTTTTCTGCCTGGAAGCTCCCTCCACCAGAGAAATCATTTTATCCAGGAAGGAATGTCCCGGCTCCGCCGCAATCCTTATTTTCAGCCAGTCGGACACCACTGTAGTGCCGCCGGTAACGGAGGAGAAATCTCCCCCGGCTTCCCTGGTGACAGGGGCGGACTCGCCTGTGATGGCCGATTCGTCCACCGAGGCGATTCCCTCGATCACCTCGCCGTCGTTGGGAATGACTTCGCCCAGCTTCACTAACACAATGTCGCCTTTTTTTAACTCAGAGGCATTTATCATCTTCTCGCCTCCGCCCGGGAGAAGAAGACGGGCCTTCGTATCCTGCTTCGTCTTTTTTAGGGATTCCGCCTGGGCCTTTCCCCGGCCCTCAGCCACCGACTCTGCAAAATTTGCAAACAGGATGGTCACAAATAATACGGCTGTCACAATTCCATTATAAATCCGGTACTCCGCCTGTCCGCCGAACAGGGTGGGACAGAAGGTGAGAAGAAGCGTGACAAAACATCCGGCTTCCACCACAAACATGACGGGATTCTTCACCATATATCTGGGATCCAGCTTCTTAAACGCGCCGATAACAGAGGATTTTAAAATATCCGGCGTAACAAATTTCGCGCCTTGTTTCTTAGCCATTGCAAATCTCCTTTCTGCTTTTCCAGCTTCTTCCCGCTACATCCACAGAGACAGGTGCTCTGCCACAGGGCCCAGGGCCAGAGCCGGGAAGAAGGTTAAAGCAGCAAATATATAAACGATGAATACAAGCACAACCATAAAGGTTACATTGTCCGTGCGCAGCGTTCCCACAGACTCGTTCACCCGTCTCTTGGCCAGCATGGATCCTGCAATCGCCAGCTGCGCGGCAATGGCAAGGTAGCGGCCAAAAAACATGGCAAGTCCTGTGGTGACGTTCCAGAACAGGCTGTTGTCTGCCAGTCCCTCAAAGCCGGAACCGTTGTTGGCGGCGGAGGAGGCATACTCGTAAAGCACCTGCGTCAGGCCGTGAAAGCCTGGATTTGTAATTCCTGAAAGTCCGTCCTGCACAGACACCGCCAGAGCAGAAAAGCCGAGAATTAACAGAGGATGAATCAGAATGACAATCGCCACCAGCTTCATTTCCTTTCCCTCTATCTTCTTATTCAGATACTCCGGCGTTCTTCCAACCATGAGTCCGCAGATAAAGACTGCCAGAATCACATACATTACCATGTTCATCAGTCCTACGCCCTTGCCGCCGAACACACAGTTTAACATCATATGGAGCAGCGGAACCAGGCCGCCTAACGGCGTCAGAGAGTCGTGCATGTTGTTGACGGTTCCCGTGGTAAACGAGGTAGTCACTGTGGTGAAAAGGGCCGACTGATCAATGCCGAAGCGTGTTTCCTTTCCCTCCATGCTGCCCATATCCTGGCTGAGTCCCATGGCGCTAACCACCGGATTTCCCGCTCTCTCCGCGCTGAAGCAGACAGCCAGGCCAATCAGGAAAATAATGGCCATCGCGCCGAAAATCACGGCTCCCTGTCTTCCAAACAGAGGTTTTTTCCCGTCCTTTCTGTCGTGGAGCATCAGTCCAAAGGTGACGACGCAGGATCCCGGCAGAAGCATCATGGAAATCATCTCCACCATATTGGAAATAACCGTCGGATTCTCAAACGGTGTGGACGAATTGGCGCCGAAGAAGCCGCCGCCGTTGGTTCCCAGATGCTTGATGGATTCCAGGGCCGCTACCGGGCCCACGGCAATATCCTGAAATTTTCCTTCTATGGTTTCTACCGTCAGATTGCCTGCCAGCGTCTGGGGCGTACCCTGGCCGACTAAGAGAAGTCCCGTTAAAAATGCCGCCGGAATCAGGATTCTGGTGGTGATTCTCACCATATCCCTGTAAAAATTGCCAAGCGGGCGTCCTGCCAGCCCTCGGCAGAAAGCCATACAGGCCGCGTAGCCGCTGGCCGCTGAAGTAAACATCATAAAAATGATGACGCACATCTGCCCTGCGTAGGAGAGACCACTCTCTCCTGAATAGTGCTGCAGGTTCGTGTTGGTCATAAAACTGATAATCGTGTTAAAACTCAGGCTCTCCTCCATGCTTCCGATTCCATTGGGATTTAAAAATAACAGTCCCTGAAGCCTGAGAATCAGATAGCCGGTAAACACCATCACCCCGTTGGCCATCAGCAGGGACAGCGTGTATTTTTTCCATCCCATGTCCCCGCCCTGAATCCCGCAGACTCTGTATATAACCTTGTCAACCGGGTCGAACACCGGGTCTGCAAAGGTTTTCTGATTCGATGCAATGTGGTACATATATCTTCCCGTCGGGATCACCAATATCACAAAGATCGCCAGTGTAAGCACAATCTGTAACATAGCTTTTTCCTCCTGCTTTCCTCCTGCCTTTTCTTTCTGCCTTTTCTTTCTGCTGTCTTTTCTCTACAGCTTCTCCGGATTTACCAGCGCATACACCAGATACGCTCCCAGAGCCGCTATCATAAGTCCTAATACCGCCATGATTTATCCCTCCTGTTTTACTGTTTCCGATCCTTCAGTTCCACCTGTCTCTCGCAGAAATCTGCGAACAGCTTCACCAGACCAAAGCACCCGGCAAGTATTCCAAGCATAATCAAATCCATCATAGTCTGTTTCCTCCTTCGCCTACCTATTCTAGCACTGCGCCGATTAAAACGGGATTAACAGGTGCAGCCGCGCATAAAAGTTCCATTAAGATCCGTCTAGCACCATCCCAAAAGATAATGGAAGGGCATCACAAGCACCATCGTGCTCAGTGAAACCGTCAAAAGAAGCATCACCGGCATTCCCACAAACATCACCCAAAAAGCCAGAAACGGATGGCGCAGCGCAAAGGCCTCCGCCTTCCTGTCAAAGGTTTCCTCTATCCTGTGAAAAGATTTTAAAATCGCTCTCATAACCGCTTCCTCCTTACGTCTACAAGGGTAGCACAAATGCTTTTAAGATGGGGTAAGGATTCAGAAAGCGGCGTTAAGAAGGGGTAAATACTGAAAAATAAGAAAAAAGAAGACCTCCCGCTTAGATGCCGAAAGCCTTCTTTTCCATTTATGATCATTCTGTTTTTAGCTGTTTTATATTTGGCCGCCCTTCCTCAGATCCAGGTACATCAGCTCAAAATCTGCATATCTGCCGTCTATCTTAAAATACGCCGGAGACGTGCCGATACGCTGAAAACCAAAGCTCTCATACAGGCGGACGGCACGGATATTGTCGCTTCTCACCTCCAGGCTCAGAAGCTCGATGCCGTTTTCCTCTGCATACTGTATGAGTCTGCGCATCAGGGCGCTTCCTACCCCCTGATTCCAGTATGCCTTCTTTACGCTGAGCCCCAGCTCTGCCCGGTGGCTCATTCTTCGGGGCAGCCCCGTAAGACTTCCGTCCCCTATGATTTCCCCGTCCTTAAACGCAGCCAGATGGACGGACGTCTTCTCCTGGCGAACCGCCTCCAGAAACGCCGCCTCCTGCTCGATAGAAACAGGAAGTCCCTCCCCGCCGAAGGAAAGATTTTCCGTCTCTGCGCCTACTGTCTTCATATATTCTATCAGCTGACTGGCGTCCTCTGCCAGCGCTTCACGGATGGTAATTGAGTTCATGTTGAAAGCTCCTCCTGGTGGGTGTGTTAGAGTGCTGAG
>OGPC01001762.1_pt1 | contig 12574 bp, 10 predicted proteins | sample 1552911 | NCBI WGS metagenome assembly OGPC01 (sample SAMEA2580248, study PRJEB22360) | human gut metagenome | biome: human gut; feature: human-associated habitat; material: faeces | place: Denmark | collected 2008/2010 | reverse complement strand
CTTTCAGATCTGCAAAAGCAATCTCAGGCTCGATCATCCAGAACTCTGCCGCATGTCTTGTCGTGTTGGAGTTCTCGGCACGGAATGTCGGTCCAAATGTATAAATGCTCCTGAATGCCTGTGCAAATGTCTCTCCGTTGAGCTGTCCGCTCACTGTCAGATTCGTCTCTTTTCCAAAGAAATCTTTGCTGTAATCAATGCTTCCGTCTGCACTCTTTGGTACATCTTTCAGATCCAGTGTCGTCACCTGGAACATCTCACCTGCACCTTCACAGTCACTTCCTGTGATCAGTGGTGTGTGTACATACACAAATCCTCTCTCCTGAAAAAACTGGTGGATCGCATATGCGATCATGGAACGTACTCGAAATACGGCCTGGAATGTATTCGTTCTCGGACGTAAATGAGAGATCGTTCTCAAATATTCAAAGCTGTGACGCTTCTTCTGCAGCGGATAATCCGGTGCGGACGCTCCCTCTACTGTCACTTCGTCTGCCTGAATCTCAAACGGCTGTTTTGCCTGTGGTGTCGCTACCAGTGTACCGGTCACAATGATCGCTGCTCCGACATTCTGTCTGGAGATCTCATCAAAATTCTCCATTTTGTCATGATATACCACCTGCAGAGGCTCAAAATAAGAACCGTCATTTACCACGATAAATCCAAATGTCTTGGAATCGCGAATACTGCGGATCCATCCCCCTACAGTTACTTTTTTATCCAGATACTGTTCTCTATTTTTAAATAATTCCCGAACTGTCACTAATTCCATACCGCTCACTCCTTCTTTTCAAATCTGTCTCTGCCGCAAAACGGACATTCAATAAAGGCTATTATATCATATATCCTATGCTTTTGTCCACCGGTGTATCGTGTCCGTTCCCGGACTGCACAATTCCAGAACCGTATGATCTTCACTTAATGTATACTCATATTCCAGACTGCCGCCCTCCATGACCAGATTCAGTTTCAAAATACCTTCTGCATCTTTGACAACGCCAAATGTTCCCTTTGTTTTTCCTGAGGATCCTTTGATCACAACAGTTCCGTCTTTTTTGAATGTGTATTCATTCTCATTGTCATCTTTCCAGGTTCCCAGAAGCCCGGATGCCTGTGCATCTGATATATCAATACGCTTGATGTCCGACTGAAACAATTCCATATCCTTGCCTCCGTCCAGTGACTTAAGCTTCAGACCATACCCTGTCGTATCATCCTCAATCGCATACAGCTGTTCTTTCTCTTCCCCGTCCATCTTGATCCCCATTGTAATATTGTCATCTTCGTCAAATCCACACTCAAACGTAAGTGCTTTTCCGTCCAGTGTCCCGGTTCCATCCTCCTTCAGATCATAAACCGATTCTGTTCCGACTACATTCCATTTCTTTGCCAGAACCTTTGTCACTGCCTCACTCGGCAGAATATAGCCGTCACCAAGCTTTTCTTTCAGTTCATCAGATGCCTGATTCACTTCTTCTGTTTTTGATGCTGCCGGCTTCTCCTCTTGTTTGCTGCCCTGACATCCGGTCATCGTGATCGCTGCTGCCAGGATCAGCACTGCTGCTAATTTTTTCATATGATTCCTCTCCTGCTGATTGTTCGTTTCTCATACGCATAAGGATACCATAATCGGAGGGGTTTTTCCATTTTGTTTCAAAAACTCTGCTAAAAAAGATAAGATTTAAACTTGAAAGAGACATAGAAAGAAACAGAAGCACAAAATGACTTTTCTCATCTCATGCTTCCGCCTTCTATTACTCTATATTCTTACTCCTGATCCTGACCTTGCCCAACAGCAACAGTTGGATTATGCAGCAATTTATGCTCCTTGCCTTTTAAAATTCCATTATATACCGTTGCCACGATCGGATTCTCATTGGACAGCTTGATCTGTGCCATGCTGTCGATCTTGTAAATGCCTTCCAGACGGGCTTTCTTCGTCCTCGGTCCAATCGGAACCGGCTGTCCGCCCCCTGCAATGCATCCTCTCTTGCATGCCATCACTTCTACAAAGTCATAATGCACTTCTCCGTCTTTCATCCGATCCAGCAGTTCTTTGGCGCAATGCAGTCCATTTACGACTGCAATTTTTACTTCTCGCCCGTTCAGATCTACCGATGCCTCCTTGATTCCGTCCACACCGCGGATTCCGGTAAAACTGATTGCATCCAGCACTTCCGAACTGCTGTTGTTTTTCAGCCGGCGCAGAACAGCTTCTGTCACGCCACCGGTCACACCAAAGATTGCTCCGGCACCGGATGAAAGTCCAAACGGCATATCCAGCGCTTCCGGTTCAATCCGGGAAAGATCAATACCAGCTTCCTGAATCATCCGTGTTACTTCTGTTGTTGTAAGTACATAATCTACATCCTGCTTTCCTTCGGTAAAATGCTCCGAACGTTTGATCTCTGCTTTCTTTGCAGTACACGGCATGATCGAAATCACAACTGTTTTGCGGTTCTTCGTTCCTTCCTGCGCTGCCTTTTTCTCTTCTGTTCTGGCTTCTTCTTTCAGAAGCGCCCCAAACATCGCCTGCGGGGAACGGCAGGTGGAGAGATTCTTGCGAAACTGGGGATAACGGTTCTCACAGAATTTTACCCATGCCGGACAGCAGGAAGTAAACAGCGGAAGATTCTCCCCGGATTCCAGACGCTCTACCAGTTCTTTTGACTCTTCCATCACGGTAAGATCTGCTCCAAAATTGGTATCATAGATTTCGTCAAATCCAATCATTCTCAGAGCTGCCACCAACCGCCCCAGCGTATTCTCACCTTTCGGAATTCCAAATTTGTCACCAATTGCCACGCGGACTGCGGGCGCAATCTGTGCGATCACACGGGTATCTTTATCTGCCAGGGCTGTCCAGACAGGAGCAATATCCTGCTTAATACTGATAGCTCCGGTCGGACATACGACCCGGCACTGTCCGCATCCCACACAGTCTGTCTGAGACATCGCCCGGTCAAATGCCGGCATTACCTGCATCTTGGAACCACGGAAGGCAAAATCAAGAATCCCCAGTCCCTGGATCTCCTCACAGGTTCTTACACAATCTCCACACAGAATGCATTTGTTGGGATCTCTCACAATACATTCTGAAGACTCATCCAACGGCAGAATTGGTTTGTGATTCTCAAATCTCACCTCGTCAATCCCCAGCTGGCGGGACAGTTTCTGCAACGTACAGACTCCGTTCTCGGTACAGGTCGTACAGTCTCTGCAGTGAGAAGAAAGCAGCAATTCGAGGATCATCTTTCTGTGATGCTGCAGCCGTGGTGTATGCGTATAGATCACCATTCCGTCTCTTGGTACTTCGGAGCAGGATGCAAAAATCTTCCCCCTGTCGTCTTCCACCACGCACATACGACAGGCGCCGTATGTTGACAGTTCCGAGTGATAGCAGAACGTAGGAAGATCAATTCCTGATTTTCGGATTACAGAAAGGACATTTTTCTCATCTGTAAATGCTACCCGTCTGTTATTAATTGTCATATATCCCATATCTTCTGCCTCCTACTCTTCTATATGAATGGCACCGAACGCACAGGAACTCTCACACACTCCGCACTTGATGCACTTGTCATTGTCAATTACAAACGGTTCTTTGATTCTTCCGCTGATCGCTCCCACTGGACAGTTTCTTGCGCACTTGGAACATCCCTTGCAGCGCTCCGGACTGATAATGTATCTTCTAAGTGCTGTACAAGTATGAGAAACGCACTTCTTATCCACCACATGCTCCACATACTCATCCCGGAACAATTTCAATGTACTCACAACAGGCAGAGCCGCACTCTTTCCGAGACCGCAAAGAGCTGTCTCTGTAATCATAGTTGCCAGTTCCTCCAGAAGATCCAGATCTTCCAGTTTTCCGTTGCCTGCCACGATCCGCTCCAGAATCTCCAGCATCCGCTTGGTACCTTCCCTGCACGGCACACATTTTCCACAGCTCTCATTCTGCGTAAAATTCATAAAGAACCGGGCAACCTCCACCATACAGGTGTGGTCATCCATGACAACCAGACCGCCGGAACCGATCATTGCTCCCATCTTCTTAAGAGAATCAAAATCCAGATTGACATCCAGATGCCTTGTAACCAGACATCCGCCGGACGGTCCGCCGATCTGTACTGCCTTAAATTTACCGTCCTCTTTGATTCCGCCGCCGATATCGTAAATCACCTCTCTTAAGGAAGTCCCCATCGGCACCTCGATCAGACCGGTATGCTTCACACTTCCGGTCAGCGCAAATGCCTTTGTACCCGGACTGTTCTCAGGTCCAATACTCTTAAACCATCCGGCTCCCTCATTGATGATCATCGGGACATTGGCAAATGTCTCTACATTATTAAGCACCGTAGGTTTCGCAAACAATCCCTTCTCTACAGTACGAGGAGGTTTCACACGCGGCATTCCTCTGCTGCCTTCAATGGACGCTGTCAATGCACTTCCCTCGCCGCAGACAAATGCTCCCGCCCCGCGATTGATATGGAGATGGAATGAAAAATCTGTACCCAGAATGAGATCACCTAAAAGTCCGCACTCTTCTGCCTGGCTGATCGCCAGCTTCAACCGACTGATCGCCAGCGGATACTCTGCCCGCACATAAATATAGCCATCTCTTGCACCTACCGCATAAGCCCCGATCATCATACCCTCGATCATCTTGTGCGGATCGCCTTCCATAATACTGCGGTCCATAAAAGCTCCCGGATCCCCCTCGTCTCCATTACAGACAATGTAACGCACCTTCTCCGGCTGGCGTGCTACCTGTGACCACTTATATCCGGTCGGGAACCCGCCGCCTCCCCGGCCTCGTAAGTTGGATTCCGAAATCTCCTCGATCACCTGTGCAGGAGTCATCTCAAAAAGCACCTTCTCCAGGGCACGGTATCCGCCTGCAGCTATGTATTCCTGAATATGCTCCGAATCGATATGTCCGCAGTTTTTGAGAACATTTCTTGTCTGCTTTTTATAAAACGGGATCTCTTCCTGTTTCTTATATTCAATTCCATCCTGTTTAAATAAGAGATGCCGAATCACATCTCCCCGTTCAATTGTCCGGTGAAAAATCTCTTCACAATCACTCAACTGGACTTTGGTATACAAAATCCCCATCGGTTCAATCCGCATCAGCGGTCCCATTTCACAAAACCCATGACATCCGCTCTTTTTCACTTCCACAGGTCCCGTCTTTTGTTCTGCCTCTGTGTGAGCGATCTCCGGTCCAAAGAACACATCCACATCCGGATTCTCTGCGGTGAGCTCACACATTTTCTCATAAATCTCCCCGGAACCACCTGCCAGACAGCCGGTTCCCGCACAGATTAAAATCCGGCATCGGCTTTTTTCAATCTTTTCTGAAGTTTCTTTTCGGACCTGCTGCAGAATCTCTCTGTTTTCAATTCTCTTCATATGCCTTACGCTCCTCTCAACTCGTGAATCAGTTCCGCTGCCGCATCCGGCGTCATCTTCGGATAAACCGTATCATTCACCGTCAAAACAGGCGCAAGTCCACAGGCTCCTAAGCAGGAAACCGTCTCAACAGTAAACAGCATATCATCTGTTGTATTCTTCTCTCCGGAAATCCCCAGCTCACTGTAGAGCCTTTCCAGAATCGGAATTGATTTTCTCACATGACATGCTGTACCATTACAGACCTTAATGACATATTTTCCTTTTGGTTCAAATGAGAAATTCTCATAAAATGTTGCCACACTGTACGCTTTGGCCTCACTGATGCCGATTTTTTCCGCAACATAGCTTAAAAGCTCTGGCGGCAGGTAGCGATATTCGCTCTGGATATCCTGAATGATCGGAATCAGAGATTCCTGATAAGCTCCATGTGATGCAACGATCTCATCTGCTTTGTCATAGTAGCTTTGATCTAACATATAATCCTCCTTTTGGTACATTTTTGTATATTTTATTACATTTTCAGTGCCTCTTGCGTAATATTATATGTTAGAACATACAATCATTCAATATTTTTTATCCAGTTTTCTATGAACATTTTGTAAACCATTACTGTTCACAGTAACTGTGAACTTTCTCCAAACTCAGGATTTTAAAAAAGAACAAAAGCAGAAGAACAGCTTTGCATTTCACAGCCAAGTCTGAGCCACGCGATCGCACAGCTGGAAAAAGAGCTGGGGATCCCGCTGTTTGAAAAAAAACGGAAGAAATACAACCCTGACACGATTCGGAGAAGAATTTCTCTCCTGTGCGGAACACACGCTGTCTACTCTGGATGAAGGAATCACAACACTCCACAGAAATGCACGGGGCGAAGGTCTGATCCGCATCGGAATGCTCAGGACTCTTGGAATCGAATACATTCCCCGTCTGGCCGCCGTTTTCCTGAAAGCGAACCCGGGACAGGACATCCAGTTTACTTTTCATACAGGTGTCACACAATATCTTCTGGATGGTCTGGCTGCACGAAAATATGATCTTGTATTCTGCTCTCAGCCATCTGAAGAACACAAATTTACAGCGATTCCGATACAGAAGCAGAATCTGATCCTGATCACACCGCAGTCTCATCCACTGTCTGCTCAGGACAGCGTGGATCTTGTCGAGACCATTCCTTATCCGCAGATCTTCTTTGAAAAGAGCGCCGGTATCCGAAATGTCATTGACCAGATGTTTGCCAGGACAGGCGCCTCTCCTAAAATAGCCTATGAGACCGAAGAAGATCAGGTCATTGCAGGTCTGGTCGCACAGGGATTCGGTATCGCTGTTGTACCTTATATGGATATTTTACAGAAACTGAACGTCAACATTCTTCAGATCCGCTCTCCAAATTATGAGCGGGCATTCTTTATGGTGCATAATGACTGCGTATTTATACCGCCTGTAGTACAGAAATTCCGTCAGTTTGTGTTGGATGACGGGATGATGCTGACAGAGGAACCTGCCTGATTATACAAAAACATGATCTGCTCTCAGACTATCCTCTATCTGAAAACAGATCATGTTTACGTTCTATTATAAATAAAATACTTCAATTACATCCGGGAATGTTTGTTCCGAATACTCTCTATATGAGATTTTTTTATTTTACAACTACCTTCCTGAAGTTCTTCTTACCTTTTTTCAGAACGATACCGTCTCCTGACAGCGCATCTTTTGTAAAGACCTCATGAATGTCTGCAACTTTCTCTCCGTCTGCTGCAACTCCACCCTGCTGTACCGCACGTCTCGCCTCAGATTTAGATGGAACCAGGCCGCTCTTTAAGAGCAGTGTCAGAATATCAATCTCATTTCCTTCAAAATCTTCTTCTGTCAGCTCTGCTGTCGGCATCTGTGCTGCATTTCCCTGGCTGAACAATGCTCTTGCACTCTCCTGTGCCTTATTTGCTTCCTCTTCTCCATGTACCAGCTTTGTCAGTTCAAATGCAAGGATTTCTTTGGCAGTGTTAAGCTGTGCACCTTCCCATGAATCCATCTTGTCAATCTCTTCCAACGGAAGGAATGTCAGCATACGGATACATTTCAGAACATCTGCATCTGCCACATTTCTCCAGTACTGATAGAAGTCAAACGGAGAAGTCTTGTTTGGATCAAGCCATACCGCACCGGACTGTGTTTTTCCCATTTTCTTTCCTTCAGAGTTCAGAAGCAATGTGATCGTCATCGCACTTGCATCCTCTCCCAGTTTCCGGCGGATCAGTTCTGTTCCTGCCAGCATGTTGCTCCACTGGTCATCCCCGCCAAACTGCAGGTTACATCCGTATTTCTGGTACAGTGCATAGAAATCGTACGCCTGCATGATCATGTAGTTAAATTCCAGGAAACTTAATCCTTTCTCCATTCTCTGCTTGTAACACTCTGCTGTCAGCATACGGTTTACACTGAAATGTGCACCCACTTCACGAAGCAATTCTACATAATTCAGATCCAGCAGCCAGTCTGCATTGTTTACCATCAGGGCTTTTCCTTCAGAGAAATCAATAAATTTACTCATCTGTTCTTTGAAACAGTCACAGTTGTGCTGAATCTGCTCCGGTGTCATCATAGAACGCATATCCGTTCTTCCGGAAGGATCTCCGATGTATCCTGTACCGCCTCCGATCAGCGCGATCGGTTTATTTCCTGCCATCTGCAGACGTTTCATCAGACAAAGTGCCATAAAGTGTCCTACATGAAGACTATCTGCTGTTGGATCAAATCCAATATAAAATGTTGCCTTTCCTTCATTTACCAGTTTGGAGATTCTCTCCTCGTCTGTCACCTGCGCGATCAGACCTCTTGCTTTCAATTCGTCATAAATCTGCATCTTTTGCATCCTCACTTTCCTAAAATATAAAAAGAGCCTTCATCCGAAAGGACGAGGGCTCATAAGCTCGTGGTACCACCTTTTTTCACAGACGACTCGCGCCATCTGCCTCTGTGAGTCAATCTCGCACCTTTTCGATACTCAATCACTCAGTGCAGTAACGTGCACCAATCCGTCACAGCCTACTTTCCTGTAAGAGTTCGGTGTGAAGCTCTGAGATGTATTCATACAAGATGTCTTCCTGCGCCTCTCATCAGCCGGCTGCTTTCTGTCTTCGTCCATTCCTGTACTACTTGTTCTCTTCTTTGCCTGTTTCATATACTATCGAAATCTTATCCCATTCCCCCTGGTTTGTCAAGGCTGATTTGAGATTTTCTAAAGCTCCTGCAATACCTGCACTGCTTTACGGACGTTCTCTGCCGAAGTCTGCCAGATCTCAAATTCACTGAATCCCGGAATCCCCATCGGCACTCCCTCTCTGCGAAATTCCATCCGGCTGTCAATCACGACTTTTCCTGACATATGGTATGCCTTCGCATTTGTGTAAGGAGCCAGTTTTGCGATACTCTCCGGATTGATACCTGCCCCCGCCAGAATCTCGATCCTTCCTTTACTTTTCTTCACCAGATCCTTGATCAGATCACGTCCCTCCCAGGCAGAGCTTTTCTGTCCGCTTGTAAGGATCGTATCAATCCCCAGTGAAATACACTGCTCCATTGCCTCATAAGGATCCCGGCAAACATCAAAGGCACGGTGCAGCGTAATTCCCATGTCCCCCGCTTCTTCCACAAGAGCCTTCATCTGCTCCATATTCAAAGTTCCGTCCGGATTCAAAATTCCGATCACAATGCCGTCCGCCCCCAGTTTACGGAACATTCTGACTTCATCCAGAATCATACGAAACTCGTAGTTATCATAACAGAAATCCCCAAATCTTGGACGAAGAAGTACACGCACATTTAAACCTGTCTGCTCCTTCACCTGACGGAATAGGGATTCTCCCGGGGAAGTCCCTCCGATCACCAGATTGGAACAGAGCTCGATTCTGTTCGCTCCGCCTTTTTTCGCTTCGATCGCGGACTGCACACTGTCCGCACATGTCTCTAAAATGTAATTCATTTTGGTCTGCCTCTCTACAATTTTTCATTTTTATTTTCACTTATTTCTCTTATCAAGAAAGGTAAGCAACGCAATATAATAACTTCGTATGCTGTCCTGTGCGCCCCCTGTCACAGGTCTTTCCTGTTTGAGAGTCTATCATACTTTCCATTTGATTTCAACAAACTTCTTATCCCCTCCACTCCACTCAAAAAGGCCGCTTACAGCGGCCTCATGAGTAAAGGGATTTAAATTTTGATTTTATTTACACAATTTTTTGAACTCGTCAGCTACGAACTGAACTTTTGTTCCGATGATAACCTGTACGGATGTTTTTCCAGGACGGATTACTCCTGCAACACCTGCAGATTTGATCTTCTTCTCATCTACTTTTGTGTAATCTTTGATTTCAAGACGAAGTCTTGTGATGCAGTTGTCGATGGATGCTACGTTTTCTTTTCCGCCGACACCCTCCAGAATAATTTTAGCAACTTCTGTGAAGTTATTGTTTGCAAGTTTTACTGTTGTCTCATCTACATCATCATCCTCGCGTCCCGGAGTCTTTAAGTTGAACTTCACGATTGCGAAGCGGAACACCACGTAGAATACGATGAATGCTGCGATTCCAAGAGGAATGATCATCCATGTTTTCTGAGCAGCCGGAAGGGATGCTGAGAATAACAAGTCTGTCGCACCTGCTGAGAAGCTGAATCCTGCGCGGAATCCAACCAATGTTGTAATTGTTACGAAAATACCATACAGTAAAGCGTAGATTACATACAGAACTGGAGCAAGGAACATGAATCCGAACTCGAATGGCTCTGTAACACCACATACGAATGCTGCGATCGCTGCAGAAGCAACAAGACCGATAGCAACTTTCTTCTTAGCAGGTTTTGCTGTATGTACCATAGCAAGCGCAGCACCAGGAATACCGAACATCATACATGGGAAGAATCCTGACATGTACATACCAAGGCTCCATGTAACATCTGCTGATGTCTCGCCTGCCCAGAAGTGTGTCAGATCTCCAAGGCCGATCGTATCGAACCAGAATACGTTGTTCAGTGCATGGTGCAGACCGAATGGGATGAGCAGTCTGTTGAAGAATGCATAAATACCAGCTCCAACAGCATCCAGGCTTACGATTGCTTCTCCAAGTGCAACCAGTGCTCCGAAGATAACCGGCCATACAAACAGCAATACAACAGATGCAATGATAGATACAACACCTGATACGATTGCCACACAACGTTTACCGCTGAAGAATGACAGCCAGTCAGGAAGCTGTGTATTTTTAAATCTGTTGTAGCACATAGATCCAATCAGACCTGCGATGATACCAATAAATGGATTCGCGATTTTATCGAATGCTAATGTAGAAGTTTCTGACAGAGTTCTGATAACAGAAACGTTTGCTGTAGAAAGCAGGTTTGTGATCATCAGCCAGGAAGCCAGCGCAGAAAGAGCAGCTGTACCATCATTATCATCTGCCATACCAACACCAATACCGATCGCGAACAGGATTGCCATATTATCGATCAAAGCTCCCCCTGCTTTTACCAGATAAAAACCAATCTGCTGAATGATACCGTTAATTTCTCCACCCTGCATTGTAGCCGGACACATCCAGTATCCAAGTCCCATCAGGATACCACAGATAGGCAGACATGCTACCGGGAGCATTAAGGATTTACCTAATTTTTGTAAAAATTTCATTTCTTTTCCTCCTTCTCAAAATCCTTTTCCTTATTGGAATCCCTTTATTTATTTTAATCCGGCAAGTACCACCGGTTTAAAACCATATCTATAAAACTATTTTTCTTCTACGGTCAGAACATCATCTCCGGCGTTGACCTCTTTGTCTGCCTGAGCTGTCACAGCCGCATAATCTGCTGTGTTGCAGATCAGCACCGGTGTGATGATATCATATCCTGCAGCTTTCACCTTCTCAAGATCTACTGTCAAAAGCAGATCTCCCTTTTTCACGGTATCTCCGGCTTTTACATGACCTTCGAATCCCTCTCCTTTTAACTGTACCGTATCCAGTCCCACATGAATCAGAACCTCTGCCCCAAAATCTGTGGTCAGACTGATCGCATGAAGGGTATCAAATACCATTCCGATCGTACCGTCTGCCGGCGCATAAATTTTGCCTTCTGATGGAATCACCGCAACTCCGTCTCCCAGAATCCCCTCACTGAATGTCGGATCGCTGACTTCTTTGAGAGAAACTGCCTTCCCTTTTGCCGGTGCTCCTAATACATGTGCTTTATCTTTTTTCTTCTTAAAAAGTCCAAACATCTTTCTTCCTCCTTTTATTCTTCCGCAGTCGTCACTCTCCGGATGTGGATCGCCAGATACATGATCTCCTCTCCTGACAGGCTGCATTTTGTCTCTTCTTCAATATATGCAGCAACCATCTTGCTGCAGTCATATTCTTTCTGATATTTTTTCTGCATCAGCTCCGCCAGTTCAGACTCCTCATCCGGAAGAAGCTCTTTTCGGTAGACCCGCTGAAGCAAAAACTTGATATGTGTTACAAATCTCTCATAATGGAGAGATGTTTCATCCAATTCAATCTGAAGCTTCTCTTCTACAATTTCCAGTATCTTTTTTACCAGATTCGGAAACTTCACTGCATCCCGAATATCTGTTCCATATTCTGCGTTCAGGAAATGAAGTGCGATAAATCCCGCCTCATCCTCCGGAAGCCGGATCCTCAGCTTTTCTTCAATCGTCTTGACCGCATACATTCCCAATTCATATTCCCTCGAGTAAAACCTCTTAATCTCCCATAACAATGCATTTTGCGGCTTAATCCCCTGCTGATATCTTGTGATCGCGAAATTAATATGATCTGTCAGTGTCACATATATACTCTGATTGAGCTTTAACTTCAGATTTTCTTTCGCATAGGTGATGATATCACTGGATACCTTTACATGCTCAAGCGGCATGTCTGCAAGAAGATCTTTAAACTGTTCTGCAAGTGTCTGACTTTTGATCCGGAACACTTTCTCAATCTTGTTCTCCTGAATCTGCCTGCCGGGCTTCATACCAAACCCAAGCCCGCGTCCCATGACAACAACTTCTCTTCCTTTGCTGTCTACAGCCGACACGATATTATTATTTATAATTGGTAACTTCCCATGTTTTTCCTACTCAAATCAAAAACAGGAACCCAAGCGACCG
>OGPC01001757.1_pt1 | contig 12612 bp, 10 predicted proteins | sample 1552911 | NCBI WGS metagenome assembly OGPC01 (sample SAMEA2580248, study PRJEB22360) | human gut metagenome | biome: human gut; feature: human-associated habitat; material: faeces | place: Denmark | collected 2008/2010 | reverse complement strand
AGCCGTGACCTTTCTTCTGTATAAGAGGATTTCGGGATTTTTGAAGAAATAGAGATGAGATAATAGGAAGAGGGAATGTTTTTACGCTCCACTGGAAGTCGCTGAAAACATTCCCTCTTCCTTTGCGTATGGGAAGGTCGTTGGAAAATTTCTTCTTCTGCTCTTTTTCTATCAAGTCTGATTCGTTCCGGGGAATCCGGATCCTTCTCCATAGTATTTTTTTAAAAATGAAATATAGGTCTGGGCGGCTTTCGGAAGCTCCCGCTCTTTTTGATAAATACAGAACAGCGTATGATTCATATAGGGGTTGTCCTGCGCCCAGGAATTAGCTGGAAACGGAATGGAGGCCAGCCGGTAATTTTTTTCCTGTTCCAATATGGGGAGGATTCCAATTCCCAGATAATCTGTCATCAGCAGAATATTGTGGAGAGCCGCCCGGGTCTGCACATAGATGATCTGCCGTATTTTGTTCCAGTTAATGAGCTTTAGAAAGGAATCGTTATAAATGCTTTCCAGAGCGCGCATTTTTTCGCCTGGATTTCTGGGATAGAGCACGAAATTGTAGCTGTAAATATCCTCCATGGTAAGTTCGTCCTTCCAGGCCAGAATGGGATGTCCCTCCCTGGCGATCAGCCACGGGCTGGAGGTAAACAGAGGAACGGCTGTCAGCCGCTTCACATGGATCAGATCAGAGAATTCCTGAATATTGCCATGATTCAGAATAACAGTTCCAATATCGCAGCGGCTGTTGTACACGTCGTCTAAAACCTCCTGATTCGACGTCTCCCGATAGGAAAAACGAAGCGGCAAATCGGAAGGGAGCGAGTTGACCATCCGGATCAGAGCGTCAATAAAATGGGAGTTGGTGCTGGAAGAAATACGCAGCCGGTAGTCCTCCTTCAGCTCCTGGAAGACAGACTCAAAATTTTTTGCATTGTCCAGCAGATCTCTTGCCATATCAAGAAAAAGACGCCCGCTGTCTGTGGGCGTAATTCCATTTTTGCTGCGGGCGAAAATCGTAATGCCGTATTCCTCCTCCAGCTCCCGTATGATTTTGCTCAGGTAGGGCTGGGAGACGTAGAGAGCCTGGGCCGCCCTGGAAATGGAACCGAAATTTGCTATTTCTACTGCGTAGCGCAGATGCTGAAGATTCATGTGGATCCTCCTATCTATAACCAATTGGATATAACGTAATAGACATGATGAATTGGTCAAATGTTTCATAAAAAGTTATAATCAGTATAAACGTAAGGTTATAGAAAGTCAAATAAAACACAAAGTAAATGTGAGAAGGAGGAGCGATTTGAGCTCAGCAAAATTTGTCAAAGAAGTATTGGAAAAAAAGAAAACAGAGGTGGAACGCTTAAGCGACCAGATTTTTGACCTGGCAGAGACGGGATTTCACGAGTTTCAGGCGGTCAGGCTCTATGAGGAGGCGCTGAGAAAAGAGGGTTTTGAGGTGGAATGCGGCCTGGCTGGAATGCCGACGGCATTTCGCGCTTCCTATGGTTCGGGAAAGCCGGCGGTAGGATTTCTGGCAGAGTACGACGCGCTTCCGGAGCTTTCCCAGATGGGAGGCTGCACTGTGCGAAAACCGGCGGAGGGAGAAAATCCGGACGGACATGGCTGCGGCCATAACCTTTTAGGCGCGGGAGCCTTCGGAGCGGCTCTGGCTGTGAAGGAATGGCTGAAGGATCATCCGGAAGCGGGACGGGTCGTTCTGTTTGGATGTCCCAGCGAGGAAAAGGGAAACGGAAAGACGATTATGGCCAGAGAGGGTGTATTCGACGGCCTGGACGCAGCCTTTACCTGGCATCCGGATACAGTCAATACAGTCGTGTCCTATTCTACCCTGGCTAACGTAAGCGTATTTTTCTATTTCAAGGGCGTTACGTCCCATGCGGCGGCTGCCCCTGAGATGGGAAGATCTGCGCTGGATGCGGCGGAGCTTATGAGCGTAGGAGTCAATTATCTGCGGGAACACATCCCGTCCAGCGCCAGAGTCCACTATGCTTACCGGGATGTGGGAGGAATCGCGCCCAACGTGGTACAGGGCCACAGCTGCGTGCATTATTACATCCGGGCGCCTAAGGCATGGCAGGTGCAGGAGATTTACAAGAGAGTCACAGAGGTGGCTGAGGGAGCGGCTAAGATGACGGGAACAGAGGTGTCCTGGGAGCTGTATGCAGGCCTGTCTGACTTTATGCCGAATCATGCGCTGTCAGAGGTGCTTCAAAGCTCTCTGGAGGAAGTAGGAGCGCCTGTTTTTGACGAGGAGGATTTCGCCCTTGCCAGACGCTTCTTCTATGAGACGGCCTCGAAGGAGGAGCTGGAAGGGAAAAAGGAGGCGCTGAAGAAACGGTATGGAGCGGAAGCGCTGGAGAAGCTTTTAGAAAAGCCGCTGGATACGGGCATAATGCCTCTGATTTGGAACGGACAGGTTCTGTCAGGTTCGACAGATGTGGGCGACGCCAGCTACGTAGTGCCGACGGCTATGATGAGCACGGCTACAGCCACTCTTGGAACAGCGCCGCATACGTGGCAGATGACGGCTCACGGAAATACGGAAATCGCCCATAAGGCTATGATAACGGCGGCAGAGGCTATGGGACTGGCAGGAATCCGAGTGCTGGAACATCCTGATATAGCAGAGGCGGCGTTAAAGGAGCTTCACGAGGAGACGAACGGAGTCTACGTCTGCCCAATTCCAGGGGAGATCGGCCCAAGACTGGAGGACTAGCCCAGACAGAGCAAAAAGAACTTTGGCGGGAAATCGGACGAACTATCAAAACCATGAAAACAGAAGGGGGAACGAACGGAGATGACACATTTAGAAATGGCAAACAGCACGGGAATGGCGGTACTCTGCGCCATTACCATTTTAATCGTACTGCTTCAGCCTGCTTTATTTATGTATGTGGCGTTTAAAAGGGGAAAGGCTCTCAACATGAGCCAGGAGGAGATGAAGAAGGCTGCCAGGAGCAGCGCGGTATTTTCAATTATTCCATCTCTTCCTATTATTGTCAGCTATCTGCTTTTAGTTCCGGCGCTGGGACGGTATTTTCCATGGCTGCGCCTGAGCGTAGTCGGCTCTGCCGCCTATGAGACAATGGTAGCGAATATGGCTGCGGAGGCCTTCGGACTGGAGTCCATCACTGCGGCCAATATTCCGTTGGATGTATTTGTGAGTATTTTATTTGTCGTAACAGTCGGAATTTTAGGAGGAAACATTTTTAACGTATTTTTCCTGAAAATATATGATAAAAAGGTAGAAGCATTAAAAAGCACCCACGCCGTCCTGGTTCCTGTTATTACAGGAGCAATGTTCTTAGGTCTTTACGGAACTCTGGCAGCGCCGCATTTAACGAATTTTTCCAATATCCCGGCCCTGTCTGCAATCCTGGCGGCTGGAATCGCTGCCCTGATTCTGAACAAATGCGCAAAAAACCACAAGAAATTGAGAGAGTTCTCATTTCCAATCAGCATGATTATAGGAATGCTGGCATCCTGTATTGTAAACGCGGCGCTTTAGGAGGAGAAGAACATGAAAGAAAGAAGCTTTTACGACAATATACATACGCTTGGAAGAGTGACGGTGGTGCTGGCCCTCCTGTGCTTCATGGCAGTACCCTTTGGACTTTCCATTATTAACGGAGTGCCCCTTGATCTGGCGAACGCCATCAAGAGCGGAATGCCTGTTCTGATTACCTTTGGAATCACCGGAATCTGTGAAAACCTGTCCTTTATGCCGATTATCGGAAGCGGCGCCCTCTATATGGCCTGTGTGACGGGAAATGTGAGCAATATGAAGGTTCCGGCAGCAGCCAACGCCATGGATCTGGCAGGCTGCACTCCGGGAAGCCAGGAAGGAGACGTAATCTCCATCATCGCTGTAGCGGCCTCCATCTTTGTAACGACCATCATCGTGCTTCTGGGAATGCTGTTTTTAGCGCCGCTATTTGAGCCGGTTTACAATAATCCGTTTCTTCAGCCGGCCTTCCAAAACATGATTCCCGCCCTGTTCGGAGCGCTTTTGTTTCCGCAGATCGCGAAAGCGCCGAAGCAGGCGATTGTGCCGATCCTGATTCCGGTAGCGTTGATTCTCCTGGTGGGAAGACAGTTTTTCTCTGATAATCAGAGCTACATCATGGTGGGAATAATTGTTTTATCAGCGCTCTATTCCTACGGGCTTTTTAAGAAGAAGCTGATTTAGAACAGCCGATCCTGGGCGAAACAGAAGGAAAAGGGGAAGAGACAATGGTTCTTCTTCCTCTTTTTGGTGATAAAGTCACAGACAGTTTCCCACTTCTTCTGTATAATAAAATCAATCTTAAGAAAAGCTAGTTCATAAGTCCTGGAAAACATGAAATAAGAGCGTGTCAAGGCAGAAAGGAATAAATATGGAGAAGATTTTAACAGCAGAAAATTTTGAGACAGAGCTGGCGGGAGCAGGAGGAGCTATGCTGGTTGATTTCTGGGCACCGTGGTGCGCGCCGTGCAGAATGCAGCTGCCGATTGTGAAGCAGATGGCAGAGGATGGATACCGGGTGGGAACGGTGAACGTCAGCGAGCAGATGGAGCTGGCAGGACGCCTGGGGGTTATGAACATTCCGACGCTGGTTGTATTTAAGGATGGAAAGGAATACCAGAGATTTGTAGGGCTTCAGTCCCGGGAGACTCTGGAAAGTGCAGTAAAACAGGCGGATGAAGCCTGAGATAAAACAGAAAATTGTTTCAATCAGACTGTAATACAAAGATTCAGCAGGAGACAAGAGCCGGGAGGTTAAGGCTCTTATTTCCTGCTGAACTGCTGTTTGAATTAAATATGAACGGATTATGAGGGGCTATTCCTCCACCCGGTCCAGGGATTTCCAGCCGAACCGGAAAATGGAGATAATTATAGAAAGCTCTGTGACGACCTCGTCCAGGATGCCGGCCAGGGAGCCGGACATGGCGTTGTAGACAATCCAGAGAGGCGAGTTGATAAACATGCCGGCCAGCCGGATTTTCCGTGGATTATGGGAATATCCTGCAATTGTCGAGGCAATATTGGCCGCGACAGGGAGGATGGAGATCCAGCCGGACCAGGTGAGAACCAGGGTTATAATCTGAAGAAAGCAGATGACGGCGCACATGCCCCAGCTCTTGGCAGATTCCCATTTCCCGCCCAGGCAGAAGGAGCGGAAGGTATTGATAATATAGCTGATTCCGCCTGTCATCGCCCCCAGGAGAATCAGGTGGAACGTATAGATGAAGTAGGATAAAAACTGGATTCGAAACAGATTCCGGCTGCTCTTGCACTGGTAGGAAAAAAAGAACAGCAGAGTCCCGGTAAATCCAATACACTGTATTACAAAATATTTCGCAGTCATACAGCCGGTTCCTTTCTTTGTAATTTGAGGAAAAATCCTGCTTCTGGAAGATTCCGGAGAAAGCGGCGGTTCCTGAATTAAGGATACCCGCCATTGCCATGGCATACAAGCCCGCAGACAGGTTCCAGAGGAAATAAGGGTGGAAATGAACGGCGCAATGTGCTAAACTGTCCATATTATGAAGCACTGTTGACGGACAGAAGAAAACAGGAAGTATATAGGAGAAGGATTATGAAACAGACATCACTGGTAATTATGGCGGCTGGAATCGGAAGCCGTTTCGGTGGCGGCATTAAGCAGCTGGAACCGGTTGGACCAGGCGGAGAGATTATTATGGATTACTCGATTCACGACGCTTTGGAAGCCGGATTCAACGACATTATATTTATTATCAGAAAGGATCTGGAAAAGGATTTTAAGGAGATTATCGGAAAACGGATCGAAAAGATTGCTCCAGTGTCCTATGCCTTTCAGGAGCTTTTCGACCTGCCGGAGGGGTATTCTGTTCCAGAGGGAAGAAAGAAGCCCTGGGGAACCGGCCAGGCCGTTTTAAGCGCCAAAGATTTGATCAAACATCCATTCCTGGTGATCAATGCGGACGATTATTATGGAAAAGAGGCGTTCCGGACGATTCATGATTATCTGGTAAACGTGATGGATACAGAACGGGAAGGGGAGCCTTACGACATCTGCATGGCGGGATTTATCCTGTCCAATACGCTGAGCGAAAACGGGGGCGTTACCCGCGGCGTCTGCCAGGTAGGCCAGGATGGAATTCTCAAAAGCGTGACAGAGACGTATCAGATTGAGAGAAAGAACGAGGGGCTGTCCGCCTTTGACAAGGAGGGAAATCCAGTGTCCGTTTCAGGCGGACAGCATGTTTCCATGAACATGTGGGGGCTGACGCCGTCTTTTGTGAAGGCCCTTGAGGCCGGTTTTCCGGAGTTTTTAAAGGGGCCCGGAGCGCAGGATTTGAAGGCAGAATACCTGCTTCCCACGATCATTGACCAGATGATCCGCCGGGGACAGGCGAAGGTGACGGTTCTGGAGACGAAGGATAAATGGTTCGGCGTTACCTATAAGGAGGACAAGGAGGCGGTAAGCCAGGCAATCCATGAGCTTTGCCGCCAGGGCGTCTATGAAGACTGCCTCTTTCAGGCTGGCAGATAGGAAACAGCAGGCAGGATCCTGCATATGATATGGTATAACCTTAAAAAGGAGCCATATTGTATGCAGGATTTTTTAGATACCGATTCGCCGTCTGCCGGTCCGCCGAAGACAGGCCTTTCGGAGACAATCAGGGACTTTGAGTATTTTTCCATGCTTTGTCCCGGAAAACTCCGGGGAATTCAGGCGGAGGTAAAGGCGGTCTGCGACCGGCTGGATTATCAGGGAAGCCCTATTTACGACGAATATCCGGATCGCGTGGCTATGGAACAGCTGAGCCGCAGGATTGCCCGCCGGGTATCAGAGCGGTTATCAGAAGAAGAGAATACAGCGCTTTATACGGCAGAGGTCCGCTCATACAGCGGAACCGTTATTACAGGCAATCCGGCGCCGCGGGTACGCGCTATGGAAACGGCTGTTCCGGGAGAAGCTATGGAAACGGGGGAGGAAGGGGATACGGAATCCTTACATATGGAAGCTGTAAATGGCAGAGGAGGGCCGAAAGGCCCAGGGCCAGCCAGGCGGCCATGGGGGCCGCCGCCACCGCCACCGAACCGCCCATGGGGGCCACCGCCGCCACCGAACCATCCATGGGGCCCTCCGCTGCCGCCACCGAATCATCCAGGCGGGCACGGGAATCCGGATTGGGGAGACATCGCGGCGCTTCTCCTGTTTTCAGAAATTCAGCGCAGAAGATGCCCAAGCAGAGGATGCCGTTAAATCGATTCGTTCTTGTTAGAATTTACGAGGATATGGTATAATTATAGATACCAGCGTCAGTGTACAAGGGACAACACGCCTTTGTACACTGACGCTGACCAGATGACTTTAGTATTTGAGGAACAACAGCATGAAAAAAATCAGTAAGAAAGTATGGATGATTATGATGGCTGTCATAGCGGCTGCGGCGCTGTCTGCGGCCGCTGTAACGGCTTTTAAGGATAAAAAACAGGAGAACGCGGCCTACACGCCGATTGAAGACGGAAACATCCCGGTTGCCTATATGGAAATGGGAGGCAGACAGATGAACCGCCTCCACGGCTTTCTGGAGGATCGGCGGGAGTGGGCGGACCGCGGAAATCTTACAGTACTTCCAAAGGATCGGAAGCTGACGGTAGATTTCTACAACCTGGACAGCCGCATTACGGGAATCCAGTACGAAATCCGCAGCATGGAGGATGAAAGCCTGATTGAGCGGACGGTAGTCAAGGACTGGCATCAGGACGAGGGAGCGGCGGAGGCGGTAACGATTCTGCCGATTCAGAACCTGATCGACAAGGAGGAGGAGTATATTCTGACCCTTGCCATTGCCACGGAAAATCAGCCGGAGATCTACTACTATACCAGGATTGTCTGGACGGACGACGCCTATTTGGAACCGATGATCCAGATGGCGGAAACATTTTCAGACAATACCTTCCACTATGAAAGGGCTTCCGACCTGACTACCTATCTGGAGACAGATCCGGCGGCTGACAACAGCTCTCTGGGCCGCGTAACTCTTAAAAACAGCTTCGATCAGATGACCTGGGGAAACCTTTCGCTGGAGAAAACAGGGGATGTGGAAATGGAGCTGAAGGAGCTTCAGGGCAATATGGCTACTCTCTGCCTGAACTATGTGGCCGCCACCGCCGGAGAGCAGGGAGAAGATTCCGGGGAAACGCAGGAGGAGCAGGAAAAGTCAGAAGACAGAGAGTATTACGATATCACGGAGAGCTTTACCATGAAATGGAGTTCTCAGAGAATCTATATGATGGATTATGAGAGAACCATGAACCAGATTTTTGACGGAGGCTCCGAACAGTATTCCGGGAAACGGATTATGCTTGGGATTTCCGACAGCCATGGCCTGCAGGAGCTGCGCTCTCCAAACGGAGAGTACCAGGCTTTTGTGGTTAACAGAGAGCTTTGGATGTACAGCCGCGCAGACAGCCAGAGTACGCGGGTGTTCAGCTTCCGCCAGAGCGAGACGGACGAGATGGCGAATCTGCAGGATTACGGGATTAAGCTTCTGTCTGCAGGAGACGACGGAACGGTTGATTTCCTTGTAAGCGGCTATATGAGCCGCGGAAGCCACGAAGGAGGAGTGGGAGTTTCTCTGTGGCGCTACGAGAAGGGAACCAATACTTTGACAGAACGTCTTTACCTGCCGGCCAATGAGAGCAGCGAGGAGCTTTTGATGGGAATGGATACTCTGAGCTGTCTGAGCAGCGGCGGAACCTTGTACCTTCTTATGGGAAATACCGTTTATTCCGTGGATACGGCGTCCCGCCAGGCCCAGGTTCTGGCAGAGGGGATGACGGAAGAGAACTTCGCTGTAAGCCCGGGCCAGGAACGAATCGCATGGCAGGACGGAGAGGATCTGTACGACAGCCGTTCCGTCCATATTATGGATCTGGAAACGGGAAAGAGCGCCCAGATCAAAGCGCCGGAGGGAAGCAGCATCCGCCTGCTGGGATTTGTGGGAGGCGATCTGGTTTACGGTCTGGCAGAGGAAAACTCCAGCGTCAAGGTCAATGGCCGCACCGTCCAGGCGCCTATGTATGCCCTGGAAATTGTGGGAAAGGACATGAATCTTCAGACAAGATATGAGAAAGAGGGCGTTTACATTACAGATGTGGAAATTGAAGGCAGCCGCGTCCATCTTCAGAGAATGACGAGGGTTGGGGACAGCTACATGACGGCCGGGGCGGACACCCTTGTCTGCAACGAGGAGGTAGAGGAGGATTCCATGGAAGGAATCGGTTATCTGGCCTCTGAGGAGCAGGGACGCGTATATTTCGTGCAGACGGCAGAGTCCGTTTCCGGCGGCGTTGATTTGAACGTGCCGTCCAAGGCGATGGCAGAGGAAAATAATACAGTCGTGCTGGGACAGCCAGAGCCTTCCGGCAGGCGTCAGTATTACGCTTACAGCGGCGGCAGGCTGAGAGGCGTATTTGAAAGCTTTCCGGACGCTGTGACGGCGGCGTACGATGGAATGGGAATTGTGACAGACGAGGATGGAAGCGTATTCTGGTCCAGAGTGGACCGGGCCGATATGATTACCATCCGGAATCCGGAGAGTCTGGTTCCTGATTTGGAACGGTATCTGAAGGGATTTGAAGAGGGAGATGAGGAGACCTCGGACGGCGGCGCGATCATCGACGCAGGAGGCCTTTCCCTGAATCAGATTCTTTACTTCATCAGCCGCGGCTATCCGGTGGCCGCCTACACGGGAGATGGCTCTTACGCCATTATCTATGGATACGACGCCTACAATATTTCCTGCCTCTGGTATCCGGGAACCGAACAGGCCTACACAGACAAGATGGGTCTGAACGATGCGGCGTCCTGGTTCGAGGCCAACGGAGGAAACGGATTTGTGGCGTTCCTGTTTGAAGATTAGAGGTATTCATCTTTACAAATTCTGCTGATATGTTATAATCAGTTCATAAAAAGTTAATGTTCCCACAGGAACAGAGACAAAAAATCCATAAAAATGTAAGAGTTGGGACAGTCAGAGGGCATGGCGGGCGTCGTCCGCCAGAGCCCTTCTCGCCAAGCATAGATAGAGGTGCAAGATGGAACAGTATATTATGAAAGGCGGCAATCCCCTGGTTGGTGAAGTCACCATCAGCGGAGCTAAGAATGCCGCCCTGGGAATATTAGCTGCATCAATTATGACAGACGAAGAAGTTTTGATAGAGAATCTGCCGGACGTGCGGGATATCAACGTGCTGCTGGAGGCCATTGAGGAGATTGGGGCCAGAGTAGAGCGCATTGACCGCCATACGGCTAGGATCAACGCCAAGCACATTAAGGAAGTAAGCGTGGACGACGAGTATATCCGCAAAATCCGCGCTTCCTACTATTTTATCGGCGCTCTTCTCGGAAAGTATAAGAGCGCGGAGGTTCCCCTTCCAGGCGGCTGCAACATTGGAAGCCGTCCAATCGATCAGCATATCAAGGGCTTTCGGGCTCTGGGAGCTGAGGTAGAGGTCAAGAGGGGAGCCGTAGTGGCCCACGCCATTGATCTGGTGGGAAGCCATATTTACTTGGATGTAGTCAGCGTAGGAGCCACGATCAACGTGATGATGGCGGCTACTCTGGCAGAGGGAGAGACGATCATTGAGAACGCTGCCAAGGAGCCCCACGTAGTAGACGTGGCCAACTTCTTAAACAGCATGGGAGCCAATGTCAAGGGCGCAGGAACCGATATTATCCGCATTAAGGGAGTCAGAAAGCTCCACGGAACCGAGTATTCTATTATCCCGGATCAGATTGAGGCTGGAACCTTTATGTGCGCCGCCGCCATTACAAGAGGCGACATTATGGTGCAGAACGTCATCCCCAAGCATCTGGAGGCCATTACAGCGAAGCTCATCGAGATGGGCTGCGAGGTGACGGAGTTTGACGAGGCAGTCCGCGTGGTGGGCAAGCCGAGACAGAAGCACATGGACATTAAGACGCTTCCGTATCCGGGATTCCCGACAGATATGCAGCCGCAGATTACGGTGACTCTGGCTCTGGCCGAGGGAACCAGCGTGGTGACGGAGAGCATTTTTGAGAACCGCTTTAAATACGTAGACGAGCTGTCCCGCATGGGCTGCAGCATTAAGGTAGAAGGAAACGTAGCGATTATCGACGGCGTGAAGGGCTTCACGGGGGCCACAGTCAACGCCCCGGATCTGAGAGCAGGCGCAGCCCTTGTAATCGCAGGACTGGCCGCCGAGGGCTACACGGTTGTCGATGAGATTGGATACATACAGAGAGGCTACGAGAACTTCGAGGAGAAGTTAAGAGGCCTGGGCGCTGTGATTGAGAAGGTGGATTCCGAGAAGGAAGCTCAGAAGTTCAGACTGAAGGTGGGCTGATATTTCTCTTGACAGGAGAGGGAGAATAGGATATCATATCAATCGCAAGCAAAGAATGCAGAACTGTTTAGATACCAGATACAAGTAAATAATGTGCGTAATATCCCTTATTCAGAGTGATGGAGATACAAAGGATCTGAGAAGTCACGGCAACCCCAGAAGAATGGAAGGTGCCAGCCTGAGCGAGGAACCGCAGACGCGCGGCAAATCGAGCAATAAGAGGAATTGATAGAAAAGAAATCAAGTCCGTATTGCTACGGACTTTTTTTATTTCATAGGAAAAAGCGTTCTATGAAATAAAAAATGCTCCGCAGGAATCTTTCTTGTGACAAAAACCATGTTTTATCGTAAAAAAGTCTTAAAGATGCGCACATACAGAAGAAGCTATTGATTTATTACAAAAAGGAGGAACAACGTGGAGAAGTTACTTTTTACATCCGAGTCTGTTACTGAAGGCCATCCGGACAAAATGTGCGATCAGATTTCTGACGCAATTCTGGACGCTCTTATGGAAAAGGATCCTATGAGCCGTGTTGCCTGCGAGACGGCAGTTACTACAGGACTTGTCCTGGTTATGGGAGAAATTACAACAAACGCTTATGTAGATATTCAGAAAATTGTCCGCGAGACAGTCCGTGAGATTGGATACGACCGCGCGAAATACGGTTTTGACTGCGATACCTGCGGCGTGCTGACTGCGATCGACGAGCAGTCTGCCGACATCGCCCTGGGTGTTGACAAGGCGTTAGAGGCAAAAGAGAACAAGATGTCCGACGAGGAGATCGACGCTATCGGAGCAGGCGATCAGGGTATGATGTTCGGCTTTGCGGCTAACGAGACAGAGGAGTATATGCCTTATCCGATTTCCCTGGCTCACAAGCTGGCCAGAAGACTGACTGAGGTGAGAAAGAACGGAACTCTTCCCTACCTTCGTCCAGACGGAAAGACACAGGTAACGGTAGAGTACGACGAGAATGGAAAGCCGTTCCGCTTAGACGCGGTAGTTCTCTCCACTCAGCACGACGAGAAGGCGACACAGGAGCAGATTCACAAGGATATCAAGCGCTATGTGTTTGATCCGATTCTCCCGGCCCACATGATCGATACGAACACAAAGTTTTTCATTAACCCGACAGGACGCTTCGTAATCGGCGGACCGCACGGAGACAGCGGTCTGACAGGAAGAAAGCTGATCGTTGATACATATGGCGGTATGGCAA
>OGPC01001748.1_pt1 | contig 12657 bp, 8 predicted proteins | sample 1552911 | NCBI WGS metagenome assembly OGPC01 (sample SAMEA2580248, study PRJEB22360) | human gut metagenome | biome: human gut; feature: human-associated habitat; material: faeces | place: Denmark | collected 2008/2010 | reverse complement strand
CGACCCGGAAGGCCAGAGGTTCGAATCCTCCCGGTCGCACCAAGAGCAGCACCTTATGGGGTGCTGCTCTTTTTGTTTTGCGCGGATTTTATGGGGCAGTAAAAGAAAAGATTCGAACAGCCCGTGCCCCGCGGCTTGGCGAATTCCTTCGGGCACACTTAAAAAGCGCATTGCAATGTGCTTTTGCAATGCGCTTTTGGTTTGATGTTATTTTGGCTTCAGAATCACTTCCCGCTTTCGGGGAAGATGATTTTGTTGACGAAGAAGAAAATGACCATAGACACGCCGCCGTTCAGAACGGTCGTGCCGATGTTATAGATGAAGTCCGGCACCAGCAGTCCGGCAACAGCGACCCACACGCAGTTGATGGAGTTGACGATGCAGGTAATGACGCAGAATGCCAACACATACCACGCGATCTGCTTGCCCAGATTGCCCTTGCTGCGGAACACGAAATTGCGCTGGATCGGGAAGTTGATGCACTCGCCAATGACCATGGCGATCATATACGCGCAGAAGTACGGAAGCCCGCCGTGGGCGGCATCGTAGCCGAGGATGTTCCACTTGAAGGTTTCCCCAAACAGGGTCACATCCACGCCGGGCCAGCCGAAATCCACCACCGGCAGACTGCTGAACGCAGCGGGCAGAAATTGCAGCAGCAGATACTTGAACACGGTAATCAGATTCGACACGATGACAAACAGACCGCCCTCGCGCACCCACTTGGCTGCGGCAGGGTGTTTCTCCGCAAAATTATTCCAAAACTGCATAATGCAACCTCCATCAAGCGCCGCGCAGACGCTTTTCCATCTGCGCATTCAGCACCACATTCTTAATCGCTTCATAAATCACCCGCACAAGACCCAAGATCCAGAAGCCCTGCAATTCCACGACAATGCCGTCCACCATGCCCATGCTGATGGCACCATTCGTCATCTTTGCCAAGGCGCGAAGGGGCATATTGTACTGGAACAAAATGTTCAGGTCCGGCTTGCCGCGTTTATAGCTGACATCCAGCAGGATCGTCAGCACGAGCCAGACAAGCCACCCCAGCGGGCTGCGGGCGTGGTTCAGTTCGCCCAAGGTCAGATTGCGGTCAATTTTGGTTTTGCCGTTCGGGATGGGATGCCCCAGCAGCTTTTCAAAGTCCGCATCGGAAACGCTCAGCACATCCCCTTTATAATAGCAATCCAGGTCCACATCTTCATACGGATGCACGGTAGCCGTTCCATGCACGGAGACTTTCTCGCACAGCCGGATGTCCTCCACGCTTGCGCCGACAAGCAGCTCGTACTCGCCGCCCTCGATCTCCCAGCGGTTTGACTTCACATTCCAGAAACGGAACGCCTTATCGTCCAGCATGATGGTGATGCGCTGTTTCTCACCGGGGGCAAGCGTTACGCGGGCAAAACCTTTCAGTTCCCTTGCAGGGCGGAAAAGTTCACTGTTCTTTTTAGCAACATACAGCTGCACGATTTCCGTACCTGCCACGCTGCCGGTGTTCGTTACGGTAAGGCTGACCCCCTGTTTATCGGCAGCCATGTCGCTGTACGCAAATGTCGTGTAGCTCATGCCATAGCCAAACGGGAAGCGCACGGCTTTTCCCGCCGTGGTAAAGTGGCGGTAGCCGATGTACAGCCCCTCGCGGTACTCCACAGTCTTGCGGCGGGTGGCAAAGTCGGCGGCACTGGGTACGTCGGCGTAGGCCAACGGCCATGTTTCTGCCAGCTTGCCGCAGGGATTGACCTTGCCGGTCAGTGCATCCGCAACGGCGCCCGCCCCCGCCTGACCGCCTAAGGCAGCATACAACAGGGCTTGGCAGTTGTCCAGCCACGGCGTTTCGACTACGCTGCCGCTGTACAATACCACGACAATTTTCGGGTTGACGGCCGCCACAGCCTGCAGCAGATCCACCTGATTTTGCGCAAGGCGCAGATTGCTGCGGTCAAGACCCTCACTCTCGGCGATTTCATCCAGACCCATGCACAAAATAACTGTATCCGCCTGTGTCGCCAGTTCGCAGGCAGATTTCTGCAAAGCAGCATCCGGCTTACCGTGGCGGTCAAAGCCCTGCTGATACCCGATGACATTCAACTCGGAGTCGATCAGCTTATCCAGCAGCACATCCACCTGTGTCGAGTTCACCATGCTGGAGCCTGCGCCCTGATAGCGCGGATTTTTGGCAAAGTCGCCGATGACAGCCACCTTGGTACCCGCCGCCAACGGCAGCAAAGCGCCCTCGTTTTTCAGCAGCACAAGGCTTTCCTCGGCGGCGCGGCGGACAAGCGCATGATGGGCTGCCGCATCAAACTCACGCGGGGCAGCATCCAGCGCAGCCTTGGTATCAAACACCAACGGCAGCAACTCGGACAAGCGGGCGTCGATGTCGGATTCAGAGATTTTCCCGCTTTCCACCGCCGCCAGCAGTTCGCGCACACTGTCCCCACCGGGCGCGGGCATTTCCAGCGTGGAGCCGTTTTTCACACCCAGCGCGTGGTCGTTGCTTCCGCCCCAGTCGGTGATGACCGCGCCATCAAAGCCCCACTCACCGCGCAAAATCTCCATGAGCAGGTGCTTATTCTCGTTGGCATATGTACCGTTCACAAGATTGTAGGACGACATAATGCTGCGGGGATGCCCCTCTTTGACGGCAATTTCAAACCCGGTCAGGTAGATTTCCCGCAGGGTACGCTCGTCCACGATGGAATCCGAAGCCATACGCCGCGTTTCCTGACTGTTGACGGCAAAGTGCTTCGGGCAGGCGGCTACGCCCTTGGACTGGATGCCGCGAATATATCCCGCCGCAAGCTTGCCCGCGAGATACGGGTCCTCGGAGAAATACTCAAAGCTGCGCCCGCACAGCGGGTTGCGCTTCATGTTAAGCCCCGGTCCCAACACCACCGACACTTCCTGCGCAGCGGCTTCCTCGCCCAAGGCTGCGCCGATTTCCTCGCCCAGCGCGGCATCCCAGCTGTTTGCAACAGCCGACGCCGTGGGGAAGCAGGTGGCGGGAACACTGGGGTTCAGCCCCAAGTGGTCGCTCTCCCCCGCCTGCTTGCGCAAGCCGTGGGGGCCGTCCGACAGCCAGATCTGCGGGATGCCGTGTTCGGGCATACCCCGCGTTTTGAAGGTTTCCGCGCCGGAAAGCAGCGCGCATTTTTCTTCCAAGGTCAATTCTTTCAGCAAAAGTTCTGTATTTTGCATATATTTTTCCCTTCTCATAAAAAAAGCCGCATCCAACGCCTGCAAGCAGACATCAGACGCGGCTTTCATTCAGCAAGTACCGTTAGGTTTCATCAGGGGCAATGGACGCTTACTCTGCCGCCAGCGTGACCACAGCCTCGTTGATGGAGTAGGTGGTGCTGGAGCCCCAGCCGGAGACGATTTCGTCGTGGGCGGGGATGGTCAGCTGCTTGCTGCCGTCCTCACCCTCGGTGATGGGCACCGTCAGGGCATCGCTGCCGTTCAGGGTCATGGTAAGGGCATCGTCCTGCGCATCCACCAGCGTGCCGGTGATGGAGGCAGAGCCGTCGGCGGCAGTCAGCGTGCAGACCTTGTGGGAGTAATCCACCAGCAGCACGGCATCCGTTGCGGTGGGCGTTTCGCCCTGCACCAGCTCATAGCTGCCCGTGTACTGCTCGGTGACCAGATCCTCGACCTGCACTTCAAACGTAGCGGTCGCACCCAGGAAGGAGGCCGTCACGGTCTTAGTGCCTGTGGTGTCGCTGTCGTAACCGGTGAAGGTCAAGCGACCGCCCCAGATGGACTCCTCCGCACCGTTGGCGCGGGTAGCCGTCACAACCAGCTCGCCCGGGTTGAAGGTGTCGCCCGTGTAGAAGGTGCGCAGGTTGGAGGCATCGATCGTCAGGCTCTTGGCAGGGGCATAGGGCTGACCGTAGATGTTGATGTTGCGGGTGAACGCACCGCCCATAACGCCATAGCTCAGGCTGGCTTCCATGCTGTATGCGCCGTGGTCGGTGTCAAAGACGAAGACATCCGCATCTGCGCCGCCATCCACATTGGTGGGGCGCACAGTGCCGTCAGCGTCCTGGTTGCCCAGCAGATGAATGACGAAGTTCTTCTCGCCGTTTTCATCGTAGTTGTACCAGTAGCCGTAAACATGGGAGATAGAGTCGCTGCCCACGGAGGTGCTGGGACCGCTGAAGGAACCCCACATCGAACCGTCGGTGTAGCAGTACATATCCAGACAGCCCGGATCCACGATGGTGCCGAAGCCTTCGGTGTACTGACCCTCGAAGAAGTAGGCGACTTCCCCGTTCGGCTCCTTGGCTTCCCAGGTTTCCTGCGGGATGGCAATCAGGTCATCCAGCGTCTTGGAAACATACTCGTTATCGTTGTAGTTCATAACGGGACCATCGGCAGAAGTCTGCGCCGCATCGGGGGCAACCTCCGCATTGTCGGCCGAGGGCAGGCTGCTGCTCTGCAGGGAGAAACCGCCCACGCAGACCGCAGCGACCACGACCACCGCACCGGCGGCAGCAAACTGTTTGCCGGTGGCTTTTGCCTCGCCGGTTTTCGTCTGCTTGCAGAAGCAGGCAATCACACTGAGCAGGCAGGCAATGAAAGTGCCGACCATATAAAACACGCACAGACCGGCGTTGCCGCCCGCAAAGGTAACGTGGTTGATGACATCGGCAAAGACGAAATACAACTGCACAACGACAAGATACAGGGCAATGTTATAAATGACCGCCTGAATCAGCGCGCTGAACGGAACGGAAACAAAGAAGAAAACGAGCGAAGCGGCAGCACCGACCAGCAGCACCACGCCGGGCATCGTGCCGGAGTGGCCCAGAGGGGCGGCCGTGGCCTGTGTGGACAAGAATACAATGCCGGTGATCAGCGCGACCAGCGCTGCAGCAAGGCAGAACCAGCTGCCCAGCCCTTTATTTTTCAAGCCTTTATTCATCGGGTTCCACCTCCATCAATTCTTTTTGGCGGCACGATTTTTCCGCTTTTCCTCGGAGAAAACGTCCGTGTAGGTATGCAGCACATACATCACGACAGCGGCAACAGCCAGTGCGCAGAACACAGCATCGAGAGCGCGCAGGGTCGTCTGCCACCACGGGGCTGCATCGGAAACGACAACGTCCTCCGCGCCGGAGCCGCCCATAGAGGACTGCAGCATGATGTAGTACAGATAATGGTTGGAGTCAATGACCTTCTGCAACAGGTCGCCGTCATCGGTGCTGGTGATCAGCTTCTCGATTTCAGTCGGGCGGGCGGTATCCAGGCAGAAGATGTTGTTGCCCGCCATCAGCATTTCGGGGGCGGAGGAATACTCGGATGCGGTCAGTGCATCGTCGATGATGTAGCCGCCGTAGTTCCACTCGTCGCGCAGGATGTGCTGGATGCCCTGGCTGGCAGCGGCGTACATAACGCCGATACGGTTGTAAGCGGTCATAACGCCGAGAGAATCGCCCTCAGCCAGAGAACCCTCAAAGGCGCGCATATAGATCTCGCGGATGGCCTGCTCGTTCGCAAAGGTGGAGATGCCCTGACGACCGGCTTCCTGCTCGTTCAGGAAGAAGTGCTTGACCGTGCCGATCAGACCCTTGTTGCGCATACCGTGGGAAACGGCTTTGGCAGCATAGTAGCTGAGAACGCCGTCCTCGGAGAAATACTCAGAAGTACGACCGGAGTAGGGAGAGCGCAGGGTGTCCGCGCCGGGCGCGTAGGCGATGGGGATGGACGCATACAGCGCATCCTCGCCGTACATCTCGCCAAAGCGGGTCTGTACATCGTGGTTCCAAGTTGCGCCGACGATGGGCAGCGTAGCCCAGCCGGTGCAGTTGCGGCGGTCGCCGTACTTAAACTGACCGTTCATGCCCTCGGGACCATCGACGATGGTGCAGCCGGGCTTGTTGACAGCCTTGACAGCCTTGATGCCCTTGGAGTCGCCCATGTTGATGAGCAGATCGCTCAGCGTCAGCTGAGAAAGGAAGTCGTTCCACTTCGGGTCGTCGAAGGCAACGCCGATCATATCGCTGAAGTTGATCTTCTCATCCAGCTGTACGCCGAGGTTGAAGTCGGAAACGCTCTTGGCGTCGGCCGCCTTGACGTAGGTCTGCATATTCAGACCGTTGTACAGCTTATCGTTGACCGTCAGGGTCTCCAGCGTGGTGGGGTAGGTCGTATCCCACGCGCTGCGGGACAGGTAGGTGATCTTTTCGTCGTCGTTCGCCCAGTAGTTCACATCGGCGTCGTCGAAGGTGTTCGTGACTTCCACATCGCTGTTGTAACGGGAGTTGCGGTACTTTTGGGTATCGACCTCGGTGTTGGGGGCGGTCCAAGTGGCCACGGCGGCGGTGCTGCCAGTGACGACATTGCCGTCCTGATCGATCAGCTTGCCCGCAACGGTGTCACCGCACTTGGCGGCCAGCACATTGTTCAGTGCCTCGTGTGCGCCGTTGCCGACAGCGAAGTAGTAATCGCCCGCATCGAGGATGTAGCCCTTCGCGCCGTTGGCGTCATAGGATGCGAGGAAGTAACCGGGCACATCGACCGTGACAGTCTCGGATGCACCTGCGGCCACGTCGATCTTGTCATAGCCCAGCAGCTGGATCGAGGACTTCTCGACATTGTTCTGCTTGTCGTAGTCGGTGTAGGGGGTCTGTGCGTACAGCTCCACCGTAGCCTTGCCGTCCCTATCGCCGGTATTGCTCACCGTGACGGTCGCCGTGAAGGTGTCGGTGTCGCTGTTGTAGTCCAGCTTGTCAAGGCTGTACTCATAGGTCGTGTAGGACAGACCGTAGCCGAAGGGGAAGCAGACTTCCTCGGCGTAGTTCCAGCCGTCGGTCGAGGCCTTGGTGCCAACCGTGGAATCGGCGTTGCCCTGACCGAGGATGGTGTCCTCGTAGCGGGTCTCGTAGTAGCGGTAGCCGACATAGATGCCCTCGTTATAGCTGACAAAGCTGTCGCCTGCCGCGCGGGGCGTTTTGCTGCCGTAGTTGTAGGCGTGCAGACCGAAGTTTTCGGCGCTGGGCGCAGACAGGGAGTTGGCGGCAAAGGTGGCGGTGGTGTGACCGGAGGGGTTGACCTCACCGGTCACAACGCGGATGGCGCCGGGCATACCGTAGAAGCCGGGGTTGCCGACCCACAGCACAGCGTCAACATTGTACTCGTCCAGCCAGTCCATCTCCATCGCAAAGACGGAGTTCAGCAGGACGACGGTTTTCTTGAATTTGCCGGAATCCTTGATTTTCTGGAAGATCGCCTTCTCGTTGTCGTCCAGCTCCAGCATACGCTTGCCCTCGTCGTTGACCATCGCAAGGTCGTTGCCCTCGGTGGCAAAGCGGGACAGCGTAACAAACGCGACATCGCCGTAGGACGCAAACGAGTCGGTGACGCTGCCGGTGAACAGTGCCGGGTCATATTCGCCCACGCTGGAAACGCTTCTTGCTTTCGGCGCTTCGGCGGAAGCGTAGGCGTCCAGCACGGTTTGGTTCACGTTGAAGCCGGCATCCTGCAGGGCGTCAACGGGGGTTTTCTGGTAATCCGGGTTTGTGGAGGAACCGCCTGCCGTGCTGCGGAATACCGGGTCGATGCTGCCGCGGCCAAAGACCGTGACGTTGCGCTCAGACTCGGAAAGCGGCAGGGCATTGTTGCGGTTGTAGAGCAGCACGCTGCCCTCTTCCTCCTCCTGCTCGCAGAACTGATAAGCGGCTTCGATGTACTTTGCGTAGCTTGCGTCAGACAGACTGCCGTCAGCGGAGAACTCCGTGCCGCCGTAAGATGCGTCAGAGCCTTCGATGCCGAGTGCGTGGTTGACTTCGCCTTCCTGCTGGAACGCAATGGTCGTTCCGGTCAGGACGAGGTTGGCCACCAGCACAGCCGCGCCGGACAAGCCCAGCCAACGGCGGGACTTGCTTGAGGTTTCCTTTTGTGCCATAGGTTTTTCTCCTTCCTAAACTGTCACAGATGAATGATCCGATGCGCTTGCTGCCAAGGGCTGTGCACTTCCCTTTTGCAGAAGCTTTTCGTATCTTTTTCACAAAGCTATCATAAAGGGAAGCGTTGACCGGGTCAATGCAGTTGGCGTAAATGTCAAAAAACACGGCACAAATGACAAAGAAGAAAAGCGACCGCCTTTCGGCAGTCGCTTTTGGGTTATGCAGTTTGTTTTTGGCTTTTCCCGCAGGGGAAGGTGACAACTAAGTAAAAAATCGAGTCCTCCACAAAGCAGTCTGCCGTGCCGCCGTACAGTTCGGCAATGCTTTTGATGCTTTTTATGCCGTAGCCATGCTCCCCGGTATCCTGCTTGGTTGTGACGATAGCGCCGTCCCGCAGCGTCGGCGGTGCGGGGGTGTAGTTCTGCACGCGGATGACCGCCATGTCACGGCAGCGGCTGATGTCCAGTGTGATGACCCGCTTAGACGCATCGTTTACCTGCGTCAGACACTCAATGGCATTGTCCAGCGCATTGCCCAGCAGAGAGTAAATGTGGTAGTGCTTCATATCCTCCAGACAGCTGCCGTCTGCCGAGCAGACCAGCTGAATACCTGCCTGCCCGCAGAGTGCCGACTTTTGGGTCAGTGTGATGTCCAGCGCCTTATTCCCGGTGAGATAGCGCAGGTTCAGGTTGTCCATTTCTTCTTCCAGACGGGCGCGTTCCTCCTCCGTGGCGCGGGAGTACTGCTGTTTCAGGTCATGGTAGCGGATGTTGATTTTTTCCATGTCCTTTTTTGCCTGTTCATACTGCTGCTTGTCACATTCCAGCAGCTGCGCCAGCATTTCATTCTCGTGTTCCAGACTCTTGATGCTGCAATTTGAAAATTCCAGCGCCAGAATCGTGATGGCAAACAGGATGCAGAACGCATTCAGCGCCAGATAGGCGGTCAGGTAGGACTCTGCGCTGCTGTCCAGAACATCCTCCAGCACAACACTCAGGTAGACCGCGGCAATCAGGAAAAAGCCGGAGTAAAGCACAGTCTTGACATTGTCAAACAGCAGGCGCCCGCGCCGGATGCGCAGGGTGAACAGCAGGTAGATGACCAGACAGACCACAAGGTTGCTGAAAAGCAGAATGACAAAGGTAACGAGCCTGTCTGTGCGGCCATGCTGAAGCAGCCAAATAAAAGGCATATAGGCCAGCTTACTGGCAATGTGCTGCACCGCGTAGGCACAGGTTGTATAAAACAGAGCGTGCAGCGGGCTGCAGTCAAAGCTGAACCATATCAGAGCAAACAGCAGCGTCGTATACAGCAGCAATTTTGCCCAAAACGGCAGGAATGTCAGGGTGTCCGTCAGCACAAGAAAAACGCATACACCCGCCGCCAGCCGCGGAACGAAACAGCTGCGGCGCTGCCCCCACGGGACAAACAGGCAGGCGCACAGAATCATACCCAGCTGGATTTGCTGGCTCAGTATCCAATTTATGACCGGCACGGGTCTTCCCACTCCTTTTTTGCCATATATCGGGAGAATGCCTCGGTGAAGGCGTCCTTGTAGGTGCGCCCGATGGGCAGTGCCGCCCCGCCGATATAGACATTCATACGGCTTACCGCCGTGATACAGCGCAGGTTCACAAGGTAACTGGCGCTGCATCGCACAAAGCCGTAGGGTGTCAGCTGCGCCGCGATTTCCTGCATCGAACCGCGGTTTTTGATGATCTCGGTCTTACCGTCCCCGCTGCACAGGTTGTACAGCAGGTCGTGCTGGCGTACCTCCACATAGGCGATTTCCGCCGCATCCAGCAGCCGCGTCACGGTGCCGTCCTTGACGACAATGTGCGGCGGCGTGACCTTTTGACCGGCGCGCTTTTGCAGCGCCTTCAGCGCCCGCGTCAGATACATATGGAAGGAGTACCACTGTATCGGCTTTACAATAAAGCCCAGCGCGCCGACACTGTACCCGTTCAGCGCGAATTGCTGCAAATTCGTGCAGAAAATGAGGATGACGTCTTGATCTGTCTCCCGGATTTTTTCGGCCAGTTCCATGCCGGACATCTGCGGCATATCAATGTCCAGAAATAAAATGTCAAAATCACGGTCTTGCGCCGCCAGATAGACTGCCGCGCAGTCGAACTCCTGTACGTTCAGTTCTGTGCCGTTCTCCGCGCTAAACCGCGCCAGCGCCTGTTTCAGTTGGTCTCTTTCTTGTTTTTCATCGTCCACAATGCCGATTCGGATCACCGTGCGTTCCTCCCTCCGCGCAAGGTTGTATACAAATATGATATACCCCCGAACGCAGCCGCGTCAACCTTTTACGAGTGAATCGCCCAATTTTTTCAAGATATTTCCGGAACGCCGCGTGCTGCGTATAGAAGATTCTTGACCACCGTATGACCACTACTGTGCAGTCGCACTATAAAACATTGAAAAAAACTGTTGTGACAACCAACAATGGGCTTTTTCCTGTTTTGCGAGCCGCTGTGCAGAACCGAGGCACTCAGGGTATAGCAAGCGCGCCTTGACAAGCACACATGGGTGCGGTATCCTGTAAAAAAGTGTAATGGTTTGCGGCTCCGCCGGGGCAGATCTGATTTTTATGGTCTGCCTTGTGGGGAAAACTGCGTCCCCTGCAAGCCCGCCGGGAACAGCAGATAAATCGGAAGTCATCGAGGATATACATATGCTGAACAACAAGGAATTTGACCTTTGGGCTGATGGGTATGACAAAGCGGTCGGCCTTTCTGATGAGGGAAACACCTATCCCTTTGCCGGTTATAAAAAGGTGCTCGGGTTCATTTTTCAGACCATAATGAAGTCAGAAAGTGCCGTTGTGCTGGACATTGGGTTCGGAACAGGCACATTGACAACCAAGCTGTACGAGCACGGCTGCTCCATCTATGGGCAGGATTTTTCGTCAAGAATGATTGCGCTGGCATCCGAAAAAATGCCAAACGCACATTTATATCAGGGGGACTTTTCAAAAGGGCTTGTTGAGCCTTTGCGAAGCTGCCGCTATGATTATATTGTTGCTACATACTCGCTGCATCATTTGACGGATGCGCAAAAGAAAAGCTTTCTTTCAGACCTGCGCGGTTATTTGAAGGAGAACGGCAAAATCATCATCGGTGATGTTGCCTTTGAAACACGCGAGGCTTTAGAGCAGTGCAAATGGAAGGCCGGCGACGCATGGGATCCTGATGAAATCTACTTTGTCGTTGAAGAACTGAGAAAAGATTTCCCTGCTCTTTCCTTTACGCAAATGTCTGATTGTGCAGGCGTCCTGATGTTAGGCTGACAATCACGCTTTCGCCGCGCCGCCCTATTTTTGGAAGAAAAGGTAGCATAGCAATGAATCATCTGGTTATGACCTCCCTGCTTATGGTGGCAACGCATATCGCCTGCTTTGCCGCAATGACCGAGCGGAAGTATTCGGTCAAAAAGACCCTGCTGCTCTACGGGCTTTACGCCCTGTTCTTTATCATATGGGCCCTGCTGGCGTTTATGCTGCTGGGCAAGACCTCCCCGCATGTGATTTCCTTCTCGTTTGTGGGCACCATCGTACCGGCCGTTGCGCTATTTTTGTACACCTCGGCCGACTCCTTCAGCAAAAAGCTGTTTCTGATCCTCACCTATGCAAACATCTTCTGCATCATACTCTGTCTTTCGGTTTTGCTGTGTGACAGTCTGCTGCCGGGCCTGTCGCGCGTTGGGCAGATATACGCGCGCAGCATCGTGCGCATAGCGCTGACTGTACCGGCAATCCTGCTGTATCTGCGCTATGCCCGCCCGTATATGCGCACGGTACCGGGGGACAAAAGACGGACATGGTATTCCATCTCGCTTGTATCGGCGCTGTTTTTATTTGTGTTTTCCCTGCTGGTCGCACTCATCATGCGCAATACGCGCGACACCGTGTATTCCATGCTGTTCGGCACGACCACGGTGATTTTCGTTGCCGTCCTCTGGGTCATATTCGGCACGATCCAATCCATGAGCGCCGAGGCGCGGATGGAGCTGATCAGCCAAAATGTGCAATACCTGCAGGGGCAGCTTGCCACCGCGCGGGAAAACGCCATGGCAGCCAAGGCCATGCGCCATGATTTCCGGCATCATATGCAGAATCTTGCGCTGCTGCTCCGGCAGGAAAAGCCGCAGGAGGCAGAGCATTATATTGAGGAATTTATCCACAGTCTGGACACCGCAAGCCAGATCGATTTTTGCCCGCATGTCACGGTCAACGCTATTCTGAACAATTTTTACAACCGCACGCAGAAGGAGGGCATTGCCGTTTCGGTGACAGCCGAGGTGCCCGAGGATACGGCGATTGCCGACATGGACTTTGTGGCGATCCTTTCCAATCTGCTGGAAAACGCGCGCAACGGCTGTGCGGCGTGCGGCTCCCACGGAAAGATCACGGTAAGCCTCCGCATAAAAAAGGGGAAGCTCGTGATCGTGTGCAGCAACCCCTGTGCCCCCGGCCTTGTGATCGTGGACGATATGATCGAGCCGAAGGGCACCGGCATTGAAAGCATCCTGATGGCGGTCGATAAATACGACGGCAACATCCGCTATCACCTGCAAGACGGCATCGTGACGGCCAGCCTTGTCCTGAACTGCTAAGGCAACACCGCAGCCCCAACAGGCGCAAAAGCATAACAAGTTATCACGGAGGCTCCCGGTGAGCCTCCGCTTTTTTTGCGGCGGGCGGCGCCGGCATTTCCCCCGGAAAAACCGTCTGCCAGCC
>OGPC01001742.1_pt1 | contig 12710 bp, 9 predicted proteins | sample 1552911 | NCBI WGS metagenome assembly OGPC01 (sample SAMEA2580248, study PRJEB22360) | human gut metagenome | biome: human gut; feature: human-associated habitat; material: faeces | place: Denmark | collected 2008/2010 | reverse complement strand
GCCGCTGTTTTTCTCGAGTCCGGACATATTGAGCGAAATGACCGGAATATACGAAAGGCCGTCTTTTTCCAGCGCCTTTCTCAAAAGGTGAATGTAGTTCGAAGCACGGCAGCCGCCGCCCGTCTGGGTGATGATAAGCGCCGTTTTATGCAGATCATATTTGCCGCTGTGCAGCGCGTCCATCATCTGGCCGATGGTGAGCAGCGCCGGGTAGCAGGTATCGTTGTGGACATATTTCAGACCCTCGTCCACAATCTGACGGCCGCGCGTCTGGAGAATCTCCACGTTGTAGCCGTAAGAAGCGAACAGGTTTTCAAATAAACGGAAATGGATGGGCGCCATGTTCGGCGCAAGGATCGTATAACCCTCTTTTTTCATTTCCTTTGTAAATTCAACGCGATCGGTAAAAGCCATATTCGTGCGCCTCCCTTACTGTAAATCCAGCGCCGCAAACAGGCTGCGGAGACGAATACGCACCGCGCCGAGGTTTGTGATCTCGTCGATCTTGAGCTGGGTGTAGATTTTGCCGCCGTCGTGCAGAATGCCGCGCACCTCGTCGGTCGTAATGGCGTCCACGCCGCAGCCGAACGAGACAAGCTGAATGAGGTTCACGCGCTTATCCGCACGGTCTACAACGTACTTTGCAGCCGCATACAGACGGGAGTGATACGTCCACTGGTTGAGGACCTTCGTCGGGAATTTCTTCTCCTTGCACGCAACGGCGTCTTCCGTCACAACGACCGCGCCGCAGTCGCAGATGAGGCCGTCAATGCCGTGGTTGATCTCCGGGTCCACATGATACGGACGACCGGCCAGCACGATAACGGGCTTATGCTGTTCTTCGGCGAGCGCGAGGAATTTGTCGCCGATGGCACGCACGGCGCGCATGTAGAGGTCATACTCCGCATACGCCGCGTCGGATGCTTTCTTCACGTCTTTTTTCGTGAACGTACCGTTCGGGAAGTGGCGGCGTAAAATCTCGTACATCTTGCCGGGGAAGTCGTGTCTGCGGTGCAGGCCAACGTAATCGCCGATGAAGACGGTGTCCTTTAATTTCTGGATATTGGAGGAGATGACCTCCGGGTAATAGGCGACAACCGGGCAATTATAGTGATTATCACCGAGGTTTTCGTCAAAGTTATACGTCATGCAGGGGTAGAACACCGCGTCCACGCCCTCGTCAAGCAGCGCTTCCACGTGGCCGTGCATCAGCTTTGCCGGGAAGCACGCCGTATCGGACGGAATGGTGTGCTGACCCTTTAAATAAAGCTGGCGGTTCGACGCCGGTGACGTTTTCACATCGTAGCCGAGCGTTGTGAAGAACTTATACCAGAACGGCAAAAGCTCGTACATGTTGAGGCCCATCGGAATGCCGATGACCGGCTTGCCCGTGTCTTTGTATGTATAGCGCGCGAGCAGCTTGCGCTTCTCTTCAAACATGTTGTACTGCGCTTCGGTGGATTTCACGCCCGTCACCGGCTTTTCACAGCGGTTGCCGCTGATGAACTTGCGTCCGCCGGAAAAGGTGTTCACCGTCAACTTGCAGCTGTTGGAGCAGCCGCGGCAGGTGATAGCCTTTACGCTGTGGGTGAATTCTTCGAGCGCTTCCTTGCTCAAAAGCGTCGAAAGCTCCGTCGCCTTACCCGCAGCCTGTGCTTTTTCGTGTGCATACAGTGCAGCACCGTATGCGCCCATCAGGCCCGCAATGGTCGGGCGGATGACATCGTGGCCGATTTCCTGCTCAAACGCGCGCAGCACGGCGTCGTTCAGGAACGTACCGCCCTGCACGACGATCTCCCGGCCGATTGCTTTGGAATCGACCGCACGGATAACTTTATACAGCGCGTTCTTGACAACGCTGATGGAAAGACCCGCGGAGATGTTCTCCACCGTTGCGCCGTCCTTCTGCGCCTGCTTCACGGAGGAGTTCATGAACACCGTGCAGCGGGAGCCGAGGTCGACCGGGCGATCCGCAAACAGACCGAGCTTTGCAAAATCTTCAATGGAGTAACCCAGCGCACCCGCAAACGTCTGGAGGAACGAGCCGCAGCCGGAGGAACAAGCCTCGTTGAGGAAAATATCGTCGATGACGCCGTTTTCGACCTTGAAGCACTTGATGTCCTGACCGCCGATGTCGATGATGAAATCGACCTTCGGGTTAAACGCGCGCGCCGCGTAGAAGTGCGCCATCGTCTCTACGATGCCGTAATCGACGGAAAACGCGTTTTTGATGATGTCTTCGCCGTAGCCGGTCGCCGCGCAGGCGCAGATCTTCGCCTGCGGGAAACGCGTGTAAACTTCAAGCAGGAATTCACGCATCAGCGGGACAGGGTTGCCGCTGTTCGACATATAGCGCGAACAAACAATATTGCCGTCCTTATCCGTCACAACGGCTTTAACGGTCGTGGAGCCCGCATCGATGCCGATATAAACCGGCTCGCCGTCCTCCAGTGTGTCGCGCACCTTAACGCCGGCGTTAAGGTGGCGCTTTGTAAATGCTTCGTAATCCGCCTTGTCTTTAAAAAGCGGCGGGCAGGCGCGGTATTCTTCCTTTGCCGTGTAATGCGCAATGCGATTGATGATCTCCGCAAGCGTCGTCTCATTGCCGTCCGCCGCAAACGCCGCACCCAACGCGACGAAATACAGCGAATTTTCCGGGCAGATGCCCGTAATGCCGAGCGTCTTATCAAACGCCACGCGCAGCTCGCTCAAAAACGTCATCGGGCCGCCGAGGTATACGACCTTGCCCGCGATTTCTCTGCACTGCGCAAGACCCGCAACGGTCTGGTTCACAACGGCGTAGAGAATACTTGCCGCCACGTCTTTTTTCTGCGCGCCCTGGTTTAAAAGCGGCTGAATATCGCTCTTTGCGAACACGCCGCAGCGGGAAGCAATGGTGTAGATCTTCTCATGCTCTTTCGAGAGTGTGTTGAGCGCATCCGGGGTGATGTTCAAAAGCGTCGCCATCTGGTCGATGAACGCGCCGGTGCCGCCCGCGCAGGATCCGTTCATACGCACCTCAAGGCCGGAGGCGTTATTGCCGTCCGTAAGGAACAAAATCTTCGCGTCCTCGCCGCCAAGCTCGATGACCGCATCCGTACCCGGCACAAGGCGGTTCACCGCAATGCGCGTCGCGTATACCTCCTGCACGAACTGAATGTCACTGCGCTCTGCAAGACCCATACCGGCCGAGCCGGAAATGCTCAAAAGCACCTTTTCTTTCGGAAACTGCTCTGCCACTTCACGCAGCATCTCAACGGATTTCTCCACGATGCGCGAAAGATGACGCTCATATTTTTTGAAAAGCACCTCGTTCTGCTCGTTCAGAACAACGCACTTTAAGGTCGTGGAACCAACGTCCAAACCGATTCTCATCATGTTGATTCATCCTTTCTGCGGTACCCTTTCCGCATCGTATACCGGTACCGCATAAATGCCGCCTGTTTCGGCAGCTCTTACATATCCGCAAAATTACCCAAATATACTTTTAATGATACCACAGGCGCGCGCGCAATTCAATACGCAGCACCGCGGCGAGATTGTAAAAAATTCGTGACATAGCGCGGTTTTTCTTGTGTGGGAAAGCCAATTTTCCGCACGGGTTTTCCACTTTTTGTCTTGTCCGCGGCGACTATTTTAACGGCTTTTCGCATATAACTCACCGATGAGAAATGAGGAGGGTTTCCTATGTCAAACGGCAAAAGAAGGTATTTTCCGGGCGCCAACACCGGGCGCGGATTCATCGGGCATTTTGAGGGCATCGTGCCGCCGTGGAGCGAGCCGCACTACACCTACGTTTTAAAGGGCGGCCCCGGGGTAGGAAAAAGCACATTGATGAAAAAATGCGCCGCCATCGCACGGGCAAACGGGTTTACCGTCGAAGAATTTCGCTGCGCAAGCGACCCCGAAGGCTTTGACGCCGTGCGTATCCCGCAGCGGCGGCTCGTCTTACTGGACGGCACCGCGCCGCACACCATAGACCCCGCCATGCCGGGGATCGACGGCGAAACGCTGGATCTCGGACGGTTTTTGCACAAAGAGGTCTTCAAACGCCGCCGCGAAGAGCTTTTTGTCCTTGCAGAAGAAAACCGCGCGCACTACAAAAACGCGTTCGCGTGCCTTTCCGCCGCAGGCAGCCTGCGCCGTGCCGCCGTAAGCGAAGCCGCAAGGTCTGCCGACCTTACCATGATCCGCACATTTTTAAAAGAGGGTTTCACACTGCCGAAGGAAGGCACACCGCGCACACTATTTTTAACGAGCCCCACGCCCGCCGGCGTTGCGGATTTCCGGGAAGCACAGGATGCCGAAAACACCGTGTACCTGCCCGGCGTTTTGGGCGCGGTGTTCTTAAATGAAGCCATGAAGCTCGTGCAGAATACGCAGACTGAAATTTTCCTGCATCCGCTCACGCCGGAAGCACCGCAGTGCGTGCGCATCGGCGACACCATGCTGTGTGCCGCGGACGATACCCGCAGCACATTAAACGAGTTCCTTTTGAGCCCGCTTTCGGACTTCATCCCGTTCGCCATGCAGGAGGCCGAGACCTTGACTGCGCAGGCCGTGGAGGAGCTCAGGCTCTGCAAGCGCACACATGACGCGATTGAAACCATCTACCGCCCGTTCGTCGACTACGACCATGTAGAGCGAGAAACGAACCGTCTGCTGGAAACCCTAAAGCTGTGATAGACAAAAACGAAAGCGAAAATCTGTGAATTCGGCACATTGCAGTCGATACATAAACGTGTTAAACTGAACACAGCGAAGCGACGCAAAAGTTTTTGATCGACCTTTTTTCAAATGAAGGTCAAACCGAACCCATGGTTCGGTCGTGAAATCCAAAGGCAACGCCTTTGGTCGAACTCCGCAGAGTTCGAAACTCTTTTGCCTACCTAAAAATCAGGATGGGAGCTTTAACAGTCCGGCGGATTGTTAAAGTGTGGGAGACCCAATTAGGGGGTCTTCCAAAGAATTTGCAGTGCAAATTCTTGAAAATCTCAGAAAGCACTAAAAGTATTGAAAAGAAAGGAATCTAAACTCTATGCAGATCACTTTTCTCGGTGCAAGCCACGGCGTGCCGGAGGCAAATCGCCGCTGCTCCTGCACCTTGATCGAAACGAACGGCCGATATTATTTCATCGATATGGGCGTCAACGCCATCGATGCCCTGCGCACACGCGGCATCGATGTGGAGGACGTCAAGGGCATCTTCATCACGCATATGCACGGCGACCATACAAACGGGCTCGTCTCGTTCGTCGACCTTATCAGCTGGTATTTTAAAACCGCCGACCCCGAAATCTGCCTGCCGAACTTGGAGGGCGTTGAGGCCATCCGTGCATGGCTCAAAGCGAATCACTGCGAAATGCGCGACCTGCGCTTTAAAAAGGTCACGGACGGCACGATCTTCGACGACGGATATTTAAAAGTCATCGCCATTCCCACGCAGCATTGCCCGGATTCCCATGCTTTTTTCGTGGAAGCCGAGGGCAAAGCCGTGCTGTTCACGGGCGACTTAAAGCATCCCAACGTCGATTTTCCGAAAATCGCCAAGGAAAAGCCGACCGAATTTGTCATCTGCGAGGCCGCACACTTCCCGGCGACCGATTACGCGCCCGTTTTGTCCGCCTGTCCCACAAAGCAGGTGCTCGTCAACCACTACGCGCCGTGGAATATCCCGAACGTCATGCAGCTTGCGGAAACGCTCGCTCCGCTGCCCGTCAAATTCGTGAACGACGGCATGCAAATCACGCTTTAAATTCATACGCAAAAAGGTCTGCTCCGTTTTGGTGAGCAGACCTTTTCCTTTTACTTTTTGTTGACGGGATAAATACCCGACCAGCCGCAGTTGCCGTCTTTGTCTTTCAGCTCCACGCGCACGAACGTGTCCGTAGGCTGCACTTTATACGTCGCTTCGGTCACATTTTCGCCTACCGTCGCGCGGTCGCCCGCCCAAACGGTATCGGTGAAGAACACGACCTCCTGCACCGGCGAGGTATGCAACGTGACCGTGCCATTTTCAATTTCAACGCGGAAATTCGGCCCCTGCGTTGCGTAGAAGCGGTTTGCACGGATAGCCGCCAAAACACCCTCGCGCGTCAATTCATCCGCCTGCACCATGATGTACGAACGCGTCTCGTCGCCCGTGTAGTGGTGTGCATCGTCTGCCGCCATGCACGGCAAATAGTGCCCCAAAAGCGCCATTTCGTCGAAAAACACACCGGAATACGGACGGCAGTTCCACGGCAGGCCCGAAGTAGTGTTGTAAATCTCGCACCCGTCAATGCCGTACAGCTTCACGACCTCCGAAGCGCGATCCAGCGACCATGCGGGGTGTGCCAAGATTGCAATGCCGTTCACGTTATGGATTTCATCGATGATCTTCTGCGCGGAAAGCCCCGGCGCGCGTTTTGTAAGCGCAGGCGCTTTCTCCATGCCGATGCCGACGATGTGGTAAATGCCCTCCTGCACGGTACTGCCCACGTCGAACTCCGTGCCGTTTAAGAGGAGAAAATTTTCCTCCTGCCGCCCCTCACCGTGGAACCAGTGGTCGGTCAGCGCAAGGAAATCATAGCCTTTTGATTTGTATAATGCAATCGTTTCTTCCGGCGCATACGCGCCGTCCGAGTTCGTCGTATGGGTGTGCAGATTGCCCTTATACCAAATTTTGCCGAACGCATCCGTAAACATAGTCTTTCCCCCATCCTGCTTTTCGTCTCTTTGGGATTATCATAGCACGATGGCGAGGTGAGTGCAAGCTTTGTGCATGAAAAAAAGGCGGCAATGCCGCCCTTTCAGGGAACCCATAGTGCTTACGCTTTTTCCGCGCTCGGTGCTTCTATCAGCTTTGCTTTCTGCAAGGCAACGACAACGGCCGGGACCAGAATAAGCTGCACCACGATGCCCGGGATTGCGTTTAAGAGTGCGCCGGAGATGAACGCCGCAAATGTGAACGCGCCCGCGTCCGCCGCGATGCCGCTGAGAATCACCTTCACGATACCCCAGACAACTCTACCCGCGACCATAGCGGTCAAAAGGCTGCCATACAGCGTGCCGACGGTCTGCTTTTTGAACACCTTGCGGTACATGATGCCGCTTACCAGTCCGTATGTCAGCAGCTCAAACGCCATAGCGATGGCGACGTAGAACGGCGGCATGCCGAACATCACCATGCGCAGCAGCGGGGCGATAAAGCCCACAACCGCGCCCACCGGGCCGCCGCATACGAAGCCTGCAAGCAAAATCGGCAGGTGCATCGGACACAGCATTGTGCCGATCTGCGGAATCTGCCCGGTGAAGAACGGCAGTACTAACGCAAGCGCCAGAAAAAGTGCACCGAGCACAAGGTTTTTAACGGAAAATTTGCTGTTTGTACGGTTCATTGAAATACCCTCCCAGATACAAAAAGACCACGAAGCATTCCGCCCATACCGAGCGAAAAGACCTTCGTGGTCTATTTTTTAAAGTGGCTTTAAAATACTTTCAAACGGCGTTTCGCCGCGCGGTCTTTTGACCGTTACCGCTTCCTGCGGCTTTGCTGTCTACATTATAGCATAAGTTAATCTTAAAGTCAACTACCGAATTTCAATTTTGCCGAAACGAAATTACTTTTCCGCGCTAAGGATAACCGTAACGTCCGGGTGCAGCTGCAAAACGGAAGCCGGCACCTCCGGCGTAACCTTGCCGAAGCAAGCCTTTTCGACAATCTCCGCCTTATCCGGGCCTGCGATGAGAAGAATCTTCTTCGCCTTCATAATGGTGCCGATGCCCATGGTGATGGCCTGCGTCGGCACATCCTCGCGGCGCTCGAACAAACGGGAGTTCGCGTTGATGGTGCTCTCCGTCAGCTGTACGGTGTGCACTGTCGCCGGGAAGTTGTCCGTCGGCTCGTTAAAGCCGATATGCCCATTGTGGCCGATGCCGAGCAGCTGCAGATCGATGCCGCCGAGAGACTGAATAAAGCTCTCATAGCGCACAGCCTCCTCTTCAAGATCATCTGCGTGGCCGTTCGGCACATGTGTGTTCGCCTTGTCGATATTCACGTGGTCAAAGAGGTTGTCGTTCATGAAATAGCGGTAGCTGTTCGGGTTCGTATCGTCCAGACCGCAGTATTCGTCGAGGTTTACGGTGCGCACTTCGGAAAAGTCCAGTATGCCGTCCTCATAACTCTTTACAAGATCTTTGTAGTCGCCAATCGGCGAAGAGCCTGTTGCAAGACCCAGCACGCAGTTCGGCTTTAAAAGCACCTGGCCGCCGATGATGCCGGCTGCAACGGCGCTCATTTCTTCATAGGTTTTCGTTTTGACAATGCGCATTTGAATATTCATCCTTTCAATACAATAAAGCGCCGGCCTTATGCCGTGCGCGTTTTTACCCAAAGAGTTTCTATCTACAACTATACCATAAAATTTACAAAAGTAAAGGCATTCCCGCAGAAAACCGCGAAACGGTCCCGGAAAGATTCGCGAACGGAAGATCCCGACTGTCATTTAGGGCTGACTCCCGTTTTGACCAGCGCTGCCCTTTTTCAGCGCCTCAAGCGGGATCTGCGCCAAAATGACCGCCGCAAACACCAAAACGCAGCCCAAAAGCTCGCGTCCGTTCATGCTTTGGCCGAGGACCAGCCAGCCGGAAAGCGCCGCAAACACAGATTCAAGGCTCATGATAAGGGACGCCACCGCAGGCGGGGTATCCTTCTGCCCCAAGATTTGCAGCGTGTATCCCACGCCGCTCGACATCAGGCCCGTGAAAAGCAGCGGCCCTGCACTTTTTAAAATGTCCGCAAGCGTGAATGTCTCCGTAAACAGCGCCGCTGCCGTGCAAAGAACGCCGCAGACAAGAAACTGCACGCACGAAAGCGCCACGCCGTTCACCATCGGTGAGAAATGGTCGATGATGAGGATATGTACGGAAAAGCCCAGTGCACACAAAATGACGAGCAGGTCGCCCGGCGCGATGGTGAAGCCCTCCTGCACGCTTAACAAATACGTGCCCGCCGCCGCAATAACAACGCTCACCCAAACCGTTGCGGGCACGCGTTTTTTAAGGAACAAACCGAGTATCGGCACAATCACGATGTAAAGCGCCGTCAGAAACCCGGCCTTGCCCACTGTCGTAAAGCTGATGCCGAACTGCTGCAAATTAGAGGCCACGGCAAGCGCCGAGCCGCACAGCACGCCGCCCACCCACAGGGTCTTGCGGCTCTGCTTTCTCTCTTCATCCGTCTGCGTTTTTTTCGGCGCTTTGTGCTGCATAAACAGCAGCACGGGCAAAAGCGCCAGCGCGGCAATGAAATTGCGTACGCCGTTAAACGCAAACGGGCCTAAATGGTCCATGCCGAGACTCTGCGCTACAAACGCCGTGCCCCAAATAAGGGCAGTGATCGTCAGGAGCAAGGCTCCGCGAAATTGCTTCATGAAAATTCCCTTCAAGTCGTAGTTTTACACTTCGTTCGTCTCGCGCGTCAGGTTCTTCATCCAGTTATACCGGTTGATCTTCACCACGGCAACGAAGCATTTTAAGATCTGGTCGCATTTGAGGCACGCAAAAACCACCCAAGGCGGCGCACCGAGGTAAGACGCGATAATGGCAGACGGCAGCACCACGAGGAACACGAAGATCGTGTCGTTGCGGAAGACAAACGAAATGTCGCCGCCGGATTTAACAAGGCCGAACAGGCACGCCGCCTGATAGCACGTGCCGATAATCGTAACGGAAATGACATTGATGAACTCACGCGCATACGCCACGGCCGCATCGCTCGCGCCGTACAGCCCGATGAACGGGTCGCGCAGGAAGTGCACCGCAATGCCGGAAAGAATGCCGAGGCCAAGGAAAATGACCTGCGTCGTGCGGGAATACTCGCGAATTTTTTCCATACGTCCGGAGCCGACCGTCTTGCCGGTGATAATGCCCACCGCGCTCGAAAGGCCGTTCATTGCAATGTACATCATATTGTGCAACATATTCGCGATGCTCACCGCCGCAATGACGCCCGCGTCATAACGGCCGAGAATCATCGTCTGCCCCAGCATGTTCACCGACCATACGACCTGCCCTCCCATGATGGGCAGACCGTAGCGCAGGAAATCGCGCGTCAATTCGCCGCCGCGCTTTAAGAGGTCGGCAAAGCGAAGCTTCAGTTTTTTATCGATGCAGCGCACGTAAACGACCATCACAGCCGCTTCAATGATGCGCGAAAACAGCGTAGCCACCGCCGCACCGGTCACCCCGAGCGCCGGGAAGCCAAGCTTACCGAAAATCAAAATATAGTTGCAGATGACGTTCACAATGAGCGTCACAAATGACACGTAAAGACCGATCTTCGCCGTCTCCACCGCGCGCATCGTCGCCACCATCACCTGCGAAATGCAGAAGAAAATGTACGAAAGGCTCACCACGCGCACGTAAACCGTGCCCGATTCAATGACCGAAGCATCACTCGTGAACAGTGATACGATCTGCGACGGCAATAAAAACGCCGTCACCGTAATGACCAGACCGATGAGCAAAGCAAACCGCACACCGATGGCCGCAATGCGGCGGATGCTTTTTGTATCGCGTTTACCCCAATACTGCGCAGCCAAAATGAGGATAGCACCCTCAATGCCGCCGATGAACATTTGCAGCAGCGTCTGCAGCTGGCTGCCCACATACACACCGGAAATCGCACTGTCGCCGAGCGTGCCGATCATCACGTTATCTGCAAGGCCGACCGCAAAGGTTACGGCGTTCTGCAGCGCAATCGGTATCGCGAGCGTGACGAGCGTTTTGTAAAAGCTCTTGTCTCTTGTGAAAAACATGTTTCCTCCCCCGGGGCCTGCGCCCCAAACTCAATACAATAGCGCGCAAAAGCGCATCTTGCTTCTGATTATAAAAAAAAGCGGAGAAAAAGTCAATACAAAAAAGGGCGGCAAAGCCGCCCTTTCAAGCTCTCAAATTTTACGCATCCTCGTGTGTTGTCACAGTGCCCTCCGCCGTGCTCGTTTCCGATTCTGGCTCCGGCGTCGCCGTGGCTTCCGCACCGTCTGCAGCTTTTGCCTCCGCGGAATAGAGCACCGTCAGCGTCTCGGCATCTGCTTCGCCGGTCGCCGTAAGCCCGTTCGCTTTCTGGAACGCCTTTACGGCCTCCATCGTCACTTCGCCATACATGCCGGTGTATTCCACCGTCAGATAGCCAAGCTCCGCTAAGCGCTGCTGCATCGCGAACACATCGTCGCCCTCCGTGCCGGATTCGATCGCCGTGTATTCCGGCGCGGGCGAGGGGCTCGCCGTCGCTTCCGTTTCCGAAAGCTCGGAATCCAGCTCCAGCGCAGCGGAGTTTTCCTCCGTCAATTCGGGGTATGCAAGGCCCATCATGTCGATGCACGCGTTATACACCGTCTTGCCCTGCCAATTCATATAATTCGGGTCGACGGCGTAAACACGGCCGTTTTTTACCGCCGAAAGGTTCGCATACTGCGCGTCCTGCATGATCTGCCCGCGCACATCTTCTGAGCAGAAAATCATCGTCGGGTCGCTCAATCTCAAATCGTCAAACGTAAACGTGCCGCCCGTAAGGCCTTTAAAAATGTTCGTCAGACCGATATACGACATCATCACGCTGCCAAGCTCATCGCCCGTCACCGCAGAGCCGTTTACATCCGAAATATAGCACGTCGTCACCACGGTGTTGCTCTCCGGTGCCAAGCGCGAAAGGTCGTCGAGCGAGGAGAAAATCTTCTGCGCTGCCTTCACGCCTACATTATAACCCGTAGAGCCGCCGTTCAAAGCCGTGCCCACCTGCGCGTACAGGCGTTCAAAATCCTCGCGGTTTTTCGCACGCGTCAAAAGGAGCACCGTAATGCCCGCGTTTTCAAGCGTCTGCTTTTCGCTGTCGTCCATTGTCTCCGCCAAAACGAGATCCACACCTGCAGAGATCACACTCTGCGCATCCGTTGCGGAAACCTTCGGCAGCACTTGTAAATCGGACTGTGTGCAGTCGTCGCTTGCAAGCGATAGGCTCGTCTCGTACCCCATCGCCAGTACCACATCCGCCAAACTGCCGGAGAGTACCGCCACCTTCTGGGGTTTTGCGTTTAACGTCACTTCGTTCACGGTCACCGGGTATTCCTGCGAAACGGCGCCTGATTCAATATTCGCCGGCTGCGAGCACGCCGTCGCGCTGAACGCCACCAAAACGCTCAAAACGACCGCCGCAGCGCAGCGCATCCATTTTTTCATATCCATAAGCATTCGCCGCAAAAGCGGCATCCTCACTTTCCGGGTCATATCCGCACAGCTTTAGCCGTGCGAAAACAAAAGGTCTAAACATCATAATACACAGTTATTGTAACCGCATTGCCCTGTATATGTCAACCTTTTTGCCAAAAAACGCTTGACTTTTTCTTTCAAAACCGATAAAATAGTATGCGCAAAGCGTGTTTTTCCATGCTTTAGCCGAATATGGAAACGTATCGAAGCGGTCATAACGGGGCTGACTCGAAATTTTTTGTAGAGTTGGCTGTTTGCTCCGCTTAAAAAGCCCATAAATACAGGGTTTTCTCCGGTTCGAAAATTGAATATTTTGTTGTTCTTTCCGTCAGTTCTTTCCAAAAGTTTTTGGAAGAAATGCGGAATTACATACACGGAGAGTTGTCCGAGTGGTCGAAGGTGCAGCACTCGAAATCATGTTACCACTTTGGAAGTCCACACCGCCGAAAAGCCAGTAATCA
>OGPC01001733.1_pt1 | contig 12771 bp, 8 predicted proteins | sample 1552911 | NCBI WGS metagenome assembly OGPC01 (sample SAMEA2580248, study PRJEB22360) | human gut metagenome | biome: human gut; feature: human-associated habitat; material: faeces | place: Denmark | collected 2008/2010 | reverse complement strand
ACGGACAGAAGATGAGTAAGTCCAAAGGAAATGCAGTTGATCCATTCGATGCATTGAACAAATACGGCGCAGATGCCATCAGATGGTACTTCTACATCAACAGTGCTCCATGGCTTCCGAACCGTTTCCATGGCAAGGCAGTTGTGGAAGGACAGCGTAAATTCATGAGCACACTGTGGAATACTTACGCATTCTTCGTATTATATGCAGACATCGACAACTTCGACCCGACCAAATATGAACTGAACTATGACCAGCTTCCTGTTATGGACAAATGGCTCCTTAGCAGATTAAACACAACAGTTCAGGCAGTTGACAATGACCTGGCTAACTACAAGATCCCGGAAGCAGCAAGAGCACTCCAGGAATTCGTAGATGAGATGAGTAACTGGTATGTAAGAAGAAGCCGTGAACGTTTCTGGGCAAAGGGAATGGAGCAGGATAAGATCAATGCTTACATGACTCTGTACCATGCACTGGTAACCATCGCCAAGACAGCAGCTCCGATGATCCCGTTCATGACAGAAGACATCTATCAGAACCTGGTAAGAAGCGTGGACAAAGATGCTCCGGAGAGTATCCATCTCTGCGACTTCCCAACTGTAAACGAAGCATGGATCGACAAAGATCTGGAAGCAGACATGAAAGAGCTTCTGGAGATCGTAGTTCTGGGACGTGCCTGCAGAAATACAGCAAACATCAAGAACCGTCAGCCGATCGGAACCATGTATGTAAAAGCTGAGAAGAAAATGAGTGAATTCTACACTGACATCATCGCAGACGAACTGAATGTCAAAGAAGTAAAATTCGCAGATGATGTAGAATCCTTTATCTCCTACAGCTTCAAACCACAGCTTCGTACAGTAGGACCGAAATACGGTAAGCTCCTTGGAGGAATCAGACAGGCTCTCACAGACATCAATGGAACAGCAGCAATGAACGAACTGAGAACCAACGGTGTCCTGAAACTGGATATCAACGGAAACGATGTAGAGCTTACAGAAGAAGACCTTCTTATTGAAACAGCACAGACAGAAGGCTATGTATCCGAATCTGACGGTGAAACATCCGTAGTCCTTGATACAAACCTGACACCTGAACTGATCGAAGAGGGATTCGTACGTGAGATCATCAGCAAGATCCAGACCATGCGTAAGGAAGCCGGCTTCGAAGTTATGGACAAGATCGTAGTATACGCTCACGGAAACGACAAGATCCAGGATGTCATGAAAGCACACGAAGATGAGATTAAGTCAGAAGTACTTGCAGACGAAATGGTACTTGGCGAGACAGATGGTTATGTGAAAGAGTGGAACATCAACAAAGAAGCAGTAACTATGGGTGTTAAGAAACTGTAATTGACAACATTCGGTCAATTACTGACAAGGTACTGATAAGTTACAGGTATTTCACAGAAAACCCGAGACATACCGCGCGAATTTATGCGATTAGCATAAATTCTGTGCATCGCGAAGCGTGTTGCTGTGAACGGAGTGAACAGTAACATCATCAATCCATATGGTTCTTTTTTTCGCATCATATTTTCTTGTAAAACAGACAGTATCGCGGTATAATATGGGTATATAATTTTAGCAGGCTAATCACTTGTTATGCTTGATAAAGGAGGCCGAAAATGAGTAAAAACAAGCACAAATTTCTTACATTTGCTGCTCTGATGACCGGCGCAACTGTTGCTGTTCATTTCATTAACCACACGATTGCTACTGCTGCACAATTAAAACAGATGCTCCACATTTCTAATGACAATTACTTTAAATGGCGCTTTGGGAACATTTATTATACCAAAAAAGGAACTGGTTCACCGATTCTTTTGATTCATGACACTTTACCTGGAGCTTCCGGATATGAATGGAGCAAAATTGAAGATGAACTGGCAATTGACCATACCGTATATACTGTTGATTTGTTAGGATGTGGACGTTCAGACAAATCCAGCATTACCTATACAAACTTTGTTTATGTTCAGATGATCAGTGATTTTATAAAAAAAATAATTGGTCAGAAAACAGATGTGATTGCAAGTGGTTTTTCAGGCTCTTTTGTTACCATGGCCTGTCATAATGAAAAAGAACTTTTTAACAAAATCATGCTGGTGAATCCGCCTGGCCTGACTCAGTTAAAACAGATGCCAAACAGAAAGGACCGCCTGTTAAAAGCGGTTCTGGAAATTCCTATTTTCGGAACTTTGATTTATCATATGATCGTGTCACGAGACAATGTAAATAATCTTTTTATCGAGAAGATGTATTATAATCCATTCCATGTGGATAATCAGATGTCAGATGCTTATTATGAAGCAGCTCATAAAGGTGGATATTATACCAGATTTTTGTACTCCAGTCTTGCAGCTAAATATATGAATATAAATATCTGTCATGCACTTAAGGCACTGGATAACAGTATTTATATTGTTGAAGGTGAAACAGAGCCAAACGGAAAGGCTGTCACTGATGATTATTGTGCCTCCAACCCGGCTATTGAAGTTTCTGTTCTCAAAGAAACAAAACATCTTCCACATGTTGAAGCACCTGAAGCGTTTCTTGAACAGGTTAAAATCTTCTTTTAAGCCTTATATTTAAGCCAGAATGAGTCGACGAGTTGATTTTGAGACAGTTTTGAAGGATAAATTTTTTTATTTCAAGTCGGAAGAAGGCGACGTTGCGGTGACTACAGCAACCGAATTCGGACAAAATATACCGCAAAATGGGGCGTGCAGATTGTGGGAATGATTTTTCAAACACGCTCTAATACAACAAAAAGTGAGGCAGGCATATGGAAGAAATTCTATATGCCTGCCTCACTTTTTTATAGATTCGTTTATTCTTTTACTCTTCTGTACTGTCCGTTTCCTGAGAATCTGTATTCTCCTCTTCGGATGTATCAGAATCGTTTGTTATGCCGGCTGTTTCAGATGTACTGTCATCGGACTCTTCTATGCTCTCACCTGGCATATCTGTTGAATCTGATTTAGTATCATCTGTTGTTGCTTCGTCTGAATCTGTCTTATCTGAACTGTCTTCTTCTGTTCCGACAACTGATTCAAATGCTGTGAACAGTTCTTTTACATTCATCTTATTTACGAGATATACTTTATTATCCACCACTGCCGCATAATAGTTTGTATCGTAGCTATAGTATGCAACTTCCTGTGTATCACCGTCTTCTTCTGTAAATATAGCTGTCAGTTCTGCATCACCGTCAGGTTCATATTTATCTGTCAGGCGTTTCTGAGCCGTCATGTTAATCAGTTTATTGTAGAATGTTGTAAATGTTGTTTCATCCAGATCAGAACCATTCAGTTTATAGGTAACTGTTTCTGTATCGTTTCCATCATCATCTGTGGATGTTTCACGTGAAACATTTACTTTATAATCACTGCCCTGATAATTTACTTTGAGGCTTCCGAGGCTGTTTAAAGATACATAACTTACTGTCATATCCCAGAAGTCTTCTTCTGATTTATCAGTGAGTGCGGACAGAGTATCCGTTGACATCGTATAGACTTCATTGCTGTCATTTACCATGACATATCTGCTGCTGTCATCTGTTTCATTTCCAACAAGAATTGTAAGCTGCTTATCTGCCATCTTAGTTTCTTCTTCCGAAGAATCCTCATTGTCTGATGCACTGTCTGAGTTTTCTGATGTTTCATCTTCTGCTTCTTCACCGTCAGTATCTTCAGCCTCAGATGTTTCATCCGTAGTTTCACTTACACTTTCGTCTGATTCTGTATCCTGTTCAGCATCGTCACTGTTTTCTTCCACAGATGAAACATCTTCATCTGCCGTCTCACCGGAAGCTGTCGTATCATCTTGTGTGTCATCATCAGCAACTTCTTCCTGATAATCTACTGTGATTGTTGCATATGGTTTATCCAGACCATATTTGCTCTTGTCGTCGCATTTATAATCTGCAAGTGAACTATATGCCATGCTTCCGAATGAGGATACCAGAGAACTTACGGTAGCTGAGTCTGCTTTTTCTTCATCCTCGCTGCCTTTTACTGACCAGGTACTTGTATCTTCGTCTTTTGATAATTCATAGGAATTATCGCCGTCTACAGAAATTTTTGTAATGGTATCTGTATTGGAAATTGCAGGGAAATCTTCCATCTGCGCATAATCATTCAATGATTTGGCAAACGGCTCTACGCAGGAAGAATCTATCAGGTATACTGTCTTCTCATCATCATCTTTTCTTACATAATACTGACTGGTGGAGGAATTTTCATCTCCCACATACAGTGTAGTTGTTATGTCATCGCCATCTTCCTCATCAGATTTTGTTACAATCTTAATCGTGTTTGACGGAGAGTCCAGACCATATTCTGAAAGATCATCTACGTCCTCCAGAACTCTGTCTGAATCGACAGATGCAATAGCAGATGCTGCACTGTCCAGAGTAGTCTGATTTACCGGAAAATCTGTTTCGTCTTTCTTTACCCAGCTGTCATCATCTTTTTCAAATGTTGTCTCTGTATCATCAACCATAAAATCCAGAGATTTAATGTTATCTGTTGATGCAGTAAATACAGTTGTGCTTTCTTCAGAATCTTCTTCGGATTCTTTCTGCTCCTGATGGGCTACGTAGGTTTTTACACCTGCGTAAGCCCCGCAGCAGACACCAAGAACTACAACTGCAAGAACCATTTTTACAGTTTTATTCTTCATTTAAGCTTTTCTCCTCTTCATCCAGACTGCAAACCCTACAACAAGGAAGAATCCAGGAATCAGACCGATGGTGCAGATCTTCCAGAATGCAGCATCATAGTCTGTAAGTGTCAGATACGATACAGACAGGCTCTTGGATGGTATAGATACGGTTGCACTGTCTTCTGTGTCTGTCATCCACTTCAGGGATTCGATGATCAGCTTCTCATTTCCGCCGGATACCATCTGATTTACCTGTGATTCCATCAGATTGGAAGTTGAATAGTATACGATCTGCGTTTCTTTGTCATCATCCAGAGTCTCTGTGATGCTTACTCCCAGATCAAATGGGCCAGCTTCGTCTCCGTCTTCTTTCTCCAGAGTATCACTGTTCAGATCTGTCTTGGAATATGCCTGGTCTGATGTGGTGAGGATACTGTTGATCGTTACGGTATCTCTTACATCATCCATTTTTTTGATTCCCTGTGCATATGGTACAAGTACATGATATCCTCCGGAAACAGTCTCAGAGCTTGCATCTGTGCTGTTTATAGTCGGAACCAGATAATATGGCATCTGCATTGCATAATGCTGATTATCACCTTCAAATACGATTCCAGCTTCTCTCTGAACACCATAGTTTTCCAGAACTGCATCAAAGTTTGGCAGGTCTTCTGTTGTATAATCAGAGAAAATCATCGCCTTTCCGCCATTTTCAAGATAATCAATAATAGCAGTCTTTTCATCTTCTGAAATATCTGTGGATGGAGAATCAATGAACAGGCAGTCTGCATCATCCGGAACACTTCCCTCTGTAAGAAGATTCAGAGACTGAATATCCATGTTTGCCTTCTCGATGTCTTCTTTGATAGTAGAATCCATCTCCTTCTCACCATGTCCCTCAAGTGTATAAAGGATCGGGAGATCTTCGGATGTTACATATCCGATCGCACTTGTGATCTGACCTTCACCGTCGAAACCGGTAGTCTGAGAGCTGTAGGTCTGATAATCAATTGTGCTCTCATAGATATTGTTGTAATCAATGACTTTATTTCTGTCGCCGCATACAACGATCAGACTGTTTGCAGAAAGATCATCACTTGTATATTCCGTTACAAATTTAGGATTTACTACAGGATCCTTCTGCTCTACTTTAATATGCTTGGATTCATCTTCATATTTCTTAAGCAGATTGGTAATATTTTCATCTTCAGAACCGCTCTGTGCAATCTGGTAAATTGTTACGTCCTTGTCCAGATCTTTCAGCATTGCTTTTGTATCATCACCAATACTGTAGAGTTTCTGGCTGCTGATATCAATTTCTGAATATTTGGACGGAATCGCATTTACGATCATGTTGAGCACTACAACTACTGCAATAAATATCACTGACATAACCATTGTGTAAGAGCCATTTTTGATATGCTTCTTACTGATGGTGCCAATCAGTTTCTTTTTGTCAAATTTTTTATGGTTATTATTTTTCATCTTTTCTTTCAGTTTCATTTTCTTTCACCTCCCCACTAATTCCAGCGTCTCTTCAAAATAGACTGTGTTGTAAGGAACAGGCATACTGCGATCACAGAAAGAAAATATACAATTCCTTTTATATCAAAGATGTTACTTGTAAAATTATCAAAGTGTCCGCTCAGATTAAACACATCCAGGACTTTCTGAATACCGCCCTCAAAAATACTGGATTTTACTACATAAATAATAATCAGTGCCACTTCTCCGATCACACCGATCACTGCTGAGATCAGAATATTCTTGATCATGGTATAGATAATGATGGCTGCTGCCAGGATCAATAACCCAAATGTCACGCATGTCGACATAGATGTCTGAGAGAAGAAGGAAGAAATACCATTCATCATATAAAATGCAAATAAGAAAACAAATGTGAGTACCGCTGCAATTACCTGGCTCTCAGTTAATGCTGACATAAATACACCGATTGCAATATTTGCACATCCCAGGAGAAAGAATCCCAGGACTGCTGTATATGCAGATGCAAACTCTACTGTGCCAAACCTGGACATAATCAGCGGATAAGTACACATAACTGCCATCGGAACAGCAAATACAGTTACCAGTGCAAGATATTTACCTATTACAATACCGCTCACAGAAACCGGTGCTGTCAGAAGCAGCTGATCTGTTTTCTGTTTTCTTTCCTCTGCAAGTACACGCATAGTCAAAATCGGTACTCCGATCAGGAATGCAAAGGTAATTGCACTTAAGGTGTATTCAAATTTCGGATATGCTGCTGAAAGCTGATATGCTGAAAAATAAATACCTGTCAGTACAAGAATAAAAAAGATAAATAAATATCCTACCATGGATGTCAGGTAACTTTTCAGCTCTCTTTTATATATAGCTGTCATGGTTATTTCTCTCCCCCTTTATCATTATTCTGTTCTTCCGGTATTTCTGCTGATGTCTGTTTTACGTTTGTCTCGTTAGATCTACCGGCATCAGTATCTTTATCTTCAGGTGTATTTGGGACTTCGTCTGCAGATATTGGTTTATCGGATGCAGTAAGTTCAAGGAAGATTTCCTCCAGTGAGACTTTCCTGGACTTCATCTCATAGATTGGGCTGTTAATCTCCGACATTTTGTAGAATACTTTTTCCCGAATGTCATTCTGCTCCTCTGTTGAAACTTTCACACTCCAGAGATTCTGTTTCTCATCTTTTTCCATTGTTACGCTGTTGACTCCCTCGATTCCCTCGAGAGCCTGCCTGATCTGTATTTTTTCACCTTTAATAAGCATCTCCAGAGTATTAGATCCCTCTGCAAGTTTTCCAAGATTCTCAGGAGTATCGCTTGCTACCAGTTTTCCATGAGAAATGATCAGCACGTAATCGCATACCGCACTTACTTCAGAAAGTATATGCGAGCTGAGAATAACGGTATGTTTCTTTTTTAATTCTTTAATTAAGGTTCGGATTTCAATAATCTGTTTAGGGTCAAGACCTACTGTCGGCTCATCCAGGATGATCACCTCCGGATACCCCATAATCGCCTCAGCAAGACCAACTCTCTGTCTGTAACCTTTTGACAGGTTCTTTATCAGACGGTTTCTCATGTCTGAAATCTTTACCATATCCATGACTTCTTCGATCATGTTTGCTTTTTTAGCTTTTGGGATTTTCTTGAGATCTGCCACAAATTTCATGTATTCCAGGACAGTCATATCAAAATAGACCGGCGGCTGTTCAGGCAGATAACCGATACATTTCTTTGCCGCTTCCGGTTCTTCGAGGATATCGTGTCCGTCAATTTTGACGGTTCCTTCGGTGGATGCGATGTATCCGGTTATCATATTCATTGTAGTGGATTTTCCTGCACCGTTTGGTCCCAGAAATCCATAGATTTTGCCTTTCTCTATTTTAAAGGAAAGGTGGTCAACTGCCGTATGGTTACCATATCGTTTGACCAGATTGTTTACTTCAATCAATGTGTTCTCCTCCTCTTAATTTTTGCCAAAATAAAATATAGAAAATGTCCCCAGGTGAAACAGAGAATGGGGGAACCCGAGGACATCTCTATAAAAATAGTTTATGATGAAGTTGTGATGAAATTAGGATAAAAGTGTGATTATTCTGTGATGTTTGTTTGAAAAAAATAGCTGTCCCGAAATCTCGGCATTTTTTGCCAGAAGATTTCATGAGACAACTATACATAGATTTATTATGACAATGGTTCTTTTAATGGTGTTCCTGCTTTACGCGGATACTTTCCAGGTGTAGATTTTTTCTTATTTATAATGACAAGGGATCGGTCAATCTCAGAGTCCGGCAATTTAAAGTATGTGATGTCTTTCACCTGACCACCGAGGATATTGATTGCTTTCTCTGCTTCTTCTGCCTCTTCCTGTACAGTTCCTGATTTATAGGAAATGAAAGTTCCTCCTGTCTTTACATAAGGAAGACAATATTCTGACAGAGTTGCAAGGTTTGATACTGCCCTGGATACACAGAGATCATATTTCTCACGATATTCTTTATTTTTTGCATACTCTTCTGCTCTTCCATGAATCGCCTTAATCTCTTCTAATCCAAGAAGCTCAAAACTTTCCTCAAGGAAGTTTACCCTCTTTTTCAGAGAATCCAGCAGACATGCCTCCAGATGTGGAAAAGCAATTTTCAAAGGCACACCTGGAAATCCGGCACCTGTACCGATGTCCATAATTGTTTTTACTTTTGTCATATCAATGGCTTTTACACAGGCAAGACTGTCAAGAAAGTGCTTTGTAAGTACTTCCTCAAACTCAGTAATACCTGTCAGATTCATAACCTTATTTTTTTCTACCAGAAATTCATAAAACTGGATAAACTGATTTTTCTGCTTCTGGCTCAGCTCTATACCCAGTTCTCTGCATCCATTTTCCAATGTCGTCAGATTATACGGCATGTATTATTCTCCTTTTTCTACCTTTATTTATTATTTTTGTATATTTTACAGGGTTGTTTTATGTGCTTTTATGATTTTATCTATTATTTATAGTCCGTTATTTTACTCTTTTATGTACTATTTTAATATTTTTTGCCAATTTCTTGTTTTTATAAGCACATTAAAGCGTATTATATTAATTATTTCGTACTGGAAAGATACACCAGTAAAACTGATATATCAGCAGGAGAAACTCCTGAAATTCGGGAAGCCTGTCCGATTGAAATCGGTCTGTATGCTTCCAGTTTCTGACGTGCTTCGATTCTCAGGCTTCCAACTTTCTCATAATCAAGATCTGTCGGGATTTTCTTTGCTTCCAGTTTCTTAAACTGTTCTACCTGTTTTAACTGTCTGCGGATATATCCATCATACTTGATGTTAATGTCAACCTGTTCCTGTACATCCCATGGCAGTTCCGGACGTTCTTTATCAAGTGGTTTGATTGCTTCATAAGAAAGTTCCGGACGGCGGATCAGTTCTGCCAGAGTAGTTCCGGATTTCAGCGGTGTGCTGTTATAGCTTTCCAGAAGGGTCTGAACCTCTTTGTTTGCTCCGATATTTGTATGTTCTACTCTGCTGATCTCTGTTTTTATCTGTTCTTCTTTCGTAAGGATTTTCTGATAATCCTCTTCACTGATGAGCCCTGCCTGATATCCCTTTTTGCGAAGTCTCAGATCCGCATTGTCCTGTCGGAGAAGTAATCTGTACTCCGCTCTGCTGGTCATCATTCTGTATGGCTCATGGTTTTCTTTTGTTACCAGATCATCAATAAGAACACCAATATAAGCCTCAGAACGGTCAAGAATCAGCTGTTCCTGACCTTTAACTTCCAGAGCAGCATTAATTCCTGCGATCAGTCCCTGCGCCGCTGCTTCTTCATACCCTGAGCTTCCGTTAAACTGACCGCCGCTGAACAGTCCTTTGATTTTCTTAAATTCCAGTGTAGGATATAACTGACGTGGATTAATACAGTCATATTCGATGGCATATGCATTTTTTACGATTTTTGCATGTTCCAGTCCCGGTACGGAATGATACATTTCTTCCTGCACATCTTCCGGCAGAGAACTGGACATTCCACCAATATACATCTCATTTGTATAGAGACCTTCCGGCTCAATAAATACCTGATGACGGTTCTTATCTGCAAAACGAACTACTTTATCTTCAATTGACGGGCAATAACGCGGACCGGTTCCTTCGATCATACCGGAATACAACGGAGAACGTTCAAGGTTTGCACGAATGATCTCATGAGTTTTCTCATTTGTATATGTCAGCCAGCAGGATTTCTGCTCTATCTGAACATCTTCCGGATTAGTTGAGAATGAAAATGGTACAACTCTCTCATCTCCAAACTGTTCCTCCATTTTACTGTAGTCAATTGTATTTCCGGCAATACGGGCAGGTGTTCCTGTTTTAAAACGGAACATTTCAATTCCCAGCTCTTTCAGAGAATCAGTCAGGTAGTTGGCTGCCTGCAGTCCGTTTGGTCCTGTATAATTACTTACATCACCGTAAATACATCTTGCTTTTAAATAAGTTCCTGTACAGAGGACCACTGCTTTACAGTTATAAGTTGCACCGGAATATGTTTTTACCCCTGTAATCTTTCCGTCCTCGACCAGAAGTTTTGTTACTTCTCCCTGTTTAATAGTCAGATTAGGTGTATTTTCAAGCGTTTTTCTCATTTCATTGCTGTATGCCTGTTTGTCAGCCTGCGCACGTAAGGAGTGCACTGCAGGTCCTTTGGAACAGTTAAGCATTTTGGACTGGATAAAGGTCTTGTCAATATTTTTTCCCATTTCACCGCCCAGGGCATCAAGTTCTCTTACCAGATGGCCTTTGGAACTGCCGCCTACGTTCGGGTTACATGGCATTAATGCGATACTGTCTACACTTACAGTAAACATCACTGTATTCAGGCCCAGGCGCGCGCCCGCAAGTGCTGCTTCACATCCGGCATGACCGGCACCGACTACAACAATATCATAATCTTCTACTAACGTTCTCATTTTGTCTCCTTTTATTTTACAACTGCTCATTCTATTCTTTCAAAAATCGCCGAAGGCGATTTTTTGATTTTTATTTACCCATGCAAAACTTGCTGAATATCTCATTTACCAGATCTTCACCAACAGACTCTCCGAGGATTTTACCCAGATTTTCATATGCATTCATAAGATCTATAGAAAAGAAATCTTCCGGCATTCCCATTTCGATACTGTTTCTGACCAGATCAAGGCTTCTGTCAGCCTCTTCCAATGCTGCTTTATGACGGGCATTTGTAATATATACCTCATCATTAAAGGAAATCTCTCCTCCAAAAAACATATCTTTAATCTGTTCTTCCAGTTCTGTAATGCCTTTTTCTTCTTTTGCAGAAATCGGAATTACAGGATGTCCTGTTTTTTCTTTCAGGATTTCCGGCTGGATTTCCGGCTGAAGATCAGTTTTATTATACAGGATAATCGCCTTTTTTCCAGTAAGCATTTCCATGATTTCTTCATCATTTTCGTCAAGCGGAACAGAAGAATCCACTACGTAAAGAATCAGATCTGCTTTCTGTGCCATTTCTCTGGCTCTGTCTACCCCTATTTTTTCCACAATATCCTTTGTTTCCCGGATTCCGGCTGTATCAATAATCTTCAGAGATATTCCATGAAGTGTGATATATTCCTCCAGAATGTCTCTGGTCGTTCCTGCAATATCTGTCACAATAGCCCGGTTTTCTCCGATCAGAAGATTTAACAGTGAGGATTTTCCGGCATTTGGTTTTCCAAGGATAACTGTCTGGATTCCCTCCTGGATCATCTTTCCGTCAGAAGAAGTTTTCAACAGGCGCTTCACTTCTTTCTGTTCATTATCCACAACTTCCAGAAGTTCCTGGGGATATCCATCCAGACTGATATGTTCCGGATCATCCAGTGCCGATTCTATATATGCAATGTGATAAATCAGCTTTTCTCTGATATCTCGGATTGCTTTCTGCACAGAACCTCTTAACTGATCCATGGAACTGCGAAGCGCATATTCATTTTTCGCCTGTATAACATCCATAACAGCCTCTGCCTGGGACAGATCCATCCGTCCGTTCAGGAAGGCACGTTTGGTAAATTCTCCTGGTTCTGCAATTTCGGCACCATTTTTCAGCACTGTATCCAAAACCCTCTGCATAGCATATACACCACCATGACAGTCTATTTCTACTGTATCTTCTCCTGTAAAAGTCCTCGGTGCATGCATGATCATTACCAGAACCTCATCAATCAGTTCCTCTCCATCATAAATATATCCATAATGAATGGTATGAGTCGGAACTTCTTTTATTTTTTTCTTCCCGCCTTTTGATCTGTAGATACGGGAAATCACATCCATGGCATTCTCGCCGCTGATACGGATGATTCCGATTCCGGACGCACTCATGGCTGTGGAAATTGCTGCGATTGTTGTTTCCATTTTTTTCTCCTCACTTGCCTGTTCTATAATAGTTCCGTCCCTGCGGAACAGTAGACTGTTACAATAATTCTGTCATCTTATATACATAACAGGAAAATCACACTGACTACTGTTATTTTTTCGTTACTTTTCACACACCACTATCCCGCGAGGTGTTTTGGCATGAATATGCCAAAATCCCGAG
>OGPC01001729.1_pt1 | contig 12780 bp, 8 predicted proteins | sample 1552911 | NCBI WGS metagenome assembly OGPC01 (sample SAMEA2580248, study PRJEB22360) | human gut metagenome | biome: human gut; feature: human-associated habitat; material: faeces | place: Denmark | collected 2008/2010 | reverse complement strand
ACTGGTCATTAAGACTAATATATATTATACTTAACATCTTGATTCGTTAGTTTATGAAGAGAAACTTGTTAATCGTCGTTATCCTGGCTGTATGCTCCATTGGAATAGTGAAAGGGCAGACAGCAGCGGATTCATTGGCTATTGTATCTGCTTGTTGGAAGATAGACAATCCTCAAAAAGGAATTGTATATAAGTATGCTTCTATCCCTCAATTATATCAAGGTCCCCAATCTATCAGCCTGATAGAAATTGATCCTGTTGCAGGTTTGAAAGTCGGTGTTGCCGTTTCGGATAAAATGAAAGAAACAAGTAAGATTGCTTCTGAATATAACGCCATTGCAGCCATTAATGGCTCCTATTTTGACATGAAACGGGGAAACTCGGTCTGTTTCTTGAAGACGGATCGCCAAGTTGTTGATACAACGCTGCAGAGTGAGTTTAAACAGCGTGTCACAGGAGCCATTAGTGTGCGCAAAAGGGGAATGAAATTAATTCCTTGGAACAAACAGATAGAAAAGAATTATAAAGGCAAAGCAGGTACCATACTCGCTTCCGGTCCGTTAATGTTGAAAGACGGACAGGTTTGTGATTGGAACTCGTGTGAACCGAATTTTATCCGGACGAAGCACCCTCGTAGTGCTGTTGCTACTACTAAGGATGGAAAAATACTGTTGATAACGGTAGACGGGCGTTTTCCTGAACAAGCAGGAGGAGTGAATATTCCGGAATTGGCACATCTGATCCGGGTTTTAGGAGGTGAGGATGCATTAAATTTGGATGGAGGTGGATCTACTACTCTTTGGTTGTCCGGTGCATCGGATAATGGAGTCGTTAATTATCCTTGTGACAATGGGCGGTTTGACCATGCCGGAGAACGGAAAGTTCCTAATATTCTTTATATAACGCATCAATAACGTTTCCATTATTCTTCATTGTATTTAAGGTCTTTCAGTGCATAGATTAAGACTTTTCAGTGCAGAAACTAGTGACTTTTTGTGCAGTCGGGTAGTCGTCCCGTTGTAACGAGACAATGGGCACTTTATAGAATGACAAATGTCACCTTATAGGGTGACATTTGTCATTCTATAAGGTGACTAGCTATCTCCAAAAGGATGAAAATTACTAAAGATACAAAATTAATTAGTGAAAAGCAATAGTAGGGTAGGAAATTTATCTGTATTGCAAACAGATTTAATTCATTTCCATACCCTTCTGAAGTAATAAGGTCATTAGTCTTTTATCTTGCGCAACTTCGCCTTTTTGATAAAGAACTTGGCAAGCTCTCTTCCTGCTTTGGCATACGTTTCCTGGACGCGATATCCGGAAGTAAAATCAGTACCCCAAAAGTTGTTGGCAGAAGCGTTACGAATTTTGATGGAGGCTACTTGTTCGCCGGTTTCAATCTTCTTCACCTTGCAACTTAGATCGACAGATGCATTTTGGCGCATGACACCCACGTTCCAACCCGGTTCGGTGAAATCGGTATTGATTTCAATCCGGTATTGAGCACCTTCTGAACCTGCAGTGATGCCTACCTCACTCATGTATTTATCAAAAAGCTCCAGGAACTTTGGTTCAAACCGTTCTTTACGGTCACCATACCAGGCGGCTTTCCATTGGTCTCCTTTGCCCTCTTCTTTAGCGTTGTATTCAGAACTCTTTTTTTCTACATATTCGTTTTCTGTCAGTTTGCCTACCAGCATTTCATCGTAAGAGAAAGTAAATTGTATCACTTGCTGGTCCTTGATGAAGTCAATAGTACCGGAAGTCATGACAATACTTTGTGCAAATGAGAATGTAGTAATGCAACTTAATAGTAGAAGTGTTGTGATGGTCTTTTTCATCTTCGAATTTGATTAATCGTTTGTTTGTCTGTTGTAAACAACGGGGTTAGAATTCAAATCCGAATCTAGCTCCTACTCCATGTAACTCCCATGTATCATTCCAACTGTTATGATAATAATGCCCTCCATAGCTGTAACTATAATCTGTTGTGGCGTCATAATCTTGGAAGTTATACATCAAAGCTAAATTCAAGGCCTTTTTCCCTTTTAAAGAAAAACGTACTCCTACTCCTATTGAAGCATACGCTCCTTCTATGTCTCCTACAGCATATCCGGCTTTTACGTCGGCGAACGGAGTCACTTTTTTGTTGATGAAGTTAGCTCTGAAGTTAGCATAGATGGGGGCTGCATAAAGATCTGCATCGGTATAGTAGTTGAAAGCAACGCCACCACCTACAAAGAAATAATTGTTGAATTGATAACCATGTGTGGTTGATAATTCAATTTTAGAGGCATTGTAGTCGCTCACATCGCCAATATATGCAAAGTCTACGAAACCCTTATAGCCTTTTAATGTATTTCTTGCGGCTTTGCGGTCGTTGGTATCCTTACGATAATCTCTTGTGTACCGCTCTTCTTTTGTGATTTTAGTCACATCACTCATCTGACAGATGATGAGGCTGCCATCACCTGTTTTGATTTTTAAAGAGACATTGGGCACTTGTTCAATGATTACTCCTTTAATAATGCTGCCATTCTTTAAATACACTACTTCTGTGTAATTCTGTGCTGCGACATACGTACTGATACTTAATAATAAGGTCAGTACTAATAGTAGTTTTCTCATACTTGTATTTTTATTGTTTATAGTTTCTTGAGTGCGCTATAGATAGAGCCTGCCCAATAGTTGCGCAATCCGAAACCACGTGCCTTGCCGTCGGTAATCCATTCTTCAATGATTTCCTTTGTTTCGGTATTGAAGAATACGACTTCATACGTACCTCTATTGTTTGATTTGTCCAGGAACTGTGCGATAAACACCATACCTACTCCGGGTGTTTTCTGGATAGGCAATGCGTTGAGGGCTGCTTTGATTTGCTCTTTACTAAGAGTATATTCTCTTTTAGCAGTCATTAGCTCGGCCAGGTCGATGTTTTCGTTCACCTGATTAACGGCATCCAGTGAAATCTCTGTCACTTCTTTTTTCAATTGTTTTCCTACGTTATACTTCTTAGCTTCTGTGATGAACAGTTCATTGATACGTCTGAAAGCATCTTTGAATTGTGCCGGTGATTCATCTGCACCGAAAATTTTTACTTGGGAGTAGTCTACCCCATAGAACTTAATAGACTGAATGTCTTTCAATGCACTCTTGCCTTGTCCGAAACAGAACAGGCTCGTGCTCAAGAATAAGAATAGAATAAGTTTTTTCATATACGTTAATGTTAAAGTGATATAGTTGGTTACTAACTTCCAAAAGTAGAAAATAATTATCGTAAATCAATGAATTTTATCGTTTTTCGACTCATTGGAGGCATTTGTATCTTGGCAATGTACTCTGCCGATTCAAAATTGATGCTTGGCGCCACTCTGACTTTCGAACGGAACAGATCTTTAATCTCTTTGGCAAAGGCTTCGCTACGGTTCTCGCTTCCGATACGAATCAGAATCTCATCCGTTCCCAATTCATTGGTATAAACTTCAATAATATAGTTTTTTACCGAAGGTATATTATCCAGAATGTCGAATAATGCAGGCGGATATAACGTTGTTCCTTTGTATTTAATCATTTGTCCTTTCCGGCCGAGGATGGAGCTTAGGCGGATGGTATTTCTCCCGCAACCACAGGGCTCGGTGTGGTGGTAGCAAATATCGCCTGTTTTGAAACGGAGCAACGGCATCCCTTTGACTCCGAGCGTCGTGATCGTTACTTCCCCTGCTTCTCCCTCTTCCACGGGACGATTGTTATCATCCAGAAACTCTACAATGATAAGTTCCGGTTGCAAATGTCCTCCGTGGAATTCATTACACTCGGTAAAGGACGACTGCATTTCGGTGGAGGCATAAGTGGAATACAACTGCAAGGCAGGCCATTTATCGTGTATCTTCTGTCCGAGCGTATTCAACTGGAATTCCTGATTGCGCAATGCTTCTCCGATACAGATACACTTCTGCATGGAACAGGTATTATGGTCGATATGGTTCTTTTCGGCAAACTCTATCAGTTTGATAAGGAAAGAGGGGACCACCATTCCACAAGTCGGATGTATCCGTCGAATCGTGTCCCATTGCAGTTCCGGGATGCCGTTGCCTACACGGATCACTCCCATACCCAGTTCGCGGGCTCCCATATAATATGCCAAGCCTGCCATGAAACGGCGGTCGATGGTAGTCATCAATTGAAGAATATCCTGCTTGGTGCATCCGGTGGTGGTGAAAGATAGGTATTCGTTGTAAGAGAGACGGTCCAGGTCTTCAGAGGTGAGAACGAAAGTGACCGGATCTCCCAATGTGCCCGAAGTCGTCACATAGTCGATAATTTCCTCTTTGTCTACGCAGATGAAATCATCGTTATGGAGTTGCAAGTCCGTCTTGGTAGTGACGGGAATCTGTTGCAAGTCTTCAATCGTCTTTATTTGATTGATATCAATGTGATGTTCGGCAAACATCTGTTGATAGAACTTGGAATGTGCTTGCAGGTAGGCTAACGCTTTGGCTAACTGTTCTTCCTGATAGCTTTTGATATCTTCCGGTGAGCGGAACTGAATTTCAGGATTCTTTTCCATCTTTGGATTGTTTTTGAATTTTTTGCTGGATACGTTTTTTCTCTTGCAACTTGGGAATAGGTCTCTTCAATGCCTGTTGCCAGTATGCAATAGCTTGTTGAGGTTGCTGCATGGCCTCGTAGTAATCTCCTATTACTTCATATACATAGTATAGGGAAGGATTGGAGGCTTGGTATGTTTTTAAAACAGATTCCTCTATCTTTTCCTTTTTTCTGATTTTCTTCAATAAAAGCGGAGTCAGTTTTTTATAAGTGAGAAGATGCTGGAACTCCGGTGTGTCGATGAATTTATCTTCCGGAATGGTCAGAGCGGAACTGTATATTTCGTGTTGCCAATCAATCGTGTCTTTGAATATCTTATTCAGGTCATAGGCTACGTATTTCCCACATTGCCAGGGAGAGGTCGATACCCACATCAGCCGTTTCTCCGGTTGGAAGATGACGGAATGATGGGCAATAAACTGATTGATGGCCATTTCGTTGGCCAGTCCCAGGTCTGTGTTTTGCAAGCCTTTGTGGTCACGCAGGATAGAGGCGGCTTTGGAGACATCGATCGGAAGATCCTCATTAATGAGTTCCGTTAATCGTGCAAAACGGTATGGGCTGTCGGAAGTGCGGATATTTTCCATGTTTCGTTCGTCCTTGCTGAATTCTTCCGATTGGTAATGGTTGGTGCAGATGAGCCGATTGGCTTCTTTTCCGGTGAAAAGCACAGTTTTCTCCGGAGATTTCTCGATAATCGCGGCTTTGCCATCTTTGGCAGAACCTATCAATATGGATTCGGAGACGAATGTTTCCCGTTTTTTGGCGATGGCAAAGGCTTCATCAATAGTGGCTGCATATTGCAGAATCTCTCTGGTCAGGATGGAAATGGGGGTAGCGGAACCTGTCGGGACAGCAGATTTGGCAGCATTAATTGTCACGGTAAGTCCTGTCTCGTTCATGCCGGATAACACTCCTATCATACCCGGCCATCCCACGGAAGCAAACCTGTATCCTTGCTCCGGTACATAAAAAGCCACCTGCTTGTTCTCTGCGAAGGCATCTCCAACGTAGAAATCGAAGTTACGTCCGATCAGCAGGGATGAATCTGCACTTTGTGTTCCCCAAGTGGCGAACGAACTGCATCCCACTAACATATAATCCTGCATGGCGTGTCCCAGGTCGTGTGCCGAATGGTAATTCAACTGGCGTTCGTAAGGAGTGCCGATGAAGTCGTACTCATGTGTACATGATAGCGAGATTCCGTAGATCTCGTCGCGGTATTCTTCGAGGACGTTCTCACCCAGATTACGGTTGAATAATACAATGAAGAACCGGAGGAATTTCAGATAACTGTCTGAAGGAACAATCTCACGAATCTGATCCACGAACACTTTCTCTTGATGGTGGAGCAGGTCGGAAGACAGTTGCCCGATAGCTTCTCCTCTCTGGAAAGCATCCCCTTTCACAAACAATTCCCATAAGCCGCTGTCGCTGTGCCGGAGAAAGTTATCTCCATAATACCGGAGGTGGAGACTGTCTATATCAATCACTTTGTCTGTGGTCATGCTTTGCTCATGTTTGGGCGTTTGCATATCCGCAGAAAAGTAGAGATAGCTGATTCCGGCTATCAATAGAACAATGAGCGACAGGAAAAGGAAGCCCGTGTATTGGAGTGTCTTTTTGACTATTCTATGCATTTCCTACTTTTTTAGCCAGATATTCTTGTCCTACAAACTCCGCACAAGTCAGCATGGCAGTTAGTGTTACCCCTAATGCACCATGCACATTCAGGTTTTGCCCGGTGAGAAAGAGATTTCCCAAGCGGCTTCTTGTAGATACGAAACCAATTTGCGGACATTTATAATCTTTGATAATCCCATACGCGGAACCATCCACTGTTCCTGTATAGTCGCGATAGCTTAATGGAGTAGTGGTATACATCTCTTCTATGTTTTCTGAAAGGTCAATGCCATGTCCCCGGATGAAGCGGAGAATCTGTTCTGCTTTCTCCTTTTTGAAGGATTGGTAGTCTTCTCCCCGATGTTCGGGAGTCGTGTCCTTCCAGGCAGACAGTTCATCTATATACATCGGTGTCAGGATGGAAATGACACTGGCATATTGACTGTCCTCGGAAGACGCTTGCATGGAAATCATACAGTTGGTGGTCCGTCCCGGATAGAGCAGTTTATCATACCACACTTTATTGTTCGCATGCAGATACAGGTTGCGGTTCTGATAGGGAGTGCTTTTTTTCTTCATTACCAGGTAGAGCGTAAAGATGCCGTAGGTATTTTCTAGCGAACGGATGCGGGAAATATAGGCATTCTTGATGCTACGGTTTTTATCCAGTATCTCCAATGTCCGTTGGGGATGCATATTGGAGATGACGAAGTCGCTTTCCAGTCGCTCTTCTCCGTTGATGATAACCCCTTGTACCTTTTCGTTTTCAACGATGATGCGGGTGGCTTCACTGTTATTGAGCACGGTCCCTCCGTTTGCCCGGATTATATTAATTAGCTCCAGACTGACTTGCATACTTCCGTCTACAAAACGGTAGGCGCCTTCAATATAGGAGTGATTAATCATGGCATGCTGGTAGAAAGTGGAGACATCTTTCAAACCTCCGTAGAGTAAAGCTGAACCTGCCAGTACATTTCGTAAGGCGGGGTCCGGAGTGATATCCGCAATCAGATGGGCGGCAGAGGTACAAAAGTATTTCATACCCTCTAAAGCGAGTGTGCCTTGTTTCAGGTGGTCTACGCTAATCAGGTTTCCGACAGCCTGAAGCTGTTCGGCATAGCATTTCAAGTTTTCTTTCTCATGCGGGAAGGAACGGCAGATGGTTTCAATAAACTGCGGGTATCCCATTGCATAATCGTATGTTTTTCCTTTATAGTAGATCGTATCAAAAGCAGCATCGTCCAAGCGTTTTATTTTCAGCTTGTCCATGATACCGAAATAGCGGAAATACTGGTTCATCACTTGACCCTCATCCAGGCTTCCTACATAATGAATACCCGTATCCAACAGATGCCCTTTTCGTTGGTAAGTCTGGAAGCATCCGCCGAATTGCGCATTTTTTTCTACTACGCATACGTTGAATCCCTCTTTGCTAAGAATCGCTCCGCATTCCAGTCCGCCAAGGCCGCTGCCGATAATGATGATGTCATATTTGCTCATACTAGTTCGGTTTTCTAAATATGTAAATGGTGTTTGATGTATATTTGTCATTAGGAATGATTTCGACAGCCATTCCACAGGCGACTGCTATTTCCCGTAATTGGGTTTCAGTGGTGAAATACAGCTCTCCGGTTGTCCGGTTGAAGTTGAAAATACGGGTGGATAGTAATTCCGTGAACCGGGTTAACCGGTGCTTGGAAGCGTTGGCTGAATTTCCGTCGCGTATGATAATCATTCCTTGTGAACGTAAGCGACCGGCACATTTCAACAATAGGGTTTGTTGATGTTCGTAGCTCATATAGTGAAGCATGTCGTTCAGGATAAAGACATCACTTTCCGGCAAGGGATATTCCAATGCATTGCCATGCTTGAACTGGAGATGCTCGTTGCGTAACCATCCGTGCTGCGCCAGCGCTATCTTGTCTTCATCGTAATCAATACCCAGGATTTCCCGGTCCTCGGAAAGCAGAGACAGCATATAGCATAACGGGCCGAAGCCGCAACCGATGTCTGTGATTTGCCCTTGGACGGGAATCAACCGGTTGAATAGCCGGTAATTCTTTTCCATCTTTACTTTGATACGGATATACCATTCTACGACGGGACCTTTATAGATATAGTTCTGGATAAGAGCTTCGTAGAACGCCGGATTGTCCGTCGTGTTCTGTTCACGGCAGATACGGGCATAAACCTCTTTCATGTAAGCGGATATGCGTTTGGTACGCTCCTGATAAGTACTTCCGAAAGACAGATCGTCTAATGGTATACGGGGAAGTATTTCCGTATAGATGATTCCTTTCCGGATATTGAAAGGTTGTGCTTTGGCAATGATTTTGTTATTACCGTAAAGCAGGATCGGGAGAATATCCAGTTTCAATGCTTCTGCCAGATAGAATGCTCCTTTGTGGAAACGTTTCATCTTTCCGTTATAGGTACGTGTGCCTTCCGGGAAAATGGCGATGGAGTAGCCCTCCTTCACTTTTTTCCGCATCCGTTCCATATATTGCTCGTATCCTTCGCCTATATAATAGAAGTCGACATAACGAATGATGGCTCCGAAGAAAGGAGAGTGCCATACCCAATGGTTGGTTACCATCAGGATTTTAGATGAAAGAGACAGCAATACCAGAATGTCGATGAACGACTGGTGGTTGGCAATGATAATTGCCGGATGCCGGAAGCGTTCGTTGGCTTTGTTGATATGTTCTTTTTTGACGGCGGTGGCCAGTAGCAAAATTCCTTTGCAGGTGATTTGTATCAGGCGGCACACCAAACGCTGCTTGCTGCTTTTGCGCACAGGCACCGGATAAAGCAGAATAATCAATATACGGAGGACGATGCAGCCGATAAAGAAAAGCAGGAAGAGCAACACGGTACGTATCAATCCGATAAGCGTATAAGGCGGTAATCCTTTGGAAGCGGGGCCTGCGATGAAGAACCGGAAAATGAGTGGCTGAATGGTATAAGCTACCAGTACCACTGCTATCATACCCAGAATGGAAATCAGGGAAATGGATTGCAAAGCCGGGTGTTTGGCAAACACAAGTGCTCCCATACCGACCACTGTGGTGAAGGCGGAGAAGAAGATGGCTGTTTTATGGGAATTCAACACCTTCTGACCTGTACGGTATTTGTTTTGTAGCCCGTCCATAATGAAGATACTGAAGTCATCTCCAATGCCAAAGATAAAGGTGGACAGGATGATGTTGATAATATTGAACTCAATCCCCAGAATTCCCATCAATCCCAAGATGATTACCCAGCTGATTAGCATCGGGAGAAAGCTCATCAGGGTAAGTTCGATACGTCCGTAGGAGAACCATAGTGCAAAGAATATGAGGAAAGAAGAGATGTACAGAATCAGGTAAAAGTCGTCATTGATGGCCGATACCCATTTGTTGGCAAAATAGGAACGGTCGAAGATGACTACATTCGGGTCTTTATTAAAGTTCTGGTACACAGCTTCCTTATTCGGTTCGCTGATCCGTATCTGGCTGATAAGCATGGTGATGGAATCGGCAGAGGTTTGCCATTCATTCAATAGCTTGCCGGATAAATCGTCTCCTTGCGCGGTGTAATGATATTCACCGAAAGGCTGGTTCATCCATTGATAAAAAGGTTCGAAGCTTCCCGGGCGGAAACGATATTCGGCGGCAGCTGTTTCCAGCTGTTCACGGACTTGTTGCTGTTTTTCATCCGTCCAGTAATCTTTCCATTTCTTCAGGCGTTTCTGCTGCTCCTGCGGAGAGATCAGGAACTGCGAGGCAGAGGCATACTCTTTGATGACTCCCTGCTCTTTCAGTGCCGATAACTTCTGATTGGTCATTGCATAAGTTTCGGTAGCCTGATTCATGTCTTTGCCCACACTGACAAAAAGCACGGTCTTTTCGTCGTTGTCGAAGAGTTGCAGTAATTTTTCTTCTGATTGTTGGAGATGGCGGGGCTCATAGTTGAGACTCATCATATCGTTGTTGAAGCCTACCTTTTGCGAAGTAAACAAACAGATCACTGTAATGAGGAGGATGCCGCCTACCAGCCATTTATTCTTTTCGTAAGAATAAGCGTTTATTTTCTCGATGATGCGTAGTATGCGTCCCTGTTTGACGTCTGCCTGTCCTTTCAGAAAATGAGGCAGGTAAATGAGACAGAAGAGGGTGGTGCCCACCAATGCCAGAGAGGCAAACAAACCGAAGTCGCGTAACAGATCGGAACTGGTGAATATCAATCCCAGAAATGCGCCGATGGTGGTGAAACTACCTACCGTAAGCGGATAGGCTATCTCTTTAATAAGTTGTTGAACGGTGGAAACATGGTTCTGGTGTGCCAGCATGTGAATGGAATAGCTTAGTGCAATACCCATCACTGCCGAACCGGCTCCCACTGCAATGGCGGAGATACTTCCTTTGATAAAGAAAATGAGAAACAGGGCAAATAATCCTCCGAACAGTACCGGAGTAATAATCAACGGTATCGATCTCTTTCGTTTAAAAACGAGTGAGATAAATACAATGATGATAAGCAGTGCCAGGGAGGAGGTCAAGATGGTATCTTTCTTAATCTGACGGGCGTTGTAGACTCCCACGGAGGGACCGCCGAAGTATTCAGCTCGAATGGTAGGAGATTCTCCCTGTACGTGCTTGAGCTCTTCTTCGAGTATCTTTATCAGTTCGTCGTTCTTTCCGGTGCTGCCTGTACTGAATACCGGGGTAATGAACATAAGTAAGGTGGAACCGTCTTTGGAGAAGATATGTTCGTCATAAATCTCGTAGTTGGCTTCCAACTGGAAATCTTGCAAATGTTTCAGGGTTTCGCTTCCCAGTCCGAGCGGGTCCCGGAGAATATAACTTCTTAATGCAATTCCGGCAGGAGAGAGGAGGTTGGTATAATTCTTCTGCATGACAGCCTGTATCCCTTTATCCGTCAGTAAGGAATCGAAGCGTTGATAGTCCGTATCGGTCAGGAAAAGCGGAAGATGTTCATAAACGAAGTCTGTGGCTCCTTGGATGAGGCTTTGGTCTACCTGTGCGAAAATTCCTTTAATCAGTTTTCCTCCGGCTTTTTCAGTCAGGGTTTGTTGCAGTTGTCTGGCTGCTTCTATCAGGGAGTCGGGTTCTACGCGGTGGCAGGTATCTGCCGAGGATAACATAATGATAATCTTATCCTTAATCTTGAGATTGTCGAATACTTTGATTGTGTTCTGGGAATCTTTAGTGTCGGGGAAAAATTGTGTAATGTTCTCTTCGAACCTTACTTGTAGTGCAAAGAATCCCATTAACAGGACACAACTGATGAGTGACAAATAGAACAGAATCTTGTGCCTCTCGAAATAATCATATAGTCCGATAAAAAACTGGGTCATATCTTTTTTTTCCTACACGCCGTGAGCAGAATGAACGCGATGGTTCCTGCCAGTATGCTGCATACGACTGCAAAGATAACACTTCCTATTAAATATTGCTCTATGACTGATTTTACATTTTCAAAAGAAAGTTCGTTTAAATGCAGATTGACAGGATCTCCCAGCACTTTGCAGCCGGTTACGTAACTGCCGTACAGCAAAAATGGAATCATCGGAGGGATACTGATATTGGCTGCTACAATAGCTATGACTTTATTCAGTCTGAACAAATGTGCCAGAAATAACGTGATTAGCATTTGATATCCCCATACCGGAACGATACCCATGAATACGCCGAGTGTGATGGCAGCCGTGATCCGCAGATTAGATTCGGGGGAGTGGGTGACATGATCCGAGAAAAACTGCTTGCAGTTCTTCCAGGTCAGTTTACGGAAGAAGTTCCGGGGGATGATCCAAAGGAAAGTGACGAGCACCAGTACTGTGTTCAGGATACTGATACGGGTGAAATCGCGGAACGGTCGGAAATGAGAAACCCGCTCTTCCTGTGGTGGATAATAAACATGTACCGGAATGTTTTTAACGGTAATGCCTCCCCAGGCTGCAAAGACAAGTGCTTCCAACTCAAATTCGTATTTGGCGGTGTAATACCACTTGTCCACATTCATTCGTTGGATGGGGTACAGGCGGTAGCCGGATTGTGTATCTTGCAGTTTGATACCTGTTTCGAGGGTAAACCAGAAGTTGGAAAACTTATTGGCAAATGTATTCTTTCCCGGCATATTGTCCGAGGAGAGGTTACGGGCACCTACCAATAATGTGTCCGGTTCTTTTTCTATGGCTTCGATCAATGCGGGAATATCCGAAGCGAAATGCTGTCCGTCAGAATCAATGGTGATTGCATACCGAAATCCTTGCTTTTTGGCAAAGGATAGTCCATGTCTCAAAGCTACTCCTTTTCCTTGATTGGCAGGGTGGGTGATGATATGTAAGTTAGATTCCCGGCTAAGTATTCCGGCAGTTTCATCTGTAGAACCGTCGTTGACAACAAGGATATCGGGGGCGTAGAAACGTACACTTTCTATGACGTCCGCCAGTGTCTTTCCATTGTTGTAACTTGGGATGATAACGATGATCCCTAATTGTTTCAACTTCTCGTGCCAATAGGCTGTACTTATTTGTTCCTTCAT
>OGPC01001725.1_pt1 | contig 12797 bp, 10 predicted proteins | sample 1552911 | NCBI WGS metagenome assembly OGPC01 (sample SAMEA2580248, study PRJEB22360) | human gut metagenome | biome: human gut; feature: human-associated habitat; material: faeces | place: Denmark | collected 2008/2010 | reverse complement strand
AAACTGCGGCGGACGAGCTTTCCGGGCAGAGCAGCATTGTGTATGAGAATTCTGTGAATGCAGAGAGCTTTGACGTGCTGGACGAGTATTATACTTTGTGCACGGAGAAACTAAACGCGCTTAACGACGCGGTGGGCGCGGTGCGGCAGCAGATGCAGAGCCTCGAGCGTTGCGACGCGCCGAAGACCGAAAAAGGCAAGGCTGTGGAAGCGGAGCAGAAGGCTTACTTTGAGGACGCACTTGAGGTGATCGGCGGCATTCAGGAGGCGCTGATATTTTACACGGCGCAGTATGACGCTTTGCAGCCGCTTGTAACGGCTACAGTCGGCGACCGCAGCGACGAGCAGGCGTACCTCATTTCCGTTTACGAGGCGGCGGGCAATGTGAAAACGGCGCTCAGTACGTTGGACACGCCGGAGTGGCTCAATGATCTGTGGCCGAAATACGTTGCGAACCTTGATGTGATGACGAAATACATGGAATCGCGCTCGTGGGGCCTTGCGTGGTCGGACGTTTTGAGACTGTATTCCGCAAACCAGCTTATCTCGCGCGTGGGCATTACTTCCGGGCGGCACGAGGAGACGATGTTCGATTTATACAGCCGCGAATATAACCACGCCGCGTTTTTGCTCGATGAGAACCTTGACGCGTATGCGGATGAGATCCTGGCGGCCTGCGAGGGCGGCAAAGATGTTGGCGCGTATGACGCGCAGGCGCCGATCGTGTTCTCGGACTACTCGACCGTGGAGGAGATTTTTCCGAATTTGTACCCCTCGATGGATTCGGCGATCAACCTGCTTTTATATACGGACAAGGGCTACACCGACGTGATGGTGACGGCGGAAATTGCGGGCTTTACGCAGAAATATGAGCAGAAAGTGACACTGACGCCGAAGATGACGTATTTGATGATTAAGCCGCCGGTGCTCACCGATATGCCCGACCTTTCAACGACGAAGGACACGCAGATGACGCTGCGCGTGGAAAACACGATCACGGGCGAGGCGATTATTCAGGAGACGAAGAACATTGAGCTGCACAGCGTATACGATTATAAAAATTACAGCGATGAATTCGGCATCATCCAGAACGACAACATCTTGGCGTGGATGACGCCGGAAACGGACGGCATTTTGCAGGTGCGCCGTAATGCGGTATCGTGGCTGGAGCAAAGCTTCGGCACGGAATACGGTATGCTGCCGGGGTATCAGCCGGCGTACGGCTTTACGTCCGACCAAGGCGCGTACATCACGTATTATCAGGTGGCGGCGATACAGAGCGCCATCAGCAGCATGGGCGTACGCTACAACATGGGGCCGTATTCGTTCAGTGCGAGCCAGCGCGTTTTGATGCCCGACGCAGTTTTAGAGAACGGCTCCGGAATTTGCATCGAAACGGCGGTTTTAATGGCGAGCGTGCTGGAATCCGCAAGCATGCACGCGATGATTGTGTTCACGCCGGGACACGCGCAGACAGCGGTGGAAACGTGGAGCGGATCCGGGCAATACTTCCTCATTGAGACGACGATGCTGCCGTTTACGGCGACGCAGGACGCGCTGCAGTCGCTCATTCAGCCACTGAGCGCGGAGGAATGGGCGAACTACTTGTACAACAAGGAGCAGGAGGCGCAGCAATCCGGCGGCATGGTGTATGTAGTGGATTGCGATTTGGCACCGGTGCTGAACATTCAGGGATTAAACTACTGAGGAGACAAACATGACACGAACGAAACGAATGACGGCGGCTGTGCTGACGCTTGTATTGCTTTTGAATTTTGCGGGCTGCGGCGCGAAAAACACGCTGTTTGACCGAGTGAGCGGCGCGGGAAAATTTGCGGCGGAAAGCCTGACGATTTACGAAGAAAAAGAAAGCTTTGCGGCGGAACCGAAAACGGTGCGGGACGCAAAGCAAGCGGAAGTAATTTTTGGCGCGTTGAAAGATGTGACGCTCGGCGAAGTTGTAAAGACGGACGACAAATACACGCGGTATATTTTTACATTTGCGGACGCAAGCGGCAGCAAAATGAGCTTTACGCTGCGTGAGGACGGGTGTGTTGTATTAGGCGGCAAGACATATGATGCGCTCGGCACGGACACGGTGTTTGAGGCGGCGGGGATAGACCCGGACGAGGAGACGGCGGAATCAAAAACGGAAGCGTCCTCCGAAGCTTCAAATGCGCAGACGGAGCCTGAAGTGACGCCCGAGCCGGAAGTGACCGTGACCCCGGAGCCGACGGCGGAACCGACACCTGAAGCGACGTACACGTTGGTTGATTACGACGGCGGGGTGTTTACGATGCAGCTGCCGCAGGGGTGGCAGATTATAACCGGCGGCGAATACGCGGGCTATTCCATCCGCGCGTGGGACCCGAATGACCCGGATGTGCAGATCTTCTATTACGGTGAGCTTGGCCCGTACTTTAAGAGTGCGGAAGCGAAGGCGCAGTATCAATCGATGAGCACGAGCAATGACCCGCTGACATATTTGCCGGTGCTGGAGGACCCGACGCTTGCGGGGTGCTTAAACGCGATGGACGATTACCAAGACGCTTACGACGGCATCATGCCCCAGACCGTGGAGTCCATCAACCACGCCAAGGCTGCCAATGTCAAGATCATCGTGGCCATGAACAAGATGGATAAGCCCACTGCAAACCCCGAGCGCGTGATGGAAGGCCTGACCAAGTACGGCATCATCACCGAGGACTGGGGCGGCGACGTTGCCTGCATCCCCGTCTCCGCACTGACCGGCATGGGCATCAGCGACCTGCTGGAGCGGATCGCGCTGGAGGCCGAGGTCATGGAGCTCAAGGCCAACCCCAACCGCCGCGCCAAGGGTGCTGTTGTTGAGGCCCGTCTGGACAAGGGCCAGGGCCCCATTGCCACCATTCTGGTGCAGAACGGCACCCTGCATGCCGGTGATGTCATCATTGCCGGTACCGCTGTGGGCCGTGTGCGTACCATGCGCAGCGACAAGGGCGTGCTGCTGAACGATGCAGGCCCCTCCACCCCCGTGGAGATCACCGGCCTGACCGCTGTGCCCGAGGCAGGCGACCTGTTCGAGGCCGTTGCCGACGAGCGTCTGGCCCGTGAGCTGGCAGAGCAGCGCATTGCCGCTGCCAAGGAGAAGCAGTTCTCCTCCTTCCAGAAGGTCACTCTGGATAACCTGTTCAGCCAGATGGCACAGAACGATATGAAGGAGCTGGCCATTGTCGTCAAGGCTGATGTGCAGGGCTCCGCCGAGGCCGTCAAGCAGAGCCTGGAGAAGATCTCCAATGATGAGGTGCGCGTCCGCGTCATCCACGCCGGTGTCGGTGCCATCAGCAAGTCCGACGTTGACCTGGCCGATGCCTCCAACGCCATCATCATCGGCTTCAATGTCCGCCCCGACAACGTGGCCAAGGAAGAAGCCGCTGCCACCAAGGTCGAGATGCGGATGTACCGCGTCATCTACGATGCCATCAACGATGTCACCGATGCTATGAAGGGTATGCTGGCTCCCAAGTTCCGCGAGGTCGCTCTGGGTGAGCTGCAGGTCCGTCAGGTCTACAAGATCAGCAACGTGGGCACCGTTGCAGGCTGCCGCGTGACCAGCGGCAAGATCACCCGCGACAGCAAGGTGCGCGTTGTCCGTGACGGCATCGTCATCACGGAGGACGAGATCGCATCTCTGAAGCGCTTCAAGGATGATGCCAAGGAAGTGGCCGAGGGCTACGAGTGCGGCGTTACGCTGGCAAAGTTTGCCGATGTCAAGGAAGGCGACGTTTACGAGGCCTTCAAGATGGAAGAATATCGGGACTAAGGAACGGATTAAACCTCTCCGTCATTGCTTCGCAATGCCACCTCCCCTAGTAGGGGAGGCCTTGGCAGCCGGGTGAAGCCTCATCTTTATGCCAAAGGCACCCCCATTAGGGGAGCTGTCGAGCGCAAGCGAGACTGAGGGGTTTTGTTTTAGAGGAGAAGCTATGTCTCAGAAAAATATGGGTCGTCTTGCCCAGGATATGAAGCGTGAGGTCATTGCCATCATCGGACGGCTGAAGGACCCCCGCCTGGAGGGCGGTCTGCTGACCGTCACCCGTCTGGATGTGACACCTGACCTGGATGTTGCAAAGGTCTATGTGAGCGTGATGGGCCGCGAGGACGGCCCCAAGCCCGCCATCGAGGCACTGAACCGTGCCGCAGGCCATGTGCGCACCGAGGTCAGCAAGAAGATGCACATCCGGAAGGCTCCGCGCTTCATCTTTGTGGAGGACGACGGTGCCGCCTACGCAGCCCACATCAATGAGCTGCTCCGCACGCTGAACGTGAACGGTGACGCTGAGGAAACCAGCCAGCCGGAAGAGACCGAGGAATAATCAGCCTTGCGGAAAGGATGGAACATGGGATGACAGAACAGCTGAATGTACAGCAGATGGCAGAAAAGCTGCTTGCTGCGGATAACATCTTGATTCTGTGCCACAAAAACCCGGATGGTGATACGGTCGGCTGCGGCAGTGCGCTCTACTATGCGCTGCTTGCACTGGAAAAACACGCAGCCGTGCTCTGCGCCGACCCCATCCCCGGCCGGTACGCATTTACCAACCCCCGCCTGTTCAAGGGCGAATTTGAGCCGCAGATCGTGGTGGCTGTGGATGTTGCCAGCGTCCAGCTGTTTGGCGAGGGCAACGGCGTTCCCCAGTACACGCGCCATGTGGACCTGTGCATCGACCACCATGCAGGCAACAGCGGCTACGCCGAGTTCACGCTGCTGGACGGAAGCGCCGCCGCTGCGGCAGAGCTGCTGTATGAGGTGATCTGTGCCATGCATGTGGAGATCACCCCCCACATTGCCGATTGCCTGTATACCGGCCTGTCCACGGATACCGGCTGCTTCAAGTTCTCTTCCACCAAGGCCAGCACCCACATCACTGCGGCCAAGCTGATGGAGGCCGGTGCCCATGTGGAGGAGCTGAACACCCTGCTGTTTGACACCAAGTCCCGGGAGCGGATGGAAGCCGAGCGAATCGCCCGCAACCATCTGGAATATCATCTGGATGGCCGCTGCGCCCTCATTTACCTGACCCGGGATGAGATCGAGCAGAGCAGGGTAGACCCTGCGGATCTGGAAGAGCTGACCAGCCTGCCCATCAGCATTGAGGGCGTGAAGGTCGGCCTGACCCTGCGCCAGCAGCCCGGCGGCAGCTATCGCATCAGCGTGCGCACCGCCAAGGGTGTGGATGCCTGTGCCATTGCCCGCCGTCTGGGCGGCGGCGGCCACACCCGTGCGGCGGGCTGTGAGCTGCTGGGCAACCTTGACAACGCTAAGAGCGCGATCCTCTCTGAGGTGGAAGCTGTTCTTGATGCACCGCAGGAGGAAGCATGATGCAGGGGATCCTCATTGTTGATAAGCCCACCGATTGGACCAGTTTTGATGTCATTGCCAAGCTGCGGGGCATTCTGGGCACCCGGAAACTGGGCCACAGCGGTACGCTGGACCCCATGGCGACCGGTGTTCTGCCGGTGTTCTGCGGCGGGGCCAGCAAGGCAGTTGATCTGCAGCTGGACCACACCAAGGCCTACCGCGCTGTCCTCAGGCTGGGCCAGCGCACCGATACCGGGGATGTGACCGGCACTGTGCTGGAGACCGCCCCGGTAACGGCAGGGGAGCAGGAGCTGCTGGCCGTTCTGCCGCAGTTCCTCGGCCCCCGGATGCAGACCCCGCCCATGTACTCGGCAGTCAAGATCAACGGTCAGCCGCTCTATAAGCTGGCCCGCGAGGGCAAAACTGTGGAGCGCAAGGCCCGGCCGATCGAGATCCTGGACATCCGGTACGAGGGCAGCCCTGCGGAAAACGAGTATGCCCTGACCGTAAAGTGCTCCAAGGGCACCTATATCCGGGTGCTGCTGGAGGAGATCGCCGAAGCCATGGGCCAGAAGGGCACCATGAGCGCCCTGCGCCGCGTGGCCGCCGGGGTGTATTCCGAAGCCGATGCCCACACGCTGGAAGAGATCCAGGCGGCAAAGGACGCGGGGCCGGAGGCCCTGCAGGCTCTGATGCTGCCGGTGGAGAGCGTGTTCGCCAGCCTGCCGCTGCTGGTGGCGGACGAGCGGGTGGAGCAGCACCTCTACAACGGGTGCCCCACCAACCGCTATTCCGCTGCCGACGGCCGCTACCGCGTGCGGAACGCCGGAGGGCAGTTTCTGGGTCTTGCCAATGTGGTGAACGGTGTGCTCAAGGTGGAAAAGCTGTTCGTGGAAAGGAACTGACGACCAATGCAAATCGTTTCATCTCTGTCGCCGCTGGCGCTGGAACATGAGGGCGGCACTGCTGTTGCCATGGGCTACTTCGACGGTATCCACATCGGCCACCGTGCCGTCATTGAGGGAGCAGTGGAGTGGGCAAAGGCCCACGGCGCTGCCCCGGCGGTGTTCACCTTCAAGCTGCCCGCTGACAGCAAAATGAAGGGCCGCCGTCTGCTCTCCACCGAGGATAAGCATGCCCTTATCGCAAGCCTCGGTGTGGAGTATTACCTCTGCCCTGAGTTTGAGGAGATCCGCGCCATGACCCCGGAGCAGTTCGTGTACGGCATCGTGCAGGACTGCCACGCCAAGGCGTTGTTCTGCGGCGAAAACTTTACCTTTGGTGCCAAGGCCGCCGGGACCCCCGAGCTGCTGAAGGAGCTCTGCGCCCCGCTGGGGGTGGAGGTCGTGGTGGTGCCTATGGCACAGTTTGAGGAAAAGCCGGTGTCCTCCACCCGCATCCGCACGGCATTGGAGGGCGGCGATGTGCCTGCCGCCAACGCCATGCTGGGGATGCCCTATGCCATCCGCTTCGCGGTGCAGCACGGGGCAGGTCTGGGCCACACGCTGGGCGTGCCCACCATCAACCAGATCTACCCGGCGGGCTTCCAGATGCCCCGCTACGGCATCTACATCACCCGTACCCGGATCGGTGATACCTGGTATCCCTCGGCCACCGGCCTGGGGACCCGGCCCACTGTCAATTCGGACGAGACCAAGGTGACCTGCGAGACCTTTATCCCGGATTTTTCCGGCGACCTCTACGGCACCGACCCGGTGGTGGAGTTCTACGCCTACCTGAGTCCCAGCAAAAAGTTTGATACCCTGGACGAGCTGAAGGCCTGCATCGACCATGCAGCCCGGCGCGCCAAGGCCTATTTTGCAAAAGCATAGTAAAATTTTTCTTGCTTTTTGCACGGATTTCTGTTATACTAGCCATGTTACCGCGGCACGGGGCTGGGAGTATGCCCATTTGGGAGTACCGTTTTCCCGCATTCTGTGCCGACGGCAAATAAAATTTTATAAAGAGGTACTGTTACTATGAACAAGCAGGAAGTTATGGCCAAAGTCGCTCTGACCGAGAAGGACACTGGCTCCCCCGAGGTTCAGGTCGCTCTGCTGACCGCTCACATCAACGAGCTGAACGAGCACCTGAAGAAGAACCCTAACGATCACCACAGCCGCCGTGGTCTGATGAAGATGGTTGGCCGCCGCCGCAATCTGCTGGCCTACCTCCAGAAGAAGGACATCGAGCGTTACCGTGCTCTGATCGCAACCCTGGGTCTGCGTAAGTAATAGAAAACAGAGGGCAGGTACCGCATTGTGGTGCCTGCCCTTTGCTCTTTTTTGAGGAACAACAGGCCGCTGCTGCGCGTTGCAGCAGTAAATCGAGCGCCTGTGCTGTAAAAGGCACGGGCGTTGGCTTTATTGCTATGATGCGCTGGCCGCTGCCTTTTGGAAGATAAGAAGATAAACCGCAAAAGGACAAAGGAGGCAAAACCAAATGGCAATTGAATTTGGTTCCCGCAAAGAGACCTTTGAAAACTTCAAGGTCTACGAGACCACGCTGGCTGGCCGTCCGTTCAAGGTCGAGATGGGCAAGATGTGCGGCCTGTCCAACGCAAGCGCCCTGATCCGCTACGGCGAGACCTGCGTGCTGTGCAACGTTGTGATGAGCCCCAAGCCCCGCGAAGGTGTGGATTTCTTCCCCCTGAACGTGGAGTATGAGGAAAAGCTCTACGCCGCAGGCCGCATCCCCGGCAGCTTTATGCGCCGTGAAGGCCGCCCCGGTGAGCGCGCCATCCTGACCAGCCGCGTGGTGGACCGCCCCATGCGCCCGCTGTTCCCCAAGGAGATGCGCAACGATGTCTGCATCACCATGACCGTGATGAGCCTGGACCCCGATTGCAGCCCTGAGATCGCCGGCATGATCGGCGCGTCTCTGGTCACCGCTGTGTCTGAGATCCCCTGGAACGGCCCCATCGGCGGTGTTCAGGTGGGCCTGGTGGACGGCGAGATCGTCCTGAACCCCACCCAGGAGCAGCGCAAGGTGAGCGACCTGGCCCTGACCGTTGCCGCCACCATGGACAAGATCGTGATGATCGAGGCCGGTGCCAACGAGGTGGACGAGGACACCATGCTCAATGCCATCAAGGCCGCCCACGTTGAGATCAAGAAGATCATCACCTTCATCAACGGCATCGTTGCAGAGCGCGGCAAGCCGAAGATCGACTTCCAGGTGGTGGGTCTGGATATGGATGTGTTCCACGCCATCCAGAACAAGTATCTGGACGACTTCAAGGCCGCCATGGATACCGACGACAAGAATGTGCGGGATGCTGCTCTGCTGCCCATCATGGACAAGATCGCTGAGGAGTACCCCGACCTGTCTGATGCAGATCTCGACCTTGTCAGCTACAAGATGCAGAAGTACGTTGTCCGCCGCTGGCTGCTGGATGAGGGCAAGCGCGTGGATGGCCGCGGCATCAACGAGATCCGCCCGCTGGCTGCCGAAGTGGGCATCCTGCCCCGGGTCCACGGCTCCGGTATGTTCACCCGCGGCCAGACCCAGGTGCTGACCACCTGCACCCTGGGCGGCACCAAGGACAACCAGCTGATGGACGATCTGACCGACGAGCAGACCAAGCGTTACATCCATCACTATAACTTCCCGCCGTATTCTGTCGGCGAAGCCCGCGCACCCCGCAGCCCCGGCCGCCGCGAGATCGGCCACGGCGCACTGGCAGAGCGCGCTCTGGTTCCCGTACTGCCCTCTCTGGAGGAGTTCCCCTACACCATCCGCTGTGTCTCTGAGGTCCTGAGCTCCAACGGCTCCACCTCTCAGGCTTCCATCTGCGGTTCCACCCTGGCTCTGATGGATGCCGGTGTGCCCATCAAGGCACCTGTTGCCGGCATCTCCTGCGGCCTGATCACCGAGGGCGACCGCTGGATGACCATGCTGGACATTCAGGGCGTGGAGGATTTCCACGGCGATATGGACTTCAAGGTGGGCGGCACCCGCAAGGGCATCACTGCCATCCAGATGGACATCAAGATCGACGGCCTGACTTACGATATCATTGCCGAGGCCTTTGAGAAGTGCCGCAAGGGCCGCCTGTACATCCTGGACGAGATCATCAAGCCCGTGATCGCACAGCCCCGTGAGGAGCTGAGCCGCTGGGCTCCCAAGATGTTCAGCATGATGATCCCCACCGATAAGATCAAGGACGTGATCGGCAAGGGCGGCAAGGTCATCCAGGACATCTGTGCCACCTGCAACTGCAAGATCGATGTGCAGGAGGACGGCCATGTGTTCGTCTCCGCCGTGGATCAGGAGGACGCAAAGCGCGCCATCTTCACCATCAAGACCATTGTGGAGGACCCCGAGATCGGTGCCATCTACAAGGGCAAGGTCACCCGCCTGATGAACTTTGGTGCCTTTGTGGAGATCGCACCGGGCAAGGAAGGTCTGGTGCACATCTCCAAGCTGGACACCAAGCGTGTGGAGCGCGTGGAGGATGTGGTCGCCGTGGGTGATGCCATCGTGGTCAAGGTCACGGACATCGACCAGCAGGGCCGCATCAACCTGAGCCGCCGCGATGCCATTCTGGCGCTGGAAGCCAAGCGCGCCGCGCAGGAGCAGCAGTAATCCATAAATCAGAGGGACCCCACAGCCGGTTGGCTGCGGGGTCCCTTTTTGCTGTCCGAAAAAACTTTTGGGTTTCCTCTTGACAGAAATGCAAAAATGTGTATTATTGTATTAGCTACTTAATACAGCAACACATAAGGAGGGCAAAGCAGAATGAGTGAACAGTTTGATGCCAGCCGCCCGATCTATGCCCAGCTGGTGGAACGGCTCAAAGCCAGAATTCTGGCGGGCACCTACCCGCCGGGGGGCCATCTGGATTCGGTGCGGGATCTGGCCGCAGCTGCCGGGGTCAACCCCAACACGATGCAGAGGGCTCTGGCCCAGCTGGAAAGTGAGGGCCTTGTGCGCACCGAGCGCACCAGCGGACGCTACGTTACGGAGGATACGAATTTGATCGAACAACTGCGGGCTGCCGCCGCCCATGACATCGCGGCAGATTTTCTGGAGAAGATGCGCAGCATCGGCTACACGCCGGAAAAGGCGGCAGCCCTGTTGGAGCACTGGGATACAGAGGAGGTAGAACCCCATGAGTAAGGTGCTGACCTGTGAAAAATTGACAAAAGTATACGGAAAGGAAAAGACCGCGCTGGACGGCATCGATCTGGAGCTGGATTTTGGCCGCATCGTAGGGCTGCTGGGCCCCAACGGCAGCGGCAAGACCACCCTGCTCAAGCTGGCCAATGGTCTGCTGCAGCCCACGGAAGGCCGCATCCGGATTGCGGGCATGGCCCCCGGCCCGGAGACCAAGGAGCTGGTCTCCTACCTGCCGGACGCCGACTGGCTGCCCGACTGGATGCGGGTGGAGGAGCTGGTGGAGATGTTCCGGGATTTTTACGGCACGCCCAGTCAGGCCAAGGCTTACATCGGCTTTGACGCCGACAAGGCCAATGAGATGCTGGCCCGGCTGAACATCGCCCCCAATGCCCGGCTCAAGACCCTTTCCAAAGGCAACAAGGAGAAGGTTCAGCTGGTGCTGGCCATGAGCCGCAACGCCCGTCTCTACCTGCTGGATGAGCCCATCGGCGGTGTGGACCCTGCGGCCCGGGACTACATCCTGAACACCATCATTTCCAACTACAGCAAGGACGCGACTGTTGTCATTTCTACCCACCTCATCGAGGACATTGAGCCGGTGCTGGACGAGGCCGTGTTCCTGAAGGACGGCAAAATCTTTGCGCACCGCGCCGTGGACGACATCCGCGAGACCGAGGGCAAGAGCGTCGATGCATATTTCCGGGAGGTATTCAAATGCTGAAACAATTGCTGAAATATGAGTTCAAGGCCACGAAACGCCTGTATTTCGGGCTGTATCTGGCGCTGGCGCTGCTGAGCGTGGTGCTGGGCGTTTCGTTCCGGCAGGAAAATGCATGGGCCGACAATACGAATTTCGGGCGGCTTGAAGTCATTCTGATGGTCCTCTATCTCTCTGTCATCTTCGCCATTGCGGTGCTCTGTTTTGTCAGCACGGTCCAGCGCTTTTATAAAAATCTGCTGGGACGTGAAGGCTACCTGATGCACACCCTGCCCGTGACCGAGACCCAGCTCATCCTCTCCAAGCTCATCACCAGCATGGTCTGGGTGCTGTGCAGCGGCCTGGTGGGCATCGTCTGCATCACAGGGATGGTCAGCATCGGTGTGCTGGACGCGGAAGTCCTCGGCACGGAGAACTGGGACAGCTGGATGCAGCTGTGGGGGATGCTGTATGGGGAACTGGGCGCGAAGTTCTGGCTGGTGACGTTCTGGACCATCCTCATCAATCTGGCCCGGCTGGCAAGCCTCATCCTCTGCGTTTACGCTGCCTGTATGATCGCCCATCAATTCCCCAAGCATGTGATGGTGGCCGGGATCCTCGCGTTTATCGGCCTGAACATCGTGGAGACCCAGCTCGATAAGCTGCTGGGCACGAATGATGTGAGTATGATCGTGGATGTCACGTACCGGGTCGTGGATGTGAACGTGACCGGTGTGAGCTATGGAGTGACCCCGATGCGCTGGCTGACGGCGGCACTTGGAACAGACGTTGGCTATCTGTTCTGCTTTGCCGTGACAGCAGCCATTGCGGCGGCATACTTCTTCCTGACCCGGTGGCTGATGAAAAATAAACTGAATCTGGAGTAAACAAAAAGGCGGTGTGCCCGGTGGGCACACAGCCTTTTTCAGCTTTTTGGGGTCTTATACGCCGGAAGCACCGTAGTTTGCCAGCACACGGGCAGAGGGATCGTTGACGTTGCAGCCGGGCCATGCCTTGTTCGGCATCCAGAAGCCCACGATGGTGCGGCTCTGGTCGTGGTAGTATTTCTCGAAGATCTCGCGGTAGAACAGGCTCTCCTTGGTAAAGGGCATACAGTGGGCCGAGTAGTTTGCCCGGCGGAGCTGGAACTCCTCATCGGTGTACAGGCTCTCGGCATACTCCTTGATGTCGTCCACCATGCTGTGGCCCACAGCATCGGAGAAGGCGGCTTTTTCGCGCCAGAGGATCTCCGGGGGCAGCCAGTCGCCCTCAAAGGCCTTGCGCAGCAGGTACTTGCCCTTGCCGTAGCTGTTCAGCTTCTTTTCGGGGTCAATGGCCATGACGTAGCGCACAAAGTCAAGATCGCCAAAGGGCACACGGGCCTCGATGCTGTTGGCGGAGATGCAGCGGTCGGCCCGGAGAACGTCGTACATGTACAGCTCCCGGATGCGCTTCTGGCTCTCCTGCTGGAAGGCATCGGCGGTGGGGGCGTAGTCGGTGTACTTGTAACCGAACAGCTCATCGGAGATCTCGCCGGTCAGCAGCACGCGCACATCGGTCTGCTCGTGGATGGCCTTGCAGAGCAGGTACATGCCCATGCTGGCGCGGATGGTGGTGATATCCCAGGTGCCCAGCAGTC
>OGPC01001722.1_pt1 | contig 12819 bp, 12 predicted proteins | sample 1552911 | NCBI WGS metagenome assembly OGPC01 (sample SAMEA2580248, study PRJEB22360) | human gut metagenome | biome: human gut; feature: human-associated habitat; material: faeces | place: Denmark | collected 2008/2010 | reverse complement strand
TTCCAAAGCAGTGGACGGCGTAAACTTTACACTGGAAAAAGGAAAAACGATGGGAATAGTTGGCGAATCCGGTTCCGGGAAAAGTGTGACGGCTTCTTCCATTATTCGCCTTCTTCCCAAAATCGGAAGAATCGTAGAAGGAGAAATTGAGTTTCAGGGAAAAGACGTGCTGAAGCTGAATAAGAAAGAACTGCTGAACTATCGGGGAAAAGATATTGCAGTTATTTTTCAGGATCCGATGACTTCTTTGGACCCTGTATTTAAAATCGGAAATCAGATGGTGGAAATGATTTGCGCTCACCAGGATATTTCCAAAGAAGAGGCGCGGAAAACGGCCATAGAAGCGCTGAAAAAAGTGGGAATCCCGCAGCCGGAAAAACGTATGGAGTCCTATCCTTACGAATTATCCGGCGGAATGTGCCAGAGGGTGATCATTGCCATGGCGGTGTGCTGTAAACCGAAGCTGATCATTGCCGATGAGCCGACGACGGCTCTGGATGTAACGGTACAGGCCCAGGTGCTTGAACTTTTGCAGGAATTACAGGATGAGATGGATACCTCCATCCTTCTGATTACCCATAACATGGGTGTGGTCTGGCAGATGTGCGATACCGTTATGGTCATGTATGCCGGAAAAACCGTGGAGTATGCAGATACAAAGGTGTTGTACGCCAATCCGATGCATCCTTATACATGGGGACTGCTGGATTCCGTACCAAAATTAAGTGATGGAACAAAATCGCAGTTAAAGGCTATTCCTGGAGCGCCGCCGGATCTGCGTCTGACAGGACAATGCTGTAACTTCTATAATCGTTGTCCATATGCCCAGGAAATATGCAGGCAGGAAGTCCCGGAACTGATTGAGCTGGAGCCGGGTCATTTTGTGGCCTGCCACAGACAGAAAAAAGACAGTACTCTGGTGAGAGGAGAGGTGAACCAAAATGGATGAAAAAAAAGTAATGCTAAAGGTCAGAAATCTCACCAAAGAGTTTAAGATCCGAGGAAAAAAGCTGGGAGAAAAGCCACAGATTCTCCATGCGCTGTCTGACGTTTCGGTAGATATTTACGCCGGAGAAACCCTCGGAGTTATCGGTGAGTCCGGATGTGGAAAATCAACTTTTGGAAAATGTCTGGTACAGTTGCATCAGGCGACATCCGGAACCGTAGAATATGAAGGAAGAAATATCTTTGCCTTAAAAGGAGAAGAATTAAAGAATCTGAAACGGGATATTCAGATGGTTTTCCAGGATCCGTTTTCTTCACTGGATCCACGAATGACCGCCGGAAAACTGGTGGAGGAACCAATGATCGTCCACAATATTGTGAAGGATAAAAAAGAACGGGCGCAAAGAGCGTTAAAACTTCTCCAGACCGTAGGTCTGGATGTACAGCATGTACATCGTTATCCACACGAATTTTCCGGAGGGCAGAGACAGCGAATCAATATTGCCAGAGCCCTGTCTCTGGCGCCGAAACTGGTGGTCTGCGATGAACCGGTTTCCGCACTGGATGTGTCTATTCAGGCGCAGGTACTGAATCTGCTGAATCAGCTTCAGAAAGAATATCATCTGACCTATGTTTTTATTTCCCATGACCTGAGCGTCATCAAACATATCAGCGATCGTATTGCCATTATGTATCTGGGAAGGATCGTGGAACTGTGTGAAGCAGAGGCCATTTACAAAAATCCGCTGCATCCGTATACGAAAGCGCTTCTGTCCGCTATTCCGCCGGAATCGCCGTTTGAACAAAAAGAAAGAATCGTTCTTTCCGGAGAAATTCCAAGTCCGATTGGCGAACAGGTTGGCTGTCCGTTGGCAAAACGTTGCCCAAAATGCACAGAACGCTGTATGAAAGAGATTCCGCAGTTAAAAGAAAAGGAAAACGGCCATAAGGTTGCCTGTTTCTTATATGAATAATGCCCATAAAGGATGATGGGGAAAGGAGAGGAAAAAGAATGAGTAAAGTAACGAGAGAAGATGTGGTAAAAATCGCCCGGGAAAAACTTGGCGAACTGGTTTCTCTGACTTCAGAGTTAATTAAAATTCCCAGCGAGAATCCAATCGGAACCCAGCGGGATGTGATAGATTTTGTCAAAAACTATTTAAAAGACGCAGGGATTGCCTTCGAAGAAGTTGGCTGTAATCCGGATTATCCCTGTGTGGTTGCCAAAATGGGAAAAGAAGACGGATTCAGTATCATCCTGAACGGCCATGTGGACGTTGTGCCGGCAGGAGACCGGAATCAGTGGGATTTTGATCCGTTTTCCGGAGAAATCACAGATAAATGCATTCTGGGAAGAGGAACGTCGGATATGAAAGCCGGTGTTGCCGGTATCTTGTTTGCCATGAAGATTCTGGCAGAATCCGGCGCTGATTTACAGGGAAATATCCGTCTGCATATTGTGTCTGATGAGGAAAGCGGTGGAGAATACGGAAGCAAATGGCTTTGTGATAACGGGTATGCAGAAGATGCCGATGCCTGTCTGGTAGCAGAGCCGACAACCCACAGTACCATTGAAATCGGACAAAAAGGAAAGATAGACCTGATTCTGAAATCCTATGGAAAATCTGCCCATGGAAGTCTTGCGGGACACAAAGGGGAAAATGCCATTTTAAAAATGGGCAAGGTGCTGGAGCATATCGATAAGCTTTGCCAGATTGAAGGAAAATACGGAGAAAATCAGAAACAGGCGCTGATCAATTCCAAGATTATTGCGGAAGATAAAAATGGCGCAGGTACCGGAGAAGTGATCGATCATGTATCGGCCAATGTGGGATTGATTTCCGGAGGAACCCGTCCGAATATGGTACCGGATTACTGTGAAGTCACTGTTGATCTTCGCCTTCCTCTGGGGGTAACCGTAGAAGAAGTGGAGAAACAGATTCAGGAAATGCTTGCGGAAAGCGGCGTTTCCGGTGTGGAATATGAACTGGGATGCACCATGTTGGCTAACTATACAGAAATTGATGCGCCAATCGTAGAAGCCATTAAGAAAAATGCAGAAGCGTTGTGGTGCGATCAGGTACTTCCGGCTTATCAGTGGGCGTCCAGTGACGCGAGAGAGTACAGAGAAAAAGGAATTCCTACGATTCAGTTTGGTCCGTCCAACACGGTGGGGATCCATTCCTATAATGAAACCGTAGATATTGAAGATGTGGAAAAATCAGGTTTGATTTACGTTCAGTCTCTTTGTGATTTACTGGGAATATAAAAAATTATAAAAAATGGCGTCGCAGAAACGCGTGAACCGCGTAACTGCTGACGCCATTTTTTTATGGATTTTTGTTTATTTTCTCCGTTTTGGCGCCGGAGGCATATCCCAGGCAGAGTGATCGGTATGAAGAAGTTTGTGTGCCATGCGGGACAATGGTTTTTCCAGAAATTCATCGTAGACTTTTTTGATTTCCGGATTTTCATGGGAGAACCGCAGGTCGGTTTTGGAATCCAGGAAATACAGGTTTTTCGAGCGAATCTCCGCCATTTCCCGTCCTTCATGGATTGGCTGTCCGCCGCCGCCTACACAGCCGCCAGGGCAGGCCATAACTTCGACGAAGTGATAAAATACCTGGCCTTTACGTACGGCTTCCACCAGTTTACGGGCGTTGCCCAGTCCGCTGACGACAGCCCCTTTCAGGGTTGTGCCGGCAATGTCAATGGAAGCTTCACGCCAGCCATCCATGCCCCGGATGTTATAAAAAGCGTCCGGATCAGGGTTTTCACCGGTAACCATATAGTAACTGCTGCGAAGAGCAGCCTCCATCACGCCGCCGGTGGCGCCGAAGATCACACCTGCGCCGGAACCTTCTCCGCATGGAGAGTCAAATTCATCTTCCGGCAGACTGAAGACGTCAATATTCAGCGAACGAAGATAATTGATAAATTCGCGGGTATTTAAAACCACATCCACATCCGGGCCTGTACCGGTGCTGTCCATGGTTGGGAGAGCGCACTCGGCTTTTTTGGCGATACAAGGCATGATGGATACGCTGAAGATGTTTTCCGGATCTTCATGGATCTTGTCGGCAAAATAATTCTTGATGATGGCTCCCTGCATCTGCTGTGGAGATTTGGCGGTAGACAGGCAGTCCACCATATCCGGATACTGGGATTTCAGAAAACGAACCCATCCCGGACAGCAGGAAGTAAACATAGGCCAATGATATTTTTTCGGTTCTTTTAATCTCTCCAGTAATTCACTGGCTTCCTCCATGATGGTCAGATCGGCGGCAAAGGGGCTGTCAAAAACATAATCAAAGCCCATAAGACGCAGAGCGCCGGCCAGACGTTTTGGCGAAGCAAATTTACGGGACAGATGGAAACTTTCCGCCCATGCGGCACGAACGGCAGGGGCCACCTGAACCACCGTCGTTTTTCCTTTGGTGTTTAAGAAACCATTTTGAGAAAATACCGGACGTTTATCATCCCGGCCGGTGAGGGCGCCTACCGGACAGTGGGTGACACATTGTCCGCATAAAGCGCAGTCAGCTTCGGTAATATCCCGGCGTAAGGAAACGTCTACGGTAGTCCGGGAACCGGTTTTGGCAATGTCCCAGACCCGGAGAGACTGTACTTTATCACAGATCTGTATACAGCGCATACATTTAATACATTTACTTTCATCCCGGATCAGCGGGAAATCAGAAGGCCAGGTTCCGTGGGTGATGTGCTGTTTGTATGTACCGACGCCAAATTCCAGTTCGCTGGCAACTTTTTGCAGCTGGCAGTTTCCGGTTCTGACGCAGGTCGGACAAAAGCAGTTATGCTGGGAAAGAATCATCTTGATGTTGATTCTTCGCGCTTCCCGGACCTTCGGGGAGTTGGTCAGGATTTCCATGCCTTCTTTGACCACGTTGTTACAGGAGGTTACCAGTCGTTCGATTCCTTTTACCTCGACAACGCAGACGCGGCAGGCGCCGATTTCATTGATGTCCTTTAAGTAGCAGAGGCTGGGAACCGGCATCTTTGCCTGTTTGCAGGCTTCCATGATCGTTGTGCCTTCTTCCACAGCAACAGGGATATTGTTAATTGTAATATTTACCATTCTTCGATTCGACCTCCTTTAAATACTCCGTAGCCAAAGTGGTCGCAGCGGAGACAACGGCGTGCTTCCTGTGTGGCTTCCTTACAGGACATTCCTTTTTCTACGATGTCAAAATCCTGTTTTCTTTCGGTGGTGTTTCTTTCCATCATGGTCACGCGACCACATGGAGATTTATTTTCAATACGCGGATCAGGAACTTCCACATCACTTTCGATAATGTGGTTAAATCCAAGATAATTATCAATGTTGGCGGCAGCCACTTTACCGGCGGCAATGGCGCGGATGACGGTAGCCGGACCGGTTACACAGTCACCGCCGGAAAAAACGCCGTCGTTATTCGGGATGGAGCTGTCGTCAGAAGCCTGAATTTTGCCCCGCTGCACCGGAAGACCGGCACGTGCAAAGGAATCGGATACGATGTCCTGTCCGATGGCGATGATGACAACGTCGCAGGAAAGGCGGACGGCTTCCTGATCGGAGTTGGCCGGAGATGGACGTCCTCCGCTGATCAGGCCGATGATTTTTGGGTCGGCGATCATGGCGGTAACTTCTCCCTGGTCGTTGACTTCGATTTCTTTTGGCGCGTGGAGTTCGAGAATCTCTGCGCCTTCTGCGATGGCAGCTTCAATCTCTTCCTCCAGAGCAGTCATATCGGCCTTGCGGCGGCGATAGAGAACGCTGACGTTGCTGGCGCCGAGACGGATAGCCGAGCGGGTAGCGTCCATGGCCACGTTGCCGCCTCCGACAACGATGACGTTTTTGCCGGTAAAATCAGGGCGATGGCCATCGCCGATGTCCCGGAGCATCTTCACTGCGGAAACTACGCCTTTGGCGTCCTCTCCGGGGATGCCCAGTTTTTTATCGGTGTGGGCGCCGATGGAGACATAGACGGCGTCATAATTTTCCCGAATCATTTTAAAGGAAAGTTCTCCGTCGGCATCTCCGATACAGGTATCCAGTTTTACTTCTACTCCCGTAGAAAGAATATTGGAAATGTCTTCCATGAGACGGTCTTTTGGAAGACGGTAGTTAGGAATTCCATAATAAAGCATTCCGCCAAGCTGAGACCGTTGTTCAAAAACGGTACACTGGTGTCCCATCTGCTGCAAATAATATGCGGCGCTTAATCCGGAAGGGCCGCCGCCGATGATGGCCACCCGTTTTCCGGTGGACTCACAGCATTTTGGCGGTGGGACAAGACCACAGTGGTCGGCGGCATAACGTTTGAGACCACGAATGTTGATGGAATCATCCACGATATTCCTCCGGCATTTGGTTTCGCACGGATGTTCGCAAACCAGAGCGCAGGCGGTGACAAATGGATTGTCTTTTCGAATCAGGCGGACAGCGTCGGCATAGCGGCCTTCCGCCACAAGGGATATGTAGCCGGGAATATCCACGCCTGCGGGACAGAGTGTAACGCAGGGTACCGGCTGTTCCAGATGGAAGGAACAATGTCCTTCTTTAATATGTTCGATAAAATCGTCACGGAAACCTTCCAGACCTTTAAGCACCATAAGTCCGGCTTCATAGCCGATGGCACAGTCCGAGCTGTTGTAGATGACGCGGGCGGTCCGTTCGATCAGCTCCAGCGTTTCCATGGTGGCTTTGCCGTCCAGAACGTCTTCCAGCATCTCCACAAGGAGACCAAGACCGATACGGCAAGGCACACATTTTCCACAGGTCTGGGTGTGGAAAAGCTTCAAAAAAGAAGCGGTCATGTCCACCGGACAAAGTCCTGGCGGACTGGCGGCAATCCGTCGTTCCAGATCCTTATACAGATCGTCAACGACAGACTGCGCCTTCGTTTTGGTAATTACTTCTAATCTGCTCATGTTTTTTCCCCCTCAATTTAATATTAGTAATCATAACATGAAGGGTTTCAAATGAAAAGAAAAGATAATCTTTTAACAGTCATTTCTCTTTTTTTGTAAAAAAAGGGAAATCAGGAAAGTGAATCGGAAACGGAAGAAGAATGGGCGGCAATTTTTTCAATTTCCTCAAGATTAAACTCGATTTCCGGGAGAAGTTCGAAATAAAAGTCGGTGTAATGGCGGGTGAGGGCGGCGATGCAGCGGGCCTGAAGCATCTTGAACTTTCGCACGGATAACTCGTCTTTATCCAGAGTGATGTAGGCGCTGATCCATAATTTTCGTCCGGTACGGACGATTTCAAAATAAAGGTCCGAACAGTTACTTTCCCGGATAATTGGTTCTACCAGACCTTTAATGTCCTGTACCGTTTCCTCTTCGGGAGAAATCAGGAGAAGATCCCGGATGCCGGTGACGACGGTTTTAATGGGAACAGGAATCATTACCATGGATAAAACGATGGTGATCATGGAGTCAAGATAAGGAACCAGACGTTGAAACCATGGAAAAGGAATGAGGAGAGGAAGCAAAAAGGCGGCGGTCATACCAAAGGAGATGATGCTGTCAATTTTCCATCCTTCCATTTCCAGCGTAATGATCGGAGAACTGATTTGTTTATTCTTTTTCTTCAGATACATTGTGACAAAAATACCAAGGATGCAGGCAAATAACTCGAACCAGGCAACCATGCCGAAATCAAGAGTACGGCCGCCGTGGATAAGAATCTGGATACTGTTGGCAATAAGACCGATGGTCACCGTGGTCATGGTAATGCCCTTGATGACTAAAAAGATGGTTTCCATCTGCATATGACCAAAAGGATATTTTTCATTGCTTGGCTGATAGAGAAGAGGAATGAGAAAAATGGACGGAAGAAGCATTAAAAACTCGATTCCGTCATAAACCGCATCAAGAAGAACCGCCTGAGAATCTGTGACAAAAGACATGATCAGTTCGACAATAACAAAAAACAGATTACCATAGACGGATACAGACATTGCACTTTTTTCTTTTTTGGAAGCTTTTTTTCCTGCACGCATAATTATCGTATTCTTCCCCTGTTGCCTGCAGGTTGCAGGGGAAGAATTTATCCTTTCTGAAATATAATAAATTTCAGTATAGCATAAATAGAAGAATCAGACAAATGCAGGCAAAAGCCGTTTTTTCAGAGCCGGCGCAAGGATAAGGGCGAGGATCGTTTTAAGGAGATCTCCGGGAAGATAAGGGATCACTCCCGCCCAGAGCGCCTGCATGAAAGTAAGATTGGCCTGTATACTGAGCCATAAAGTTCCCAGAGCATAGTTGATCAGCGCGCCGAGGACCAGAAGAAGAAAAAGAGGAAGTTTCCGGGAACATTGTTCAAAAGCGAGCCCGCTGATGATGGCCAGCGGAATAAATCCCAGAAGGTATCCTCCGGTGGGGCCGAATAATTTGCCAAAGCCGGAACCAAAGGAAGAAAACACCGGAAAACCGATTAGTCCGATGAAAAGATAGAGCAGATAGCTGATGGTGCCCAGTTTCCAGCCGAGGATACAGGTGGAAAAACAAATGACCAGATTCGTGAGCGTAAGGGGAACGGGGCTGATGGGGATGGGTACCGAGAGTGGTCCGAGGATACAGAGAATCGCTGTCATAATGGCAGTGGTGGTCATCTGTTTTGTGGTAAAAGACGGTTGCGAAGAGGCAGAAGAATGTTTCATGATGATTTCCTTTCCTGAAAGTGTTTGCGTATTTTTTTATAAGGTTGTATGATAATGCAATAAGTATTATATAAAACACCCGGGAGAATTGTCAACCAAAATTAATAAAAATGGTTAACAATTAAAACGAAGGCGTGTTCAGGGAGGTTAGGAAAAGATGAGTAAAGAAACAGCAACCCTTTATCAGGTGGAAGAATTGGCCTGTCCCAAATGTGGACATAAACATAAAATGAAAAAATATTCCCGCATCAATGCGACGGAAAAACCGGCATTGAAAGAAGCAATCCTGCAGAATAAAATTTTCTTTTTTCACTGTGAGGAATGCGCCATGAGCGCTCCGCTCACCTATGACAGCTGTTATGTGGACAGCAGGAAAAAACTGGTGGTCTGTTTATCTCCGGAGGGAGAAACTACGGAAGAAATGAAGAGATGGCAGGGAAAAAAAGAGATGACACGCCGAGTGGTGGACAATATCAATGATTTTAAAGAAAAAATTCTGATTGCAGACAGTCAACTGGATGACCGGGTGATCGAGTTGGTGAAAATCCAGTATCTGCGTCAATTGGACAGAGAGATGGAAAACGATACCCTGATGAACATCCTCTTTGATTCTTATGGGGACGTTCCGGGCTTCCTGGTATTTTTTGAAAAAAAAGGCGTGGGACGCCTTCCGCTGAACCGGGAACTGTATCAGCAAACCCAAAAGGACTACGAGAAGGCAATCCGGGCACATTCCACGGATGACTTTATGAAAGTCGACATGGAATGGGCGGGAAAAATCTTTTTTAAACGTCATTGATGCAGGAAAATTCCTGTTGAACGGTCTTTTTCAGTTTTTCTGTGATTACCGGAGACATGGAGGTAAAAAAAGCATAAAGCCCGGGCAGGCTGCGCAGGCGGACGTCGATGGCGGCATACCGTTCCATTTTGTCAAAAAATACGTGGATACCAGAGTCGATGATGCGGACGATCAGTTCCGGAGGATAGGTATGCAGCAGTTGGTGTTTGACATCCCTGGTGGAAGCGATGATCTCCAGATCCAGTTTGGTATGGGTGGAAAGACCGGGAGTGGGGCCGGTCAGTAAAAGAGACTTGTAATAATACAGCCGGAGCAGATCTTCCCCGGATGGTTCATGTTTTGTGGCGATAAAATATTGACAAAGAGCAAAATAGATTTCAATGACTTCTTTTTGCAGATGTGGCAAAAGTAAATCAGAATGCATAGTGTGAAACTCCCTTCTAAACCTGTCTGATTTCAGTACTTTTTTGTCGGAAAAGTATGTATGATAGATGCTATTTAAAAATGATACCGTATGTTATAATTTTTGAGTAGGTGCAGGCCGTCCAAAAAAGAAAGATTTTTTAGACAGCCTGGCAGGAGAATAGGGGGAGGAGAAGTGTTTCGGGAGAATATTGGGGAAAATCTCAGAGAAATACGCAAAAAAGATAAAACGCTGAGTGTGGTAAAAATCGTAGACCGGATGAATGAAGAGGGATATGGCCTGTCGGTAGATACTTATTATAAATGGGAGAGGGGGACGAGAAAACCGCCCTGTGACGCCATTCCGTTCCTTGCCCATGCGCTGGGCGTATCGGAGAGCCGGCTGTTTCATCTTCATAAGCCGGAAGAAGAAAGGCCGGAAACCGGTTTTCCGGAAGGAATCTATGCTTCCATGGGCAAGAGGGATCAGAAACTCATTGCAGATTTGATGATTCGCCTGCAAAAACAGGAAACCATGGGGCAATATCACCAAAAGGGAGATCCATTTGGAGAAAAATATTTCTGAAAATTTTTCTTGTGTTTATATAATAGCTATGCTATAATGAAAAAGCTGTTTGAAACGATGATAATTGATGCTTGCATCAATAATAGATGAGTTTACGATGAATATAAATCAGAAGAGGTGAAGAAGATGCGCGAAGGAATCCATCCAAAATATTATCAGGCAAAAGTTGTCTGCAACTGCGGCAACGAATTTGTTACAGGTTCTACTAAAGATGATATCCATGTAGAAATTTGTTCTAAATGTCATTCATTTTACACAGGACAGCAGAAAGCTGCTAAGGCTCGTGGACGTATTGACAAGTTCAATCGTAAGTATGGCATGACTCAGAATTAATAACCATATGGTTTTTTTAGAGGCGGCGGCGCTGGTATCATGATGCATATATCGTGATTTAAGCGTCGTCGCTTTCTCGTTTCCCAGGAAAAATATATCCTGGCAGACAAACAACGCTCCGCAAGAATCGCACTGCGGCGGAAAGGATATTTTCCGGAAAGGCCGTCGTTGGCAAAGAGACAGGAAAGCAGAGCGAATGGAGGAATGAGTTTGAAGAAAACAAGTATAGGCGGACAGGCGGTCATGGAAGGCATTATGATGAAAAATCATGAACAGTATGCCGTAGCCGTTCGCAAACCGGATCATCAGATTCAGGTAAAAAAAGGAAAATATGAAAATCTGGGCGGCAGATATACCTTTTGTCGTATACCGATTATCCGGGGAATCATTACCTTTGGCGAATCCCTGTATGTGGGAATGAAAACTCTGGCCTGGTCGTCCTCTTTTTATGAGGAGGAAACAGGAGAACCGGGAAAAATGGAAAAGATGCTCACCCGGGTTTTTGGGGATAAACTGGAGTCTGTCCTGATGGGACTGACCATGGTTCTTTCCGTGGTGTTGGCCGTAGGAATTTTCATGCTTCTTCCTTTTTTTCTTTCCGGACTGCTGAAAGGCTGGATTCCTTCTTATACGGTTCGCACCCTGATCGAAGGAGTGATCCGTGTAGGGATCTTTCTTCTTTATGTGGCGCTGATCTCCAGAATGGAAGACATCAGAAGGGTATTGATGTACCATGGGGCAGAGCATAAAACCATTAACTGTCTGGAACATGGAGAAGACCTGACTCCGGAAAATATTCAAAAATATTCCCGTCTGCATAAACGCTGCGGGACCAGTTTTATGCTGATCGTGATGATCGTCAGCATTATTGTTTTTTTGTTTATCCGTGTGGATCAGATTGCCTTAAAATTATTGTTTCGGATATTGCTGGTACCACTGATCGCCGGGATCTCCTACGAATTTATCCGACTGGCAGGAAAGAGCGACTCGCCGGTGGTGAATTTCCTCAGTAAACCGGGCATGTGTCTGCAATATCTGACCACAAGAGAACCGGATGAAGAGATGCTGGAAGTAGCCATCGCTTCGGTGGAAGGTGTGTTTGACTGGAGAGAATATCTTGCCGCTATGCGAAGAGGGGAATTGGAGGATGAGCAGGAATGACAAGACGGAAGCTCCGCGAGGAAATAAAAGACAGGCTGAAAAAAGCAGGGATTGAAGACTTTGACTATGAATCCTGGGTGTTTCTGGAATGGATCCTGGGTGTGGACCGGGGAGAGTTTTTCATGGATCCTGACCGGGACGTCCCTGTAAAACAATATAAGCGGCTGGAGGAAATGCTGGCCAAAAGAGAAAAAAGAGTGCCACTGCAATACCTGATGGGAACCTGCGCCTTTATGGGATATGCCTTTAAGGTTGACGAGAGAGTGCTGATCCCCCGGCAGGACACCGAATGTCTGGTGGAACTGGCCGTGGCACAGATTCAGCGGGAAAAAAAGGAAAAACCGCTGCGGGTTCTGGATCTTTGTACCGGCAGCGGATGTATCGGCATCAGCATTAAGCTGCTTTGTCCGGAAACGGAAGTGGTTTTATCGGATCTGTCTGCCGACGCACTGGCTGTGGCCGAAGAAAATGCCCGGACGCTTGGTGCGGAGGTTTTGTTGAAACAGGGAGATCTCTTTTCTTCAATAGAAGGAAAATTTGATTATCTTATCGCAAACCCGCCTTATATTCCAACGGCGGTCATTGGGGAACTGATGCCGGAGGGGCAGGAGCACGAACCGTGGATGGCGCTGGACGGCGCTGCGGACGGGCTGTATTTCTACCGGAAAATTATCAATGCGGCCGGAGAATACCTGCATGCAGGCGGATGGCTGATGTTTGAAATCGGTCAGGAGCAGGGAGAAGATCTGCTGACCCTGCTTCGTGACGGAGGATTTGTAGAGACAGAGATCAGAAAAGACCTGGCTGGTCTGGACAGGATCGCTGTGGGAAGAAAAAAGTAACAAAAGGAACAGAATCATCATAATCTAACCATAAGGATAAGGAGGTACGCCATGTTTGACAGACTGGAAGATCTGGTCAAA
>OGPC01001715.1_pt1 | contig 12873 bp, 22 predicted proteins | sample 1552911 | NCBI WGS metagenome assembly OGPC01 (sample SAMEA2580248, study PRJEB22360) | human gut metagenome | biome: human gut; feature: human-associated habitat; material: faeces | place: Denmark | collected 2008/2010 | reverse complement strand
GGAATTCTCCAGAAAGTCGGCTGAATGCAAGACCTGCGGACTCGATATTGTCCATAGCATCAATTGTAAACATTCGTCCACGGTCATATCCACATTTCTTTGTTTCGTATTCGAGTGTTACATCACCTGCAACATACCCTGACTGCCTATTGTAGTTTGCTAATCCCTGCATTGTCATTTTCGGGATTAAGATTTCATTTGCATTCGCTCCCTCTCGCGCCAACTCGTTTGCCCCGTCAAGGACAGCTGTGAGAGATGACAGTTTGTATACCTGGTCAAGTAGGCCAGATAAATATTCTTTTCTTAATGCAATGTTGTTTGCCATGTTTTTACCTCGTTCTTTCTAATATTGTTTGTTATTTTTCCGGTGGAAGTCCCATTGCTGCTCTCATAGCAGAACGCATGTCGCTACCAATCTCTCCACCGGAGCCGCCAGTTGCTCCTACTGGGTTCTTAAAAGGCTCATCAGAGCCAAATAAATAAGCATCAGACTCCTTTACGGTTTCCAATGCTTTCTTGATGTCCTCAGACTGGTTTTTCGATCCTTTCAAAGCGTCAATATCAAGCATAGCCATGACCGCTTTTTCATTGCGTCCCCCGGCTGTCTTGATTGCTTCTTTGATCGTGTCGGAAAAGATGCGATCTGCTTCTTTGGCGGCATACTCAGCATCCTTGTCTTTCAGCTGTTGATTCAGCTTATCAATTTCTCCCTGCATAGCTGTTGGGTCAACATCTTTAAACTTTTCCAAAGATTCCGTTGCAGTCTCAAGCTGGCCTTTGTAATTGTCACGCTCTCCCTCTGCTTTGGTAGTCTTTGCCTTTTCAGCGGCAATGTCTTTCCCGTTCTCTGCCATGATTTTATCAATGACATCCTGCTCCAATCCAAGTCCTTTTAAAAATTCTGTTTTCATGTTTCCATTCTCCTTTCGCATTAGGTTGTTTAAGGTGTGTAACCATCCACCACGAATTGACTGTTTAAGGTCTCATCTACTGACCAAAAAGGCATAAAAATAACACATATCTCTATGTGCTAATCTCTTAAAGTAACGCCTGCACCTGCTCTTTCAAGCTCTCCGGTACATTATCAATTGTCAAGTGTCCACCTTTAATTCTGTTTGCCAAAAACTGCGCCATAATTTACACCTCCGCTTCCATTGTTGCAAGAATTAACTCCTGCACCGCCTGATCTGTGACTTCCTGAGCCGCCTGTGTTGCTTTCAAGTCTTTCTGCAATTTACCGTAGGCGCTCATACCGTCATCCACTGCTTCATACTCTTTTATTACATTCTCATCTGTCTCCGTATATCCGACAAAGACCAGATTACTAAATCCCTCTGGTTTTTCCTCTTTGAGCGGCTTATAGCCTTCCTTTTTGATGGAGCTGATTCTCACAGTTCCGTTTTCCATTATTTTTGCATAGTTCATATTACTTCTCCTTTCGGTATGTTACTTTAATATCAGGGTCAAGCTCCCCTCCGTCAACTGTGATGACTGTGGTAGGGTAGCAGGTTTTTAATGCTCGGATAGCGTTTTGTTCGGATTGTGGTAGGGGGACGAATTCGGGGTTCGTAGTTTCGTAAGCGATTTTTAACGGATTTTCTACGATCCACGTTTTAAATTCTTGGACGGTTGTAACATTTTCGTTCGGTGCTGAAAAAAATTTAACTCCACTATTCCAATTACAACAGATTCCGAATTCTGCTTTTGTGTACGACATTGCTATGGCTCTATATCTGTCTACATAAATATCGCCATTTCCGTTTCCATTCGGTACATCTGTAAAAACAACCGAAAAATGCTGAACTTCTCCTTGTTTCCCACACAGGGTTATATTACTAGATTGTCCATCAAAACCGTCAATTATCTTGCTCTTATACAACCACCCAATCTGTCCGCCCTGTTCGACCAGTCTGTCCCATTTTGTAATAGGGCGGTCGGAAGTTAAAACAACCGACTCTTTCTCAGTATACGGAGAACTTATATCAACTTTTTTAATAAAGTCATATGCAACATAAGCATTATCGGTATTAAGAATGTTAGCATTAACTCCTTGGTACAAAAATAATCCATCTACGGTCACAGTGAATGTATAACCTCTATATAATGAGTTCGGCAATCTACAGATACCGCTTACAACGCCAGTGCTGCTAATCGGATATCCTCTGGAATTACAATAAGCATAAAGTTGTCCAGAATTAGCAAATGTTCTTTCTTCATTCAATATACCTACATTCACAGCAGCAGATTTTACATCAACATAAATTCTATACGTTTTACCTTTTTCTAATGGAAGAGGTCTTATTTTGTCGGCATATGAACCTTTTTGCAAATAGCCACAGTTACTTACCTTCACATCCACTTCATACTTCTGCTTCTCATCATTCCACTTTCCGACACTCTTGATTTCCTGCGGATATTCTGGGCTTGGAGATGGCTTACCGCCTGTGTAGGGTTCGTAAGGTAACGCGATATTTCCACTGTTTAACATAATGTGATACTTATTGTTATACGTATTCTGAGCCATAACATTAAGACCGACGTAAACCTCCGTGTCTTCATTCACATTAAAATTTTTCACAGCAAGATTGACAAGATATGAATTATCAGAATTTTTACTCAAAATGAAATCAATTTTTCCATCTACTTCCGATGAATACGTTCCTGCCTTTAGCAGAAATGGTTCTGATAATCTGATGGTTCGCCCTCCGCTAGAAGTTGCTGTTCCAGACAGTTTAATTTCTCCATTTGCAATATCAACAGATACTCCAAAAACTGTATACGAACCATCTTTTGGTTTTAGCAACTGCGCTCCTGTAGTCTGCACCTGCTCCGTCTTCCCACCAAGCTCCAACCTCTCAAGCGGTGCATCCAAGCTGTTCGGAAGTACCAACATCCCTGCCCCCTCTAGCTCTACCCTGTCATAATTCGGTGGCTGCGGAGCGGAGACTCCTAGAGGGCAGATCATATCCACTCCTATGATTCCTGTTCCATCTACCATTTCAAACATTGCACTTCTACTCCTTTTTCGCTTGTTGCTGTGGGGATGATCTGGACGATGTTGCTCTTTCCACCACCGTAGGAACCGTACTGCAATACCTGTGCGGTCTGTGCCGGAATCAGTACGCTTTGTTCTTTTGTTGCGTCCCTTTCCAGAGATGCGTAAATATCACCATCCGTAAAATTCTTAACCAGAAATTCGGATGATGCTGTCTCAAATTCAAAAATCAATGTTTCTTCCGCTGTCGGCTGTCTGATTACTTTTACTTTACTCATTTCCTAAACCTCCTAAATCGTTTTTGTACGGGTGCCACTCTGCCGCGCATATCGTAATAGATGCGCTCTCTTTCTTGTTGTAGACCCATTTTCTTGCAAAATCTGGTGTATTCTCCCAGTTGTCCTTGATACTTTGCTTTCGCAAGCATCACATCGTCTGGATCAGCTCCGCCCTGTTTTAGTAGCACAGCCTTTTCTCTCTGTGCCCTCATAGCAGTTTCCATTTTCCTCTGTTGCTGTCTGGCTTCGTATGAGGTGTATTCCTTGCCGTTAAATGTCTTAGGTATACTTTCCTTGCGGTTCTGCTCTGCAAGCCATGCATCAGACCAATTTCGCTCTGAGACACCTTTCACAAACGGGTAATATTCGTGATAACAATTCGCACCAAGCAGTCCCGTAACAGTCCCAAGACCGCACACCGTAACAAGTTGTTCCTTTGACCAGACCTTCCCTTGCCAGACAGCGTGTGATGGTCTCGCCCCTGCGTGCCACGCAATCTCAAAATGTTCTGTTCCTAACTTCTCGGCGTTCATTTCTGTAATTTCCCCGGTAAGCTGTGATACTCCTGTCATAACCGCTCTCCTTGCCGCCACGTCTACCCTGCTATGCCACCCAGACGCATAATCAATGCTCCTGAGTCCGCTATTTGTGAGCTGTGTGACCACCTTACGTATCATGGTATTATAATCAAACGCTCCGTAAACAACGCCTGTAATAGCCTTATCAAGGTATCCTTGGTAGATGTCGGATAATGGAGTCATAACAAGCCTACCGCCTCCGTAATCCACATAAAATCCCATGGACTTTGTGACGTTCTGCAGATCATCATTGCTCTGCTGGATGAATCCATCTGCAAGCTGTTGCAACTCCTTATTATCCTCGTAGGGGATATATTCCGCATTGACCTGCTCGTAGATGTCTTTATTGCGGACATATTCCCAATCAATAACCTTGTCATACAGTTCAAACACTTCCGGATATGACAGGTTCAGCGTGGTTTTAATCATCTTTTCGATATCCTCGGAAGAATACCCGATAATCTGCAACCGGTTAATCTGCCAGTCGGCTGTGCTTGTGATTTTTCCTGCTTTTTTAATCCTGCGAACAATGTCCTCCAAAATCATATGCTCCAAGTCCAGAAAATGCTTTTCAATCTGGCCGGATAGTTGTTTCTTGTAGTCCTCTCTCAATTAGATCACCTACTCCATGACTTGGTTCTGTTCCGGCAGCATCTTCTTTGCTGTGGCTTCATCCTCGTTGTACCATTTCATGCGGTATTCCAAGTGTGACATCACGCCCATGCTCACGTCCTGTCTGTCTTGCTGGCGTTCTGTTTCCTCATCTGTCAGAATAGAGTCGTTAAACTTGCAAGAGAACTCATATCCCGAATTAAGCATACTGTTGTAGAATGCAAGCCCTGCGGCGAAGTCTTCCAAGCAATCATATAGATTGTTCTGGATTGCCGTCACCCGGTTATATTTCCGGTTCTTTGATGCTTTAATTTCCGTGGCTGTTTTCGCTACTTCCTGCGCATCTGACAGGTCTCCATAAGCTAGACCGACAGAGAATTCAATTTCTCGCTTGTACTCTTCCAACCCACGCTTAAAGGCTTCGTCCCTCATTTCTGGGGAGTATTCTTTCAGGAGTTCCTGATCCTTTCCAGCATCCAGATTCATTCCCCGGTACAGTTTGTTTTTAATTTTCGGTAGTCCAAACTTGCCAGTTGTCTTGTCTTGTTTCAGAGCCCTGTTATCCACATGGATAGCACGCTCGCCCGATTCGTATTCCCAGTCAAGTCTTGCTCCCTGTGTATCCGCTTTTCGAATCAGTTCAGTGGCTGACTCATATACCGATACACCACAAGCAGAACCATCCACCTTGTTTTTGATTGGATTACGGTAATACCCAAAGTCCATACGGTTCATTCCTGGGTATGTAATCGGGCCAGGTAGGATATTCTCCCATTCTTCCACAGCTTCTAGGTTGCACGGAAGACCGATATCATTCGCTGTCTGAGAGTGGAAACACTTGTTTTCTATAGTCAGATTCCCGTCAATGAAATAGTGCCGTTCAAGCCTCGTGAAATAATCAGCGTCCCCAACCTTTTTTACGGTCAAAAACGCAATATCATTCGGCTTTCCATCATCCCCGAAACTAATCGGGATAATCTTGTCGGTTGAGACAAATTCAGCAGCCGATTCTCCCAGTGGTTTCAGAACGAATGACCCCAGAGCAAGCCCTTCTTGCAAATTTTCATTCAGATTTGCAATATTCTTCTGATAGATCTTGTCCAGACGCTCATTTGTCACACTGGTTTCCATCTCCACAAGAGCGCAGTCCGCAAACTCTCGGCAGATTCCATCTTCAATCCCAAGAGAAACAATGCTGTCAGAAATCCAGTCCGCATCCCCATTTAACATTTGTTTCCATCTATTGATTGCATCTATCATGTCGTTGGATAGTGCGATATCCTTGCCGATAATCTGTTTTAATGTTGTGTACCCAAACATCCTCATGATTCCTTTCCAAAGTCTTTTGATTCCATCAAACATCTTCCACCTCTTCAATTAGGTATTTCATGTCGCGTTCGATTGTGTACTCAAACGCATCCAAGCTGTCAATGTCAGTGCTGCCATCGTCCAGACGCTCGTCTTTCCCTACTACCTCTTTATTCCAAACGGCATCCGAAAAGGCAGTTTGAAGAGATTCGCAGTCTTTTGTAATAAAAAACCGCCCAGCCCCCATGAGCTTGACGGTGCATCTGATTCTGTCGTTAATTGGTCTTTTCTTTGCTGGTTTGACAGCGATCCACGGAAGTTCTTTTTCTACTGCATTTCGAATGGAATTACCGAGGACTGTTTCTGCATTATCCCAAAATACGGATTCTACGTTGCAATATTGCACATAGTCTCCACTCTTCACGCACACAGAGTAATCATCTATCACTTCTTGTACGAACTCGCAAAACAGCTTATTCAGTCGATTGCTGTCGATATCCTCTTCTTCATCCTTTGCCATGACTCTTCTGGATTTTAAAGCAATCACGTCTCTGTAATCGTCCGTATATCCTCTGGCAACGAACGAGTGACCAGATTGATTACCACCGAAGTCCAAACCGATCTCGATTGATGTAATATCTTCCCTTCGGAACTGCTTATACTCTGAGTCCGGAGAGAATTCATCCACAATCTCGCATCTAAATGATTCCGGATTATCAGCAAACCGCTTATAAATTGCCCCATCTGCTCGTTTCCATAAGCCAAGGATGAGGCGGTCATAATAGATTGTGCCCTCATATTCCTTGCAGAGCTGCTTAACAAATTCTGGATCCAGAAATGGATTATCGAATATGGTGTACTTTTGGAGATAGATGTCCAGCTCTACATTGTCAATGAACTCTTTGAGCCAGTGTGTCGGATGTTCCGGGTTGCAAGCTCCATCGAAACAGGAGTACGTCTTGTCCAGACGGGATTTTAGCATCTGGAACACCTCTTTGTTCCATTTTGCAATCTCATCTCCGTAACAATACTTGATGGATGCTCCTTGTATCTTTGCAACCTGACTGACCTTTTCTGCTCCAAGACAATAGACATCCTCGCCGCATACTCTAGCCACATTCCGGTTATTGATGTTCCCGATCAGGTCGCTGGTATAGATTTCTCTCATCGGTTGCAGGACATTTCGTTCTATGGATTCTTTCGAGACTCCCATGATTACATTTAATCCTGGCTTTCCTGCTCTTTCCCGGATTCTATGCGGTACGATATAAGCAGTATCGACAAAAGACTTTCCAGAACGCACCGCTCCAGACTTGATATTCCATCTGTGCGTTGCGTTAATTATGTACTCATTTTGTTTCTGGCTTAGCTGCATTGTCATGCAATCCTTTCAAGATTTCATCCAGCTTCTCAATCGCTGTCCTATCTTCATATTCCTGCTTATCTCTCCACTTGTCCGGTTTCCGGTTCTTCAACCAGAAGATCTGGGCTGTAGTGTCCGGCGCTACTTGCTTTGTGACCTTTTTCGTAGTTTTCATTTCATCGAGTTCCGGTATATATTCTCTGGTCGTTTCCGTGTACTCATATCCAAGCGCACGTTTTAGCAAAGCATTCTCGACTTGACGATCAACGACCTCTTTTCCTCTTTTTAGGGTGTCCGAAATGTCCGAATACTTGTCTTTCCAGCTATTTAATGTGCTTCTGGAAATCCCGATATTATCTGCAATCTGCTCATCCGTCAAGCCATCTCTCGCCCATCCCTCTATCTTCAGCAAGCCTTCCGGCTCTAGCCACTCTTGATATTTACCTTTTGCCATCAGACTCACCACCTTTAAAACATAATAAAAGCACCCATCTCTGGATGCTAAGAATTTAGGACTACTGCTCGAAAGGATTGCAAATGCCAACAAAAACCAAAATAACCAAATACACAATCAAAATTTATAAGAAAAAGGAGGAACCTTGCAGTATTCCACAACGGGTATAGCAGGACTCGAACCTGCGACACATCGGTTAACAGCCGATTGCTCTGCCAACTGAGCTATACACCCGTAGGATGCCTTTTATTGACATCCTTTACCCTATCCGCGCTCGGGTACTGACACTAAATATAGATTGCTGAATCTATTTTTGTTTGTTTTGCAGATCTGCGGATATCTGCGTTTTGTGATATCACTCCGTAGCACTTCCACGGCATTCCGGATTTTTAATATTTACCGTGATATGCTACTAAACCGTGTGCAGGGATCGAACCTGCTTGTCCCAACTGACCACGGCATAGAAACACCGCCAGACAAGAAAGGGTAAAAGTCCGGCGGTGTTCTGAATGTTTGGAAAGATTGTTTTAGAACAATATACAATCGTTCTAGGATAATTATAGCATAAGTAAAATATAAATGCTATAAATCTTTAAGCTGTGCGCTTATAATCTGCGATACTCGCGCCTGGGTATATCCAATTTCATCTGCGACTTTTTGCTGGGTTTTCCCCTCAAGATAGTGCAACTCAAATATCTCTTTAATCTCCGGATCATCAATCCCATTTATGTAGTCTTCGACTTCTTCTTGCTCTTTCAGGATCCGCAGCCTGTCCGCTTCTTTTCGCCTAATCTGCTGTCTTACATTCTCTTCTTCGTAAGGGTCATACATTTGTACAGATGTTCTCACTTCGGTGTACGGAAAATCTGCGCTGGATCCCGTTACCTTCCCCATGACAACAGTCGATTCCCGTTCACAGAGTTCTTGTATCTGGTTCTCAATCCGGATAAGTCTATCTTTGTTTGGCTTATACTTTTTCAGTGTTTTCTTGTCCAACTCAATCACCTCCCGGGATCCGCTCTTTTATGTTGTATTTCTCTGCTATGTAGTCCACAGTATCCTTATTCGCCCTCTCGCCGCCTTTAAAGTCGCAGGCAAAGGCTTTATGCTCCTGTTGCTTTAGAGCTGTCTCACAGGGCTTTTTCGTTGCCATAGTGTATGCTTCTATTTTCTTCATGATGTCCGCTGTCTCCTTTCTGCATCTAGCTTATTATCACCATTCACTCACCCTCACAGGAAGTATGATGCCTATTATTTCTCCGTAGCTTGTAAACACGGCATTGTAGTATTCAGAGTTTCCTGGGTGTTTAATAAGATTTGGCGTGCATCCGTCGAACATTTTCAAATATTTATTATCAAACCAAGCGTATCCCCCTGTTGTCTCGTCTCTTATTGCTCTCAGAATGCTTTTGCCAGTTGTAAGCATTCTGTTTGACAACTTGGCCGCCCTCATTTGGCTCTGAATATTTTCTGTGGAAAAATGTTTCACCCCATCTTCTGGCAATTTCTTCTGCTTATCTATGTCGAGCAAGAAATCTTCTTTCTTCACAAATACAATATATCTACCTTGCGTAATCATCACTTTTCCGTCTATCTCGCCCATCATATACGATCTTGTCTTCACTGCTTCTATCTGCACTTTATCTTCGATTAGCATTTTCTCTTCTCCTTCCTGCGTCTCATGGTTTCCCTGTTCATGCCGTCACCTCAATCTCTTCTCCGGTCAGCTCTTCCAACTTCTGTCGCATTTCTTCCACTGTCATTTTCTTTGGTTCTTTGCGCTCCCAGATGAGTTCAAGGTTGCTTTTAATAAACACATCTTCTATGCGTCTGAGTGATTCCGGAGTAATCCTATAGACTTTAACGATATCTCCTTCTGTATAACCTTTACATTTCAAGTCATCGGTATAACAGTTCATTTCATTGTATCCACATTTCCTCACTACCTCCTCAGCCAATACAAGATACATGTTGCCATCTCTTTGTTCAACTACCATCCCATCTCTCAAATCTGCCTTGGTAAATTCTTTGTCCATGTAATCACTCCATTCTAAGATTTTATAATTGTACTTTTCCGCAAAATCACGAGTCGAATATTCTCCGTTTCCGTAATAACACGTTCCTTCGTTGCGCATATAATTTGTATTTTTCAAATAACTTTTTCCGTTACACCACTTCATTCCATGTTCATGCATCTGCTTGCAGAAGTCTTTCGCTTCCTCCTCAGTCTTACAGTACACCGCAATCTTATTGTATTTATTTTTAAATTCTTTCCATTTAAACTTTTTCACCTTCCTACCTCACTATCTTTCGCACAATCCAATCCAAAAACACCACAAATAGCAGTATCGGAAATCCCGCAGCCATCAGGTAATCCGCACCTTCTAGTTTTACATCCTCTTCCAATCCTGTCTTTAAAGTAATCACGGTTCCCAGCCCCAGGATGTAGTACAGAGCCAGGAATGCGATTGTGATTAAAATGTCCATGCTATTCCTCCCACCTATTATTCCATCCTTGCCTTGCTGCATCCTGTGCAATCATCTTGTCATCCCGCCACGCCTTAATTGCCACATAAGGCCCAGATGCTCCGCAAGCACCGCACACTACCCTATATCCTTTGCCTCCCATTCTCCGGATTCTGACTCTTCTGTCACGGCATCCGCAAAATGGACACGCTTTAATTTTCATTCCGCATTCTCCTTATCCACATACTTCTCCACAATATCTACTGCACAAGTCAGCCCATAAATATAGCTTTCCAGTTCTTCTGCTGTTTTGCTTGCTCCGTGTCTTTTCTTTTCTTCCTTCAAGGTTTCGTAGGCGTCATTTTTCGTGGATTCGATTTCTTCCACGATTTTCTCCGGTATATTCATTTTCCCTCTCCACTTCATTGTCGTATTTCAGGCACTTTCCATCCTTGTACGCTATGCATTTCTCTTTAATGCACGGATGTAACACTGGTCTGACAAAATCTCCATTCCCAATAAACATTGCTTTTACCTCTTCTTTTCCCGTTAAATCAGGGCAAAATAAAATCATCACTCCACCTCCAACAGCTCTGGATTGTCAAAAATGTTTCCGATAACTTCCGTTCTATTTGGATTCCGATTATATTTAAAAACATCGTTATTGGTGCATTTTTTATTTCCTCGTCCACATACTGCCCATGATCCCCTCCATTCGCTCCAAAACACAGCACCTACACGATATTTTATCTCTTCGCCATCTTTTAAAAACGGACTTCCATCATAGTCATAACTATATCTGAGAATATCATTCTCCCAGATCTTCTTATCGTTTTTGTCGGTAAGTCCGGTGTACTGGCATAAAGTACTTGGAGCAATCTCGCATTTTAGTAATATATCTGGTAATTCTTTGCTAATTTTGTGTATTTCCACTTTTCCAGAAGGATATGCAACAACATACCCTTCCACCCATTCTCCATTATCTTTTCTCTTTGCTTTAAAAAGTATTTCTCTGTTCATAATTACTCTTTCTCCCATGACCAATTAACCTGTTCCATAACCATATCTCTCATAGCTTCTTCGATTTCCTCATCAGTTACATCATCACCAAACTCTTCTTCAAATGTCATATTTGTTCCAGCAAAACCATAATTTGCCTCCGCTTTTACTTTAATCATTCTTCCACCCTCCTGTTCCATTTCCCTATAGCAGTTGTTTCTAAAGCACATCTTCGCGTTGCGACTCCGCATTCTTCGCAGTACACGAAAGCTGATATAACTTTTTCGTCAAATCCATAATGGATTTTCATTGTCGCTTCTCCACCACAAAACGGACATTTCTTTAATTCTCCCATGTTACTCACTCCAATCTAATTACGCATTCCTAATCTTCTACAAACAGTGTTATACCCACAGTCTAGTTTTTCAGCGATTTGATTGATTGTTAATCCCTTATTTCTAAGAAAAATCACATCTTCTTTTGCAACATCACTTCTTGAAACAATATGCTTCATCCTATCTCCAAAACTTCTTTTATATTCTTCTGAAACATATTGAACTAAATTATGTTCTTTCGTGTGTAATGATTTTTTAATTACTTGAAGATTAGAAATATTATTATTTAATTTATCTCCATCAATATGGTGAACATGAATTTCTGAACCAAAATTGAATCCAACAATATGTTTACCAATTATCCTGTGTACCGACACTTTGTCATGCTTTATCGAAATTCCAGCATACCCACGATAAAGATAAATTTTATATTCCTCTTTAGGTGTAATATTTCTTCTACTGCATTCTTCTTCTATTGCTTTTTCTAAAATTGAATAATCTACTATGCAGTTACATGCGTTTTCAAATTTCATTTAAACCTCCGAAATCTAATCTCTGGCCGCACTTCAGACAGCATTCGTGCTCTTCTGCATGTCCATCAATAAAACATATTGACTCTCTGCAACTTGGGCAAACGAAATAACCTAATTCATAGTCTACTTCTTCTGGCTTCTTCGCCGTATCACGCTCTTTCAGTTCCTGCATCTGCTCCAGCTGCTTTGCGCAATTGTTATATTGGTTCAAAATATCGCACACAAACCGTCCCATCTTGCACTCTGCGCATTTATCTTCCAGTTGCTCTCCGTTTAACTGATCTGGATACTTGCACAGGTTGTCGCAGATATGCTCCATCATTTCCATTGTGATCCCATCCATCCATGTTTCTTCTGTTTTCGCCATTAGTCATTCCTCCTACACCTCATATCTTTACAAAAATACAATTCCGTCCCTCTCTTTGTCTTTACATACTCAAAATCTCCGATGATTTCCCGTCCACAGGAAGAACAGATATGTACTTCATTTTTCTTCGGATTCTCTTTCTTTTTTTTCATAGCCTGCTGTAAATACCTCCGCATTAATATCCGGTTTGGATTCGACATCGCCCTGTTGAGTCGGCAACTGGTCCGTACCCAGCCTTCGTGAAACTCCATGTAATTTGCGATTGTTCCAAAGATATCCTTAACCGAAGTTTCTTGTTTCTTTGACTCAGGCAGCATATCGTTATCCTTCAGGAAGTTTTTAAACGTTTCAATACTTGCATCGATTCCGCTCTCTTCGCTTATTGCTGCATAGATGTTCTGGATCGTAAGTCCGTATTCGATCATGCACTTAATTTCTCCCTTGTACGGTTCGTATTGTTTTCTTTTATTTTCCATTTTTCTTAACCACATCCTCTTGTTTGCTATTACCCTCTTTTTCACTTCTTTTCCAGTAATATCCTCAAGTACTCTGCAGATATGCTCATCCGTGCATCCGAGCTTTACC
>OGPC01001710.1_pt1 | contig 12899 bp, 6 predicted proteins | sample 1552911 | NCBI WGS metagenome assembly OGPC01 (sample SAMEA2580248, study PRJEB22360) | human gut metagenome | biome: human gut; feature: human-associated habitat; material: faeces | place: Denmark | collected 2008/2010 | reverse complement strand
CTTCAATAGTGGAATTGACTGAACCGCTATTGAAGATAGTTATTAACATTAATACCGTTATAAGTATGAATGTATCTAATTACGGCAGCAAAGGTAGTGAAAAATTTCCTGCCTGCAATGGTGTGGTTACATCAAATGTGAATCACACAAGTGAAATCAAAGCGTACAATCATCCGTTATTCGGAAATGTACGCATGTTTGTGGACAATGGCAAGCCGTGGTTCTGTGCCACTGATATTGCATCCTCATTGGGATATGTCAAACCGCAGGATGCAATCGCAAAGCATTGTAAATCAGCCGGGGTAGCGTTTCGCGGAGTAGGGGTACAAACTGGATTAAAAGGTGATGGTACTCCGGCAATGCAAACCGTTAATATTAAGTTCATTAGCGAAGGTAATATTTACCGTCTAATTGCGAAAAGCCAATTACCCAAAGCCGAAGAATTTGAAAGTTGGATATTTGATGATCTTGTACCTACTGTTATTAATACTGGCAGTTATTCTCTCCAGGTTCCCCAGTCTTTCAGTGAAGCTCTCATGCTTGCAGCGCAACAGCAAATGAGAATAGAAGAGCAGCAAAAACAACTTGTACAGAAGGATGAAGTTATAGCAGATAAGGACGCTCAAATAGTTGAGCTTGAAAAAGAGTCTGAGTACACGAGGGTGATCCTTCAGAGTAAGTCTACTGTATTGGTGACTCAGATAGCACAAGACTATGGAATGACCGCAAGGAGATTTAATGCCTTACTCCGTGATTTGGGAATACAACATAAGGTTCGTAATCAATGGATATTATATGGGAAGTATATTAATAATGGCTATGTGCACAGTGCCACTCATAACTTCACCCATACGAATGGAAATCCAGATGTGAGTCTTAACACAGAATGGACGCAGAAAGGGCGTTTATTCTTGTATGAAGAACTTAAGAAGAATGATGTGTTACCATTGATCGAACAGTAAAAGATGGATGAAATCAATGTAAATGACATTCCGGATGCAGTATTACTGAAATATTGCATCCGTGACTACAAGCGTGAGAAGCAATTAAGAGAGCAATATGAAGTTGATCTAGTGAGTTTGAAACGTTCTCTTAATGTTATGACAGATATGTGTGAATTGATAACGCAGCCGACAAATAAAATGATATCTGAATTGGCGAATAAGAAAACCGATAGTTACAAAGCTGAAAATTCGAGATTAAATAAGTCGATGGCTGAACTTAAGACAGAAAATGCTAACTTAGCGTCTATAAACAGAGAGTTAATGAAAAGAATCGAATTACTAGAAAAAATGATAAACTGAAGTATGGCAAAAGAATATTTTTATGATTTGTTTTCTCGTATAAAGGATGGCAGCCGTCTTGCTGACTTGTTTAATCAAGTTATGCATAAACTGGATATTGTTAGAATAGTGTCTGCTCCATCTACATTTGAAATGGTGAACAAAGACGAACAATGTGTCGAGTTATTCTATGAAAGTTGTCTTTGGGAACTGTATTTTCATGGAGTTGTTGATAAACTGAATCGTTGGGTGAAAGTTCTTAATGAATATGAATCAGAATTTGGTTCGAACTGGAAGTACTATGCTTCTTCAAAACGTCTTGAATCAATTAAAGAATATGGCGGAGATGATAAAGATTATGATACCGAAGGTAATATTCGGACTCTGAACTTGTCAAATGAAGATTTGGAGTGTTATTCGATTCTTACAGACTTGGTACAGGATGACTGGAGAGATATTGTACAAGAAACCAAAGCAGAGCATCTTTCTGGATTATGTGCTTCATTACAGACGCAAGCTAAAATCTCTATAACAGATGTTTTAAAGAATATATCAGGGCAGGAAATTCCGATGTATAAAGAAGATGAAGATGGTAATATGTTTAAAATGACTTTTGTGGATCGGGCACTATCAAAGGCATCTGATGGATCACGAGCTGATGATCTTTCTACTATGGTTTTATTCGTTTGTCATAGCATTCAGTTTCTCATAGAAAAGGTCAGGAAACTAGAGAAGTTCTGCGACAATAAAGAACAGCTTATTTCAGTACGTAATGATGTTGAATGCTTACTGAATCTTGATTTCAGAAAAATGGATTATTATAAACAGTTGTATTTATAAAACATATAAAATGCGCACCTCGTTAAGTCGGGGTGCGCATTATTCTTTCTCAAGCACGGTGTTCTATGTTGAAACAGATGTTGTTAAGCGTAAAAAGGTGAGCGAATCACATCGCTAATTTAGTGAAAAAGAACTCTTATCGTAAAAACCTGTTTCTAAGCCGTAAGGTACATCATCCCCTCTTATCTGTAGTTGATCTCCGCCAGTTCCGTAGTCGGTTGTTTTATCATATCCCCAATGAACCATAGCTATATAAAGAGTATAATATTTATTTGTACTTGACAGGTTTTCGGTGAGTTTTAGATCATTATCATTAACGGAATATTTCACAGATCTTCTACTCGTAAATTTTCCATTTTTATATTCATGGAAGCCCATTGTACCATTAGAGAAAACTAAGTAATATGTTGAATATCCTTTTACCATCACATACGTAGCAGTTCCGGACTCCAGCTCACTTGAGGTTATTGTCTTTTCATAAAATTCATCTTTTTCCTCATCTTTTCCGCAGCTTAACATAATAAGTGCAGTAATCATTAAAAATAAAATCTTTTTCATGTTTAGTGTTTTAATTTATTATTTCACAAAACTACTCAAAAACTTAATACCTCCAATTTATTTCACGACAATCTTTCCGTTGTCGTATATCAAATTCTCAAAAACATCTATTTCACCCTAAATCCCTCTACCTTTAGATTTATTTTTTCACAGTGCAGATTGCGGTAATTCAGACTTTCAAATATTCTTTGAACAATAGTTTTAAGGATACTTTTATCAAATCTTTCACAATAGACTTTTAGTGAAGTATTACAGATTGAAAGATATTCTATAAGACTTTTGAAAGGCTAATTTTGAAGATGAAAATAGGAAATAACGAACAATCGGCTTATTGTTGTGAATCCGAAAGGAAGAAATTCTTTAGTCAGTTGGTTGTGTGGTAATTTTGAGTAGAAATTTTTTTAATAATAAATATATGGCTGGACTTCATTTTGATGCAACGCTCGAAAACTCTGGTTTCATTCAGAAATTGGAAGAAATCAAGAAAGGTATAAAAGATACTTCAAGACTTATTGAGGAAGAAGGAAAGCGCATTGACTCCATAAATCAGAGGTTTGAATCTTTTGATGAAGAGGTGCTAAAAATGTGTGGTAACCTCAATAAGTATTTTGATGGTCTTTTGAGTAAAGTGGAGTCAATGGCTTCTATGCTTCAAGTCGGGAAGGTTGAACTAAGTGCTCCAACTATCAAATCTGATGGTACTTCTACTCAACAATTGGAGGAATTACGATCTCGTAATGCTGAACTTACAGCAGAATTAGAGAAGCAGAGAGTAGAGATTAAGCAGCAACAGGAAGAGTGGAATAAACTAGCTACTGCCATCAAGTCAAACAATTTAAGTGTAGTAGAACAATATAAACAGGCTACAGCATCTTCAACCAATGCTGTTAAAGATGCAAAATTAGAATTGAAAGGATTGTCTAAAGAATTGGATGATAACCTTAAATACTATGATAAACTTGCGGTTCAGGCAGCAGCTTATAAAGAAGAACTTATAAAATTACAAGATGCTCAAGCGAAAGGAATTGCCAGAGTGGTGACTGGAGCTAATGGCACTTCTATGCCTGTAAATGATGAAATTGATAGATTAAAAAACAGTTTAAGTGAAGTAAGAGAGAATCAGAAAGGTGTTTCACTGGAAATCACAGCACAGAGGCAGCGCCAGGTGGAATTAAATACTGTAATTGAACAAGGTAATGAGAAGCATGTCCGTACTCGTACTTTAATTATGGATGCACGTGAGCAGATGATTCAAATGCGTACTGCTGGGTTGCAAAATACGATACAGTACCAACAAGCAGGAGAGGAGTTAGGAAAGATGCGTTTGCAAATGAAGCTTGTAAATGCGGAAATGGAATTTCTTGCTAATCCTAATAAAGGTATTGCCACACTTAAAGCCGGATTATCTGGTGCTGCTACATCTGCAAGTTTACTTGTAGGGATAATGGGATTGTTTAATGATAAGAGCGAGAAAATGGCTGAGTTACAGACTAAGATTCAGTCATTGATGGCGGTAGTCGTCGGATTGGAAGGCACTTATGGGATGCTCAAAAAATCCAATACCATGATGCTTGCGATTGAAAATGTTCGGCGTAAGGCTATAATTGCTTCTATGGCATTAGAGACAAAAGCAAAGACTACCAATATTGCATTAACGTGGTCTGAAGTCGCAGCGCAAAAGGCTTTAAATATTGTTGCTAAAGCTAATCCGTATGTTTTATTGGCTACAGCTATTCTGACTGTTGTTGGGGGGGTTTGGTTGCTTGTTGAAGCAAATAGAGACGCAAGGAAGGAAATAGCAGAGTTTAATAAATCTGTTGCTGAAAGTGCTGCAACTCCAATAGCTAAAGTTGAAGAATTATCAATGAAGTGGAATAGACTTGGTAATGATTTAGATGCAAAAAAGAAATTTGTAGATGACAACAAAAAAGCTTTTAATGAGTTAGGACTTGCAATCCTTGATGTGGTAGATGCGGAGAATCTTCTGAATAGCAATAAAGATTCCTTTATCAGTGCGATGATTGAGAAGGCTAAGGCAGCGCAATATATAAAACAGCAGGAAAAAAATATCGCAAAATTAATACTGGCAGAACAAAATATAGAATCAAAAAAGAATGCTAAATATGAAGATTCGTACTACTCCAATGGTGAATCCATCTCTGCGGAATCTAAAAGAAAGGCAGCAGTTGCTTCAGCAGAGAAACAATACGATGAGATCGCAAAGAAGATAAAAGAAGGATATACACTGGCTGCAAATGCGGAAGAGGAGGGTGGGAAAAAACTGAAAAATGCAAGAATTAAGAGTGCTGATGATGCGGAGAATTTAGTAGATGATTATACCTATAAAATGATGACAGGAATGGATAGGGGAAAAGGGAATTTTGAATCATTTGCCGCATCAATCTCCAATGGGTATAAATCTTTACTAGATACAATGAAGAATGAAACTATGACATTCTCTGAAAAAATAGGAAATTTCTTTGGCTCTCTTTTTAGTCTTGAAGGAAATGATAATAGTGTATCAACAATCGGAGAACGTGTAACACAACTTCGGACAGACTACTTCAATGCCCAAAATAAATTGAAAGATTTAAGGAAGCCCAGTTCAAAAGCAAATCAAAAAGAGATAGATATCGCCCAAAAGGAAGCTGATAAGATCGCGAATATATATAAGAATTTAACAGGCAAATCAATAGATGATAAATCAGCCCAAAATAAAGCAGAAAAGCTCCGTGAGCAGCAAGAAAAATATGCTACTTTGATGAATAAGCAAGCTTTAGAACAGAAACGCTCTGCTGAAGACCTTCAAACCCAGACCGATCAAGCCCGTATTAATGCAATGCGTGAAGGCAATGCCAGAACAATTGCCCAAATGAAGTTTAATCATCAGAAAGAGATGCGGCAGCTAGAACGGCAACAGGAAGATGTTTTACGTAAGAAATTAGAGAATACTAAATCTGCTTTTGAAGCTAATCCGTCAAATAAGGGAAAATCTTTTAGCAAGGTCTACGAAGAAGCAGTAAACACTCAAAAAACTGGTGATGAAATGGTTTCTTTGTTTGGTGGGGGAAATGTAGACCTTCTCGCTCGTCCAATGATAGATGCTGCAAAGCTAGTTGAGAAAGGATGGAAAGATGCAGGAGACGGTATTGCTACTGTGTTTAGTTCCGCTTATGAGGTTGAACAAGACGGAAAGAATGTTTCAATACAAGTGACTCCTATATTACCGGATGGAACAGTAATGAGTCAGAATGAGCTTGAATCATATATAGATATTCAACTTAATGGAGCCAAAGATGTACTTGAAGCTGATAATAAAGGGATAGTCATACATGTTGATACAGATGTTAGTCCAGAGAAAGCAGAAGCATTCGGACAGAAACTACATGAATATCAGGAAAAATATTATGATGGAGTTTCGGGACTTTCAAAGAAAGGGCTTAATCTTGGGGATTTTTCTCTTTCTAAGTCTCAAAAGGATTCTTATTCTCAACAAAAGGGATATCTTAATATTCAACATGAGAATGAGACTAAAGAGTATTACGATAATATTCTAAAAGAGTATCAGGACTACACCGACAAGCGTCTTGCCATCGAAACAAAATTCAATAAAGACATTAAACTACTTGATGAACAAAGAGAAATAGCTGCAAAGAATGGCGATACCCAGCAGGTAGAACAGATAGATCGCGCCAAAGCTCAAGCTACAAAAAACAAGGGAATGGAGCTTATGAACCTGGATTATAATAAGCTGAAAGAATCTCCTGAATATGTCCGTGCGTTCGAGAACCTAAAAGAGACATCATCTGAAACGCTTAATTCCCTGCTTTCTCAGTTAGAGAATGCGAAACAAACAGCTGCTAAAGTCCTTTCTCCAGACCAGCTACGCGAATACACTACTACTATTCAAGAGATCATGGATGAGTTGGATTCTCGTAATCCTTTTCAGGCACTTGTAGACCACAAAAAAGAACTTGCCGAAGCAGAGAAGGAATTAGCTATAGCTAAAAGGGAACTTGATAAAGTAAAAGCCGGTGAGAAGGTTGTATCAGGAACAAAATATAATGATAATACCAAGAAAATAGAAACGACTTATCTAACTTCCACTAAAGCCCTTGAGAAGTATAATAAGGCTAAAGATAAAGCTGTAAAGGCTGATGCAAAGGTAAAGAAAGCAGAGAAAGATGTAGTTGATATCGCGGGTGAACTAACTGATGCAATAAAGGATGTTGGTGCTGCCGTTGGAGGACAAGCGGGAGAAATCATTTCATTGATTGGAGATATTGGTAATTTTGCAGTAGTATCCATGAATGGAGTAGAGGCCGCTTCTCAAACTGCTTCTACAGCTATTCAAATGGTCGAAAAGGCGTCAGTCATTTTGGCTATTATTAGTGCTGCCATTCAGATAGCTACTAAAATAGCTAGTATGTTTAAAGGAGAAAGTGAAGAAGAAAAAAGGAAAGAATATATCAAGCATTTAAATACCATAATTGATATTTATGATAAGATTATTGAAAAACAGAAAGAGAGTATAAGGTTTGGCTATGGGTTTTCTTCAATACAAGCAGCGAAAGAAGCTATGAATGAACTTAATAATCAAACAGAGCAGTATAAAAAAATAGCTCAAAGCGCCGGATCATCTAAGGACTCTCTATCAATAAATTATAAGGATAGATTCATGGAAATGCTTAATGATGTAAAGCCATTATCCTTTACACTGAAGCAGAGCTCACTTACTTCTCTGGATACTAGTGATTTATCCAAATTAACAGGGAAACAACTTGAATATATAAGAAATAATTATAAAGATATTTGGGCGGCATTAAATGATGAACAACAAGATGCCTTACAAGCAATTATAGACGCTGAAAAAGAGAGCAAAGAAATAGTTGATGCATGGAAAGAAGCTATCACAGGTGTGTCATATGATAGTTTTTATTCTGAATTCATAGACACTCTTTCTGACATGGACTCTTCCGCTGAGGATATGGCAAATAATTTTGGAGATTATCTAAGAAAATCTATACTTGCTGCCATGGTTGCGAAAGAGTTTCAATCTGACATTGATAATCTCTACGAAATGTGGGTTGCCGCTGGTGATGAGAAATCAGATAAAGGAATAGAGATAAGCGAAGATGAAGCTCGGAAAATTAAGGAAGAGCAAAAGAGAATAGCAGAGGCAATGACAAAGAGACGTGAAGAGATGGATAAGACTTATGGGTTTGACTCTACTTCTTCTCAAGATTCAACTAAAGGTGCTTTTGAATCAATATCTCAAGATACAGGAAATGAGCTTAATGGAAGGTTCACAGCATTTCAAGAGTCGAATGAAAGTATAAGAAACTCAATGTTATCTATGCTAACGTCGGTAAATCTTATGTCATCGTCCGTTGTTGCCAATGGTGTAACCCTTCTGGAGATTCGAAATCTGGCTATTAGTTCCAATAGTTATCTTGAAGACATTGCCGGATATCAGAAGAAGATACTTGCTGACTTTGGACGTAGGCTTGAGAGTATTGACACTAACATAAAGAAAGCAATATGATAGGAGAATTATTCATAAACAATCAGGATGCTTACTTGAATTGGGTTATAAGCATGGACGACACTTCATTATCTACTTTAATGACTCCAGCAGCCAATAAACAGATGATAGAGAATAAGTCAAGACTAGAGCATGGGAAACGTGTTGATACATCTAACATTAAACTGGATGAACGGACTATGACGATTCAAATCAATCTTACAGCTTCTGATAAAGCAGAATTCTTTAAAAGATATGATAGTTTTTGCAAAGAATTAGCAAATGGAAAACTTGATATAAAAACACGGCATCAACCCGATGTTGTGTATCGGACAATTTATCAGTCATGTAGCCAATTTAGTCAGTTTATGTATGGTATTGCAAAGTTCTCATTAAAGCTGGTAGAATATAACCCTGCTAATAGAAACTTATGATAGTAGATATAAAAGAAATATCAGGAAATATACGTTTCTCTACTCCAATTAACGAAGGGTGCAAGAGAAAATTTATGTTGATGAAAGAAGACTACATCACTTTGAAGTTTTCTGTTACTAAGCCTATACTTTTCAAATTAGGGGATGGCATAGATAATGAGCTTGGAATGTTTGAACTTGTGGACCCATACAAGCCAATATACAATGAAAGTAATGGAGGGTATGACTATGAGCTTCGCCTAGATGCCTATTATTGGAAATGGAAGAATAAGACATTTAAGTTCACTCCCGAAACGGGAGGAAAAGAAGCATCATGGAACCTCACGGCTTCACTTGATGTTCAGTTGAGTGTGGTTATACGAAACTTGAATGCACTTGGATATAAATACCGGGAGTCAGCTTTTGATTTTTCTATTGATTCTACTGTTGAAAATGCAGCCAAGTCAATGTCTTATAGTGATGTAAACTTGATTGATGCTCTTTCCCAAATGGCTGAAAGCTGGGAGTGTGAATGGTGGATAACGGATAATATAATCAACTTTGGGCGATGTGAGTATAACGAAAAATATCCGGTAGACTTGGAACTAGGCAAGAATGTTGATTCTATGATAAGGAGTGACAGCCAATCCGGATTCGCTACTCGTGTATATGCATTTGGTTCTACAAGGAATATCCCCACTAACTACCGGCCCGTTGATGAAAGTGTAGTCGTTAATGGGATAGTACAAAAGCGTCTTATGTTGCCTGTCGGAATTCCATATATTGATGCTTATCCTGATATGACTACTGAATAAGCCGTCGAAGACATAGTGGTATTCGAAGATGTTTACCCTCGTAGAATAGGTACAGTATCCGATATTACTACTCATGAATACACAGACAAGATAGAAGAGGAAGGAAAGCCGACAAAATACGAGAAGTGGAATGCGTATCGATTCAGAGATACTGGAATAACTTTCTCCGAAGATTATGTGTTGCCTGGTGTTGAATTAAAGTTAGTATTTCAGTCAGGGGTATTAAACGGAATGGAGTTTGCCGTATGGTTTAATCCTGACAAATTACCAGAAAAGAACGCTGATGGAACTTGGAACCCTGAAGCGCAGGTCTTTGAAGTTGTACGCAATGAAGACTACGGTCGTCCTTTGCCTGATGCTGTTCTTTTCCCGCAAGATGAACATCTGGAGGGAGATGTGTTAGTTTCATCTGATACATACATCCTTTTTGGTTTTGACACTAAGTTCGTATCAGACGCCATGATTCCCTCCGCAGAATTGGAGCTAAAAGAAAAAGCTGAAAAATACATAGAGAAGTCAAAGATTGATCCATCTACTTACACCTGCAAAATTCGTTTTGACAGTATAATGAATGCAAATGGTACTCTCCGGCTGTTTGAAGCGGGTGATAGAGTGAATCTTATCAACGGTGCATATTTTGAAACTGGTAATCGGCAATCTCGTATCATTGGGTTTGAATACAACCTTGACATTCCATACGATTCTCCTTTATATACTATCGGAGAGAAGGCTTCATATTCACGTATAAGTGATCTTGAAGAAAAGGTTGCAGCTCTGACATATAAAGGACAAACTTATGTTAGTTCCGGAGGAAATGGCGTTTATGTCATAGGAGTAAATGATAAGACATTACCTTCAGATAGAAATACTTTTTCAGCAAAACGTACTTTAAATGAATTTGTTAGCAAAAAGAACGATGACACTATTGCCGGACTTCTCACTTTCCTAAAAGGTTTAATATCTAAAGAGCTAATTGAAGCTAATAACGGTTTGGTTGTTCGTAAGACAGAAGTTGTAGAACCTATGCGGATGTCTTTATTATCGGAAGAGTTCGAGGATGGTATTGTAGAAGAGAACGAAGATGTATTTATTGAGGAAATGCGTACTGCTACAGGTGGTGCGGTAACATTAGGTGAACTTGATAACGTAACTGACGAAGCAGATAAGATATCAGATACGGACGATTTGCTTGTACGTCTTGCCGGAGCTTCCGGTTGGACAATTAATACCACTTTATTCTCTCAAGTCTCACAACTCATGTCGAAAGTCTTTCCGTTTACTATGACACTATCAGGAGGTGGAACTTATGAGAAAGGCAGTTCACAAACAATATCTCTGTCATGGACTTATGATCGGGATATTGAATCACAATCAATCAACAATGAATCACTGTTAATCGGAATCAGGGCAAAGCAATACGCAAATGTTGCTACGGATACAACTTATACTCTGAAAGCGATACAGGGCGGACAGACATATACAAAGTCCGTATCAACACAATTTAAGGTGAAGAAGTATTACGGAGTGTCCATAAGCGGAACATTGACAAATGATGAGATTTTAGCTTTATCAAGTACATGGGCCGGCCGGACGCAAGGCTCTACTGTTTTCGATTGTACCGGTGGTAAGTATCCTTATTACATCCTTCCTACATCTATGGTATCCGGTATTCAGTTCTGGATTGGAGGATTGCGTAATACAGACTGGAAAGAAGAAACTCGTGAAGTTACAAACGCTTTCGGCCACAAAGAGAGTTACACTATTTATCGTTTAAATAGCATCCAGACGGGTGTATTAAATATTGAGGTGAAATGAGTGAAGAATTGAAGGGAACAAATGTATATTCCCCTATTGTTCCGGGCACAAGTAGAGACGTATATCCTACGCACTATTCTATTTATGGTCAAGGTGGTCATAAGGAGGTATCTACTATTGACGCAAGGAATGCCATTACAGCCGACCGATTGACAGAAGGCTGTGTCGTCTATGTAAAAGAGACAGATAAGGAGTATCAATATAAAAATGGCGAATGGGTAGATTATCAGACAAATTTTGATGATACCGTACTTCGGGAACTTATTGACGAAAAAGTAGATAAAGTGGACGGAAAAGATTTATCTACCAATGACTTTACCGATGCGGATAAAGAAGTTATCGCAATTCATTCAGAAGAAATAGACAGTTTGCAAGATTCTGTCAACGATATCTACCAGCGTCTTGACTCCACAACCGGAGTTCAATACTATATCCGTGTCCAAAATAATGGTGATAAGTCCTTTACTTCACAAAAGGGTGAACCTTGCGTATTAAATTTCACATTCATTTCACAGGAACGTTACAGCTATAATGATCCTTACGAGAATACCGGAGAACGTGGCAAGTGTGAGATATTCATAAAAAACTCTGTCAGTGCAGACTACACCCTGATAAAACCCCTGATGGTTAACTCCATTACTGCCACAAAAGTTGATATAGCCGAGTATCTTGCGAATGGGGCCAACTCAATCATGGTTAAAATAACCGGTGAAGTGACCGGACAGGCCACTCCGGCTTATACTTATAATGTAACGATGACATCATTGTCTGTCAAGGCTGATACTTTCCAGTGGTGGACATTATATTCCGGGACAATTTTTATTCCTCTCTATATATCCGGAAATGTAAACAAGACACTTAAAGTCACCCTTGAGGGAGAAAACTACGCCAAAGCGTATGAACAAGTGCTGGGAAACGTTATCTATACGGATACCGCTTTGAATTTCTCTATTGACCACCCCGGACAGACGGGTGTATACAAATTATCCGTTTATCTTGAAAACTCCGATGGTACCATCAAAACCAAAACGGTGTCTTTTAATATCATGTGCGCATCGGAAGGCGAGCAGGTGAAGCTGATGTGTGTGAATAATCTTTCAGAAAAAGCTTCCAACTGGTCGAATAATAAACTTTTTGAATATTCAGTTTATGATGGTGATGCTACGGCTACAAGTGGCACATTCTCCATTAGAATGGATAATCTTACCGTATATACCAGTGAGGAGAGTACGATACCCACTAATACGAAAAATAGCTTCTCTTATGCAATGGAGATTGAAACCGTCGATGATACAGACTTTGAAATCTCTGTAGCCGTATCGGATAATGGAGAGCCTTTGACCGATACTATGATCTTCCCTGTGAGCAACTCTTCCGGCTTTTCCGCTACGGCCGGATCAGTCTTTTACATGAACCCGCGTACACGTACTAACAGTCAGTCAAATTACCAAAAGATTATCAATGAAATAGACAGTTCTCAAATCGCAGCCGAATGGGAAGGCATGAACTGGAATAACGACGGATGGACTGTAGACAGTGACGGAAACCGTGTATTAAGAATGATGGCCGGAAGCTTGTTGGATATCGGTTACAAACCTTTTGAAATAGAAAGTGCCCGTAATGGGAAAACCATTGAACTGGATTATAAGAT
>OGPC01001707.1_pt1 | contig 12939 bp, 7 predicted proteins | sample 1552911 | NCBI WGS metagenome assembly OGPC01 (sample SAMEA2580248, study PRJEB22360) | human gut metagenome | biome: human gut; feature: human-associated habitat; material: faeces | place: Denmark | collected 2008/2010 | reverse complement strand
CTACGCTCAAACAGTCTGCCCTTTTTAACGCCGGAGAAACCACCTGCGCTTGACGCCGGAAAAACGAGGCCGGAAGACCTGCGGGTGGAAGCCTTACAATGTGGGAAGCTTTATTATTAAAAAACTCACCATATAAAAAGAGGACATAGAATAAAAGGCTAATAGAATGATAACCGATGTAGCCTATGTAGTATAAAGAGACTTATGAAAGGTTTATACCCCTTATAAAAAAGCTTTGCCATATAAAAGCCGCAGACGTTATACGACTCAATATAGCAAAGCAGAACAATATATAATAAAACTATTAACGATATAACTGCGACTCACCAAAGCAATATCAGACATATCGCACGGCTCCCCCACAACCCCATCCAGAACAGCTTCCCCACAAACCTACCCTAGAACATTCAAGCAGCAACACCCACCCCACCAGGTTCCCCGGCCTACTTTTTTCTCCGTCAGGCGAGCGCCCGTAACGGAGCGTTAAGAAGGGCAGACTGTTTGAGCGTAGCGAGTTTCTGCCCTTTAGCGAAGTGAAGGAAGCGAGTAGGAGAAAAAAGTCAGCCTTGAATTTTTCTTTGCTTCTTTCTTTTGTTTCAAGACAAAAGAAAGACGATTGTAACATAAATGTAACATGTATGACACCTCCCTGCAACGTCAAATCCCGTCCTTTGCAGCCGGAAACAACATACACATATATTTATTATGGAGACTATTTATTTATGCATTATCATCTTCCTCTTTGTACTAGCTGTTTTCGATCTGATAGTCGGAGTCAGTAATGATGCAGTTAACTTTTTGAACTCTGCGGTAGGCGCCAAGGCCGCTTCGTTTAAAACCATTCTTTTCATAGCCGGTATTGGTATATTCATTGGTGCTTCCTTGTCCAACGGTATGATGGACATTGCCCGGCACGGCATCTACCAGCCCGAGCACTTCTACTTTGCCGAAATCATGTGCATTCTGCTAGCCGTCATGTTGACCGACGTAGTACTGCTGGACGTCTTTAACTCTATGGGAATGCCTACCTCCACCACCGTATCATTAGTTTTTGAACTACTTGGAGGAACATTCGCCCTCGCACTTATCAAAGTGCACAATAGCGACACCCTTGCTTTGGGAGACCTCATCAACACCGACAAAGCCCTCTCCGTCATCATGGCGATCTTCGTCTCCGTCGCTATCGCCTTCTTCTTCGGAATGCTTGTACAATGGCTTGCCCGTGTGATTTTCACCTTCAACTATACGAAAAAGATGAAATACAGCATCGCCCTCTTTGGAGGTATCGCCGCTACTGCCATCATCTATTTCATGCTTATCAAAGGACTGAAAGACAGCTCCTTCATGACCTCTGAAAACAAACACTGGATACAAGACAACACACTGATGCTAATCACCGTTTTCTTTGTATTCTTCACCGTACTGATGCAAATCCTTCACTGGATGAAAATCAATGTTTTCAAAGTCGTCGTACTGATGGGAACCTTCGCTCTGGCTCTCGCTTTTGCCGGTAACGACCTTGTCAACTTTATTGGCGTTCCCCTCGCAGGTTTCTCCTCTTTTTTAGATTACACCGCCAACGGAGAAGGAAATCCGAACGGCTTCCTGATGACCTCCTTGCTGGGACCTGCTAAAACACCGTGGTATTTTCTTATCGGAGCCGGAGCCGTCATGGTCTACGCCCTCTGTACCTCTAAAAAAGCACATGCCGTAATTAAAACATCTGTCGACCTTTCCCGCCAAGATGAAGGAGAAGAAGCATTCGGAAGTACTCCGATCGCCCGCACAGTAGTCCGCATCAGCATGACACTTGCCAATGGAATCTCCCGAATAATGCCGGACGGCAGCAAAAAATGGCTTGACTCCCGCTTCCGCAAAGACGAAGCAATCATTGCCGACGGAGCTGCTTTCGACCTTGTCCGCGCTTCTGTCAACCTGGTATTGGCCGGCCTGCTCATCGCCTTGGGAACCTCCCTGAAACTTCCCCTTTCCACCACCTACGTAACCTTCATGGTAGCTATGGGTACTTCTTTGGCCGACCGCGCCTGGGGACGTGATTCAGCCGTTTACCGTATCACCGGCGTATTAAGCGTCATCGGAGGCTGGTTCATCACCGCCGGAGCCGCCTTCACCATCTGTTTCTTCGTAGCTCTCGTACTCCATTATGGAGGCAACATCTCTATCATCGCCCTCATCGGTATAGCTGTATTCATCTTGATCCGTAGCCAGGTGATGTACAAGAAACGCAAAGCGAAAGAACGAGGTAACGAAACGCTGAAGCAACTGATGCAAACCACAGACAGCACAGAAGCCCTGCAACTGATGCGTAAGCACACCCGCGAAGAACTTTCCAAAGTATTGGAATATGCAGAAACAAATTTTGAACTGACTGTCACTTCATTCCTTCATGAAAATCTGCGAGGATTGCGTCGTGCCATGGGGTCCACTAAATTTGAGAAACAGCTCATCAAACAGATGAAACGTTCGGGCACCGTCGCCATGTGTCGTCTCGACAATAACACCGTACTCGAAAAAGGACTTTATTACTATCAAGGCAACGACTTCGCCAGCGAATTGGTCTACAGTATTTCCCGCCTCTGCGAACCTTGCCTCGAACATATCGACAACAACTTCAACCCATTGGACGCCATCCAGAAAGGTGAATTCAGCGATGTATCCGAAGATATCACCTATCTGATTCAGCAGTGTCGTAAGAAAATGGAAAACAACGAGTACAACGACTTCGAAGAAGAAATCCGTCGTGCCAACGACCTCAACGGACAGCTTTCACTATTGAAACGTAAGGAACTGCAACGCATCCAAAGCCAATCAGGAAGTATCCGGGTGAGCATGGTGTATCTCACGATGGTTCAGGAAGCACAGAACGTAGTCACTTACACCATCAATTTGATGAAAGTAAGCCGTAAATTCCAGATAGAAACTGAAATGCCGTAAGGACGAAAAGCAAGGATCGTCCACTGAATAACGGACGAATCATACTCCGCACGGAAAGGACTGTCTGATAAACCCTGTTTACATAGGAGGGGGTGTATCAAACAGTCCTTTCTTTTTCAGAAATAGGTTTAAAAAAGCTCTATTCTTTAGTATTTGATCTGGTAAAATTGTATATTTATAGTCGATAAGATACTTGAGACGATTTTAGATGCAATGATATAAAAACGAAATGAATGAAATATCAGTTAGAAATAACCACCTTACTGGTTCCTGTCAATGTGCATCAACTGTTTGAGAAATGTGAATGGCCTGAACTAAACTGTTTTGACAGAGAAATGGTTGAAGGCTATTTCTCTGATTTGGTGAATGGTATTCAAACCGATGAGGCTTTGGACGATTGGACGCTGACCGTTGTCCTTTATATCGGCACTTATTTGGGAGCCAACCATATCAGTATCTGGAAACATGGAATCACCGATACGGTAACTAAAGAAAAAGTACTGACGATAGGTATACCTCTTCCTTGTAGTAAAACCATTCGTTGGGGAGTGAAGAAGAAAGGACGTTTTACGGGTAAAATACCGGATGAAAGCTTTAGGAGGAATAACAGACTCCTTCCCGTCAACTTTACAAAATATGATAATATGGAAACCTATATAGAAGATAACATCCGGATAGCCCTTTTGAACCTGTTTGAAGTTGGTTTTACCCTGAAAGGATATAAAGTAAAGAAGCGGTAACAGTAGCCAAATCGTAAAATAGAATCAATTTTAGCGGCATATATAAGGAACTAACATAGTTGTATGCTGTCGCAAAGAGTCGTCGATTATTGAATTTAGACTCTTTGCGGCAGCTCTGTTTTTTTCTACTTTTCTATGAAAGTGTTCAAAGAATGAGGTTGCAAGGTTACATTCAAATAGCGAGTGCCTAATTTCACAGTAAGCTCTTTGGCTTCTTCGTTGAAATTACCGGCTATCACCACCTGTTTCTTTTGTGGAGTCATGACGATCATTACCGGCATCTTATCTCCTCTATCTTTATATGCCAGCACTTGCGAGTCGGGTGTTACATAATGGCTGTAATGTTTTACCGCATAATATTCGGGAGTGTAGGTCGCAGTCCCTGTCTTTGAATCCACATGAATCAAAGCATTCTGTTTCCATCCCCATCCGCTGAAACCTCCGTCATACAAAATAGCATTCCAGAAAGTATATTCTTCACAACCATTACCCAGATAATGATTCATTAGTCCGAAAGTGTGTTCGGCCGCTTTCCAGTCGAAAGAGCCCCAACCACATTCACTTTCCGTTTGCACGTACTTGTATTGCGGATATTTGGCATGGAGTTTGGGTAAAATCTGTCCGCCTTCCCATTGGAAGCCAACCCCTTCTATTGTTTCCGGCATTCGTGGGTCGGAAAGTACCTGATCGATCACCTCATAGCGGTTGGTGTTGATTGTCCCTAAATATAATTTTACTTCCGGATGCTGCTTTTTCAGAGTAGGAGCGAGGTACTCTGCATTGAAACGGATAATACCTTCTGCCGTCCAGGCGCAACCCGGATAGTTGGTGTAACTCCATGACTCATTTTGGAACATAATCATGGAGATGGGGATACCTTGTTCCTTATACGCATCGATGAATTTGCAAAAGTAATTTGCATAGGTTTGCAGATAACGTGGGTCCTGGATAAAGTAATCATTTACAGCCAACTGTTGTGGAAATACCTGTGTGTTCTTTTCTTTACTATCCTCATAAAGTGCTACATCAGACAGAGGCGACATCTGATTTTGATTACGGTCACTGCGAACTGAATAGTAGTGATTGATTTTCATCCAGGAAGGAGGCGACCATGGCGACATCCAGAAAGTCATACCCGGATTATACTGTTGTGCAGCTTTGATAAAAGGAATCAACGTTGTTTTATCCCGATTGATATTGAAATGTTTCAATTGGAAGTCACCGGATACCTCATCGCAACTGTACCAGTCACGGGCGTAGTCGTTGGCATTCATGGAGAAGCGTCCCATTGTAAACTTCAGATCTCCTTCGGGAGCAAACAACTGTTGAAGAACAATCTCCTGTTGCTTCCGTGGAAGCATGTTGAGTGCATCCCATCCAAGTTCATTAAAGCACGTCCCCCAGGCCTTGAAGACAGTTCCATTCTCCGAACCGTTGACCTCGAGTAGGGGAGTGCGCCCGGTATTTGTCTGCAACTTGACTTTAGACTGTTGCCATGTGTTATTTTCCGTACTGCTAATCCATTCATAGGATTGCGCACTCATAGTCCCCATTGACAGCACAATGGCAAAACTACTTAATAAGGTGGTTTTCTTAATCATGTTTTTCCTGTTCTTATATTTTTTATATTACTGTTTAAATAATCTCATGCAGTACACTCAACTGTGTATCCTTAATCAAGATTGATTTATTAATAAGTCTCTATGACAATAGCCGCTTCCGGCAATCCTTCTGCTGAAACAGTAAGAGTGATCGTCCCTTTTTCTGTATTTGGCTGAACGATAGCAATTGCTTTTCCCCGGAACGTTTTCGGCTTTAAGGAACGAAAGCTTCTCATATCATCCGCACTTCCATTACCTGCGGCAATGACGGACCCTTTTCCGGTAGATTTAATTTCCAAAGGAATGGAACAGTCAGGTATTAACTTTCCATCTTTATCCAATATTTCAACCTTTATATACGAAAGGTCATTTTTATCTGCCTTTATTTTCATACGATCGGCTGTCAAATGTATCATTGCCGGGATTCCGGTTGTGCAAAGTTCAGTCGATGTCGTTTCTTTCTTTCCCTTCAAGTTGATAGCCTTCAGTTGTCCCGGTTCATAGGGAACCTCGAAAGAAGCCGTATAGGTATCGGGATTGACTTCTTTTTCTCCCAATAACCTGTCATTCAAATAAAGTCTTACTTTAGGGGAACGACTATACACATGTACTGCCATCGTTTCGCCTTCGTATCCTTTCCAGTTCCAACTAAGGAATTCGTTTTTCCATCCCCAGTAGTTGATATCTTCTCTTTTCCCTTTGGCTACGGGAGGTTGTACTGCTAACGAAATATCACGTCTTTTCCAAAGAATGTCGCGATAATAAGATTGCGGTTTCTTGTCTCCGCAGAAGTCAATGTCACCACACCATGCATTATACCACGGCCATCCCATAAACTGCGGACTGTGTTCTCCCGGAGCAAGTTCGAGAGTATGTGCCAGACCGGCTTCACCCAGATAGTCGAGGGCAGTCCAGACAAAATCTCCAATCAGATAGGAATTCTTGTCGATCAGGTTCCAGTTTTGTGCTGCTTCTTTGGGCACCGATTCACTGCCGTACATAATCCGTTGCGGGAATCGTGCGTGATCTTTTTCATATTCCTTCCATTGATAATTGTAACCGGAGATATCCAGGTTCCGGAAAGCCCTTTCCGAATCCTTCTCCCAACTGAAATCTCTTCTGTCCCAAAACGAGTTAACAGCGGCGGTAGTGGCGCGGCTTGTATCATATTTGTGAATGGTTGCAATCAGTTTACGGGCTATGATTTCTCCGGTAGGTTCGTCGGCGCGTTCAGCTATTTCATTGCCAATACTCCACATGATAATAGAAGGATGGTTTCTGTCTCTGCGCACCATGGTAGCTATATCGTGTTCGCTCCATTCATCGAAGAATTGGTGATAATCTTGCGGGCGTTTTGCTTGTTGCCATTGATCGAATACTTCATCAATCACTAGCAATCCCAGTCGGTCACATGCTTGTAGAAAATGCTCCGATGGCAAGTTGTGTGAACATCTGACTGCATTGAAACCATTTGCTTTCATTAGCTCTACTTTGCGTTCTTCCGCCCTGTTGATAGCTACGGCACCTAATAAACCATTGTCATGATGCAAACAACCACCTTTTAATTTCAGCGGTTTCCCATTTAATAGAAATCCTTTTTCTGCGGAGAATTCGACGGTTCGTATTCCGAAAGGAACGGTTATCTCATCAGATAGCTTCTTAGATTTCACGGATAGATGTGCAGTATATAAACTAGGAGTATCTACCGACCATAATTCCGGCTTTTTTATATCAAAAGTGAGGGAAATGGGGATATTGGTTTCACCGGATATATTGACTGGTTGAGTAGTGGAATAAACCTCTTCCCCTTGTGGAGAAAATATCTGAATCTTCAGATGGGCGGTCACTTTTTCTTTGCCAGAGTTATGTAGAATGGAGTGAAGATCAACCGTCGCTTTTTTACCTTCTACTTTGGAAGCATCTATAAAAGTGTCCCATTCGTCTAAATGTACTTTGTCTGTTTTCATTAACCATACGTGTCGGTAAATGCCGGAACCGGCATACCACCGACTGTTCAGACCTTCATTCACCACTTTGACGGCTATTATATTCGGAACGCCGGGAGCGTTACAATATGGATGGATGTCGATTTTGAAAGGTATATATCCATAAGGATTAAAACAGGCTTTCTGTCCGTTTATCCAGACTTCTGTCTGGTTATAAGCTCCTTCAAAATAAAGGGAAATAATCTTATCGGCATCTTCCGGCTGTATGGTGAATTCTTTTCTATACCATCCTTCACCTCCTACGGTTTGTCCGGTATCTGCCCCGCCTACACTCATGCGTGAAAAAGGACCGATTGTTATGCCTTCTCTTTGTACGGGCACAGGATCCATGCTCCAGTCATGAGGTAAGTCGAGTACTTTCCATTGAGTGTCTTTGAAAGATGTTTGTTCGGCATTGGCAATGCAACCCCGGTAAAACTTCCAGTTCTCATTCATACTGACTTTGCGTTCCGATGCGGAACTTTCAGCAATAAAACAGGGTATTAACGCTAAAAGAGCGAGTAGTCTAACAGAAGATTCGAAGTAGTTATTCATCATTTCCTATTCTTTGTTTAATAATGGGCAAAGATAGGAGAGTGACAGGTGATGTGCGGAATAGAAATGTAACAAGATGCTGCAACAAATGTATCAAACTTCCTTTTCATAGGGATTAAACTTGCTTGTCCCGGCAGGAAAACGTATCTTTGTTGGTAAGAAAACTATAACCGCAAGTTCTGATTATAAAACCGGAACTTTTGATTATGTAATCAGAAGTTTCAGTTATAAAACCAGAACTTGCGGTTTTAGTTTGCCCTAAGGGAAAAACAACTTTTCCTCTAGGGGAGAACAAGTTTTCTACCTATAGCGAGTAAGTTTTCTATTAGTAATCAATATTTCAAATAAACTTTTGTATTATGGCAATGTATATAATGGAAGAAATGCCCGATATTCATGGAACGGGCGAACAGGTACTTTATCCGCGGTTTGCAATGATGGAACAGGTATCTACCGAGGATTTGATACGTCAGATAGCATCCAGTAGTGGTTTTAATGTCGGAGATGTGGAAGGCGTAATTACACAGATAGGTATTGAGATGGCACATCAGATGGCAGAAGGCAAGTCTGTGAAGCTGGATGGCATCGGAACATTCTCTCCTTCGTTGGCGTTATGCAAAGATAAAGAACGCGAAAAGGCCGGAGAGGGTGAAACCCATCGTAACGCACGAAGCATTGTGGTGGGAAACGTGAACTTTCGTGTAGACAGGAAGATGATGAGGCGTATTAATGGAAGATGTCTGCTGGAAAGAGCTCCGTGGAAGTCGCAACGTTCTTCACAGAAGTATACACCGGAGCAACGATTAGCATTGGCTGTTAGATATTTGGAGGAACATCCTTTTCTGACGGTCTACGAGTACCGGAAACTGACAGGTCTGCTGCGCACAGCGGCTACTAATGAATTACGCCAATGGGCGTATACGCCCGATTCCGGTATCGGGATTGATGGCAGAGGAACACATCGGGTATATATAAAGAAAACATAATTCATTATATTTGTATGATGATACGTTGAGAATTGGAATAAAGAGCATTGGGGGGAATTGCGGTGAGGGCGCTTTTCTTCAGGGACATGCTTGAGTGATAACTAAAATTAATAAAAATGGGGAATTTGATTTCATTTATGAAGGAAGTAGCTGAAGGGCTTCGAAAAAGTGGGAACTATGGAACTGCTCATGTTTACAGGAGTAGCATGAATGCTATCATTGCATTTAACGGGAGCAGGAATCTGCCATTCAAGAAAGTGAATCAGGAGTTTCTTAAAAGCTTTGAAACGTATTTGCGGGAAAAGGATTGTAGCTGGAACACAGTTTCAACCTATATGCGTACGTTGAGGGCGGTATACAACCGTGCGGTTGACCGTCGGATGGCGTCTTATATACCGCATCATTTCCGGTATGTCTATACTGGAACGCGTGCCGACAGAAAGCGTGCACTGGAAAAGGAGGACATGGAACGGTTGATGAAAGAGCTTCCCAAACAAATTCATCAGGGAAGAGGAGAATTACAACGTACGCGCGCGTACTTTTTCTTAATGTTCATGCTTCGTGGTATGCCGTTCGTAGATCTTGCGTATCTTAAAAAGCAGGATATAGTGGGGAATGTACTTACTTATCGTCGTAGAAAAACCGGAAGGCTTCTGACCGTGACGCTTCTGCCGGAAACTATGAAACTGATGAAAAAGTATATGAACACCGATTCTGCTTCTCCTTATCTTTTTCCCATACTGACTGGCGGAGAGAATACGGAAGCTACCTACAGGGAATATCAGATAGCTTTGCGTAATTTTAACTATCAGCTTCTGTTGCTGAAACAAGTACTTGCATTGACTTCTGATTTAAGCTCGTATACGGCTCGGCATACCTGGGCTACAATGGCATATTATTGCGAGATACATCCAGGCATCATTTCAGAGGCGATGGGGCATTCATCCATTATTGTCACAGAGACTTATCTAAAACCTTTTAAGAATAAGAAAATAGATGAAGCGAATGTGACGATTCTATCTTCGCTGATTAGGAACTGTATTTGTGGCAAGTAACTGATTTTTAGTGCTGTTACTTTGTAGGTAACGGGAAGAAAAGACGCTGCAAATATGAGCATATTTCTTAAAACATCCAAACAAAATCGTACATTTTTTCTAATAAACTACTCAAAATAGGAATAAACACAGAAGAACACGTGGATTCTTTGTCTTAGAACTTTGTTAACGTCTAAATTTTGCAATAGATTTCCCGCCCCTCTACTTTTTCTCATAAGCAGGGGTAAGAAGATTCGTCATATATCGTATTATTTTCTAGTATAGACTACTCCAAAAGAGCAGGCACAAGGGTTTTCCCGTTACCTACAAAGTAACGGGAAGAGGGGGAGTGAAGCGAAATAAATCATGAATTAGTACAAACAAATTTTTTATTTATTAATTGTATAACATTTAATTTACTTTTATGAGAAAATGGACGTATTTAGTCGCAACCTTGCTCATGGCAGGTACGACGGCGACATTCACGGGATGTATTGATACCGATGAACCGGAAGGCATTGCAGAACTTAGGGGAGCAAAGTCTGAATTTATCAAAGCTCAAGCTGCAGTTGAGCTTGTAGAGGTTGAACTTAAAAAAGCAAAAGTTGCAGAACAAGAGTTGCTGAATGCAGGTTTGGCACTTCAGAATAAGTCTGCAGAAATTGATTTGCAGTTGCATGAACTGGACATTCAAGTAAAGAAACTTTTGATTGAAAGGGAAGAAGCCATTACTGCACAGAAAAAAGCCGAAGTAGAAGCAGCTATTGCAAAGGCAGAGGCTGACAAAGCAATGTGGGAAGGTCAAAAAGACTTGGTTATTGAGCAGTATAAAGAGAAAATGCTTATTGCCGAAACTGCTACTGCTAAAGCGCAGGATGCTTACAAGCAAGCTATGGAACAAATTGAAGCTTCCAAAATTTTGCTGACAGATGAGGAGCAAATTCGTTTGAACAGTGTACAGGTACAAGTTGCTTATGCGAAAAAAGCAATGGATATGGCTATGTATGGATATTCAACAGTAGTTATCGAAAAGCAGATATCATCTAAAGTTACAGATGCTTCTTCTTCTACTGAGTATTATATTTATGTTATTACAACCGACCCTTCTAAAGCTGACGGTGGCTATACAGACGGTAGCTTGAAGAAACTTCAGGAACAATTGCTTGATTATCCTAATTGGGTAGTTGACGGTAACATTGAAGCCAAATTGGATGAAGCTTTAGCTAAAGCTGAATTTAATTTAGAAAGAGCACAGAAAGCTGCTGATAAATTAAAGGCTATTTTGGACAATGATTATAAAACTGTAGCTGATTGGGAAGCTGAATCTAAGAAGTTGGATGATGAAATTGCTGCACTAGCTGTCCAGCAAGAACAGTACAATATTGACAGAGAGAAATTAGAGGTCGCTAATCCGAAAGTAAAAACTAATTTGGACGCTGCGAAACTGGCATTAACGACAGCAAAAAAAGCACAGACTGATAATAAGAATAAAGCAAAAACATCTGCTCCTTACACTGTGAAAGCTGATAAAAGCATTATTGAAGGTCTGAATGCCGCTGTATCGTCGGTAGAAGGTTTTACTGGTTACACTGCTGGTACGTTTACTTACGGGAAAAATATTTATATTACTGAGGCCCAAAAAACAATTGATGGTTGGAATAAGCTGATCGATGTAGCTACTAAAGGTATTAATCTGGAAGAATTGGAATGGTCTAAATTAGAAGTAGAGAAAGCAAAAGCTGCACAGAAGATTGCTGAAGATACTTATGCTACAGATTTGAAGGCATGGAAAGATGCATTGGCTGCTTATAATAAAGTTGCAGATATTGATGTGGCTGCTTCTTTAAAAGCTGCAGAAAAAGCTATTGATGACTTTAATGGAAAGTCGGATGCTGAAAGAGTAAAAGTGCCCAATATTACTGCTTTAGCTACTGCTTTGGCAACCTATTATCAAAATGCATTGGATAAAGATGGTCAAGTTACGGAAGCGCAGTCTTCTGTTAATGGTAAAACAACAGCGAACTCTACTTTGATTCTTGCAGATGCCGAGAATCTCTATAAGGTAGTTTTGGATAAAAATGTAACGTGGGATAAAGGAAGCATTAAGGCATTTACTGTTATTACTCCTGAACAAAAGAACGACCTGCTGAAATTAAAAGATGTGGTTGGCTCTTCAAAAGAAGCTAAATGGACTGCTGCTTCTGCAAAAGTATTTGGCAATCAATTTAATGTTGATGGCAAAGCCAGGTTGTTAGAGGTTACGGAAGCAGAAGTAATTGCTGCCGTTAAAGGTAATGAATTGGATGCTGCTTTGAATACTACTAAGTATGGTACTTTGGGTAATAAAATTTATGCTACTGCTACTACAAAAAGTTTGGTAGCCATTGTAGAACAAGCTGCTACATACAAAGCATTGAAAGATGCATTTATTGCACAGTATGCTGCTGAACAAACTGCTCTGGATAAGGCAAATACGGTTTTGGCTGATGCTGTAACCAAAGCTAAGGATGTATGTGACAAAGCTCAGACTGCTTATGATAAGATATTCAAAGATTTGGATGATAAATCAACTAAGGCAACAAAAGAATCTGAAGATAAAGAGTCTATAAAGGGTGTGATTAATCAACAGATTACGAAATACCTAAATGATAATTTCGAAGGATACACTGGAGCAACTTTGGAAGATATCAAAGCCGCAGTACAGGAAGAATATCAAACTAAACTTGAAGCTATTACTACTGAAAAGTCTAATGTAGCTGATGCTAAGAGAAATATCGAGAAGTTGGCCGAAGGTACGTATACTGATAATAATTATATCGAGGATACATTTGCAAATATTCAGGAAAATATCAAAGTAAAACAGGCTGAATATGATGCTGCTAAAGCAGATTATGATACTGCAAGTACTCAGTTGAAAGCACTTCTTGCTATCTTCTTGAAATAATTCCCTAACTACGTAAAAGTAACAAGATGATAAAAAAACTATGCACATTACTTTTGCTGACCTGTATGACAGCTGCGCCTTCAATGGCGCAGCGTTACAGCAGCAGTGATGATGCGTCGTTTGCCCCGAAGAAAGGACA
>OGPC01001700.1_pt1 | contig 12977 bp, 9 predicted proteins | sample 1552911 | NCBI WGS metagenome assembly OGPC01 (sample SAMEA2580248, study PRJEB22360) | human gut metagenome | biome: human gut; feature: human-associated habitat; material: faeces | place: Denmark | collected 2008/2010 | reverse complement strand
CTGCCGCACCTCGCTCGCCGTATCGGCACTTAGAATTATGCGGTATTGCCCTAAAGCTTGGGGGTGTACCGATATGCAAACTTCACCACTGATCCTTACCGCCATCGCCGGTCTGTCTACAGGTCTGGGCGGGGTGCTGGCGGTGCTTGGCAAACCAACGGAAAAGCTTCTGGCCGCCTCGGCGGGCTTTGCGGGCGGGGTCATGCTCACGGCATCGTTGACCGATCTGCTGCCCGAGGCCCTGCATTTTTACGGCAGGTATCTGCCGCCTCTGGCCTGCGGCGGAGCGCTTGCGACACTGACAGCGCTGGGCATGGCGGCGGCGGGGCTGCTGGGCAAGCTTCTGCCGGAGGAATCCGAGCTTGCTGCCCGCTTTGGTCAGGGCCGCGACCCCGCCCGCGCGGCGGCCATGCGCACCGCTCTCATCACCGGCGCGGCGCTGCTGCTGCACAATTTCCCGGAGGGTGTACTTACCTTCTTCGCCGGGACAGCGGACCCGGCGCTCGGTCTGCGCACGGCGGCGGCCATCGCACTGCACAATATCCCGGAGGGGCTCGCTGTGGGCGTGGCGTTCGGTGCGCTGAAAAACGGCGGCTATACGCCGGAAGCGCTGATGGGTGCCGTGACGGTGGCCGTGGGCATCGGTTTGCAGAATTTCCCCGAAGGCGCGGCGGTCTCGCTGCCTTTGCGCCGTGAGGGGTGCTCCAGAAGGAAGAGCTTTTTCATCGGGCAGGCTTCCGGCTTTGTGGAGCCAATTGCGGGCGTTTTGGGCGCTTTGCTTGCCGTGTACATTGAAGCCGTTTTGCCGTTTGCGCTGTCCTTTGCGGCGGGCGCGATGATCTTAGTCGCGGTGCACGAGCTCATCCCCGAGTGTCAGCGCAACCAGGAAGCGCAGCCGTATGCGGCGACAATGGGCATTGTGACGGGCTTTGCGCTAATGATGCTTTTGGACGTGATGCTGGGATGAAATTTTAAGATAGAATAAAAAGTCCGAAACACGGTTTAGGTGCTTCGGACTTTTGCCGTTTTGTTGTATTTTATGCCTTTGCGGGTTCTGCGGCGGGGACGGTGAGCAGCTTTTTCCAGCGGCCGCTGTAATAGTAGATGAGCAGCGGGATGATGCCCAAAATGTAGCCGATCGGCGCGGCAAACCAAATACCTGTGGTGCCGATCCAGATGGGCAGAAGCAACGAGAGACCGATCTTGCTGCACAGCTCCACAACGGAGGAGACCATGGAAATGTTGATTTTGCCCATGCCCTTGACGGTGCTGTTATAAAGCCAGATCCATCCGAGGAACGGGAAGAACCACGCCTGAATGCGGATGAATTCGAGTGAATACGCGATGACTTCGGTCTCGTTCGGCTTGACGTACAGCGAGACGAGCGGCTCAGAAAAAATGAGTGTCAGCGCACCTGCAAAAATGCTCAGACCGCCGACAAGAAGGAAGATTTGCCGCACGCCAAGCTTGATGCGCTCTGCGTTTTTCGCGCCGAAGTTCTGCCCGACATAGACGGAAAAGCCGAATGAGAAATTGCTGAACAGCATCACGGCGAGGTTCTGCACGTTGCTGCCGACGGTGAACGCCGCGACGACGTTAGAGCCGTAGCTGTTGATGACGCGCGTAATGACCATCATGCCGACGGAAAGAAACAGGCTTTGCAGAGCCATTTGCGCACCCATGCCGAATATTTTAAGGCTAACGGGCATATCCGGGCGCAGGGTGTGGCGCTTCGGCATCAGATCGGGGTATTTGCGGAACATGACGAGGATACAGATGGCGGCGGAGATGGCCTGCGAGCCGATCGTTGCAACGGCGACACCCGCAACGCCCATGTTGAGACCAATGACGCTGATGAGGTCGAGGATAACATTCAAAATGGAGCACAGAATGAGGAAATACAGCGGTGTTTTGCTGTCGCCGAGTGCGCGCAGGATAGATGCCGCGGCGTTATACGCAAACTGTGCGATGCCGCAGCCGCAGACAATCTGAATGTATAAAACGGACATGTCGATGACGTCTTCCGGCGTTTTTAAAAGCTGCATGAGCGGCCGCGCGGCGAAAACGCTGATGAGACCCAGAACAACGCCGAGCAAAAGGGTGATCCACCCGGAGGCGACGATGCCCTTGCGCACGCGGTCGGTGTCGTTTGCGCCGACGTATTGCGAAAGCACGATGGAAATGGCACTCGTCACGCCGGTTGCAAGCAGCAGGATGAGGCCCGTTGTGGACGTGGTGGCACCGATGGCGGCCAGCGCGTGCGAGCCGACGAAGCGGCCGAGCACGGCGGAGTCCACCATGGAATAAAGCGACTGGAAAATACTGCCGATCATCATGGGCAGCGCAAAACGAAGCATCAGGTTGATCGGTTTGCCCTGCGTCATGTCGATGGCACCGGACGGTTTGGACATGATACAACAACTCCTAAAAAAAGATTAAGGTAAACCGTTCCGTAGAAAATAAGGGTAAACCGCGTTTGTAGAACCTCTTCGCTGCGTGTTAGTTTACAAGTATCATTGTACCAAGAAAGCAACGCGAGTTCAATGAACGGTTTACCCAAATCAACGGGAAAAATATTTGGCTATTTTTGCCAATAATTAAATGTTAAACGATGGAATAAGTGAACATTTCGTAGTGCAGCGCGGTGCCAATGTCGATCTCCTCCGGCAAAAGCGCGCGAGCAACCAGAATTTCATCGTGCGTGTCATTGTCCGTTCGGCGCAAAACGGCGTAGTCGCCGTCGATGCTTGCCACTTCGTATTCGTAGGGGCCCATTATACCACCGTACCTTCTTTAACAAATGTGGCGGCGTGCTCACGCGCGGCCTCGTAGTCCTGCGCTAAGATGAGGTAGGCTTTCGTGAAGCGCTTTGCGTTCGGGTCTTCCGGTTCAATGGCGCGCTCCATTAAAAGAACACCGTCCGTTTCGGAGACCTCGTGAAAACCCATCTTTTTGTGGAATGCCACGGCGGCATCGTTCGGCAGATTGATGTGCGCTGTAACGCGGCGGTAATTTGCATGGTGCATGATGTCCAGCATCAGGCTGTATAAAGACGTGCCCACGCCGCTGTGCAGACATTTTTCGGAGACGTACAGCTGTGCGTCAGCAGAGAACAGGTCATCCTTCGGAATATCGCGGTCGGTCAAAAAGCAGAATCCCGCCGTCTGGTTGTTGATCTCCGTCAGAATCCACATACGGCCGTATGTATAGGTGTCGATGCGCTGCACGTACTCGGCGAGCGTCGGCACTTCGGTGTCGGGCGTGTAGTGCGTCTTTTCGACGTAGGGTGTGTAAATTTTGAGCATGGACGGGCCGTCCCACTCGTTCGTTCTGCGTACTGCAACTCTGAAATCACTCATATCTTCAGTTCCTTTCGCTTGTAACTTCTGCATATAGGGGGATAGACGGTGCGGCACCGGGGCGCGAGACCGCAATGGCAGCGGCTTTTGCCGCGAGGATCAGCGATTTTTTCGGCGAAAGCCCATCCAGCATACCGCGCATGAAATAGCCCGTGAACGTATCGCCGGCCGCGGTGGTATCGACCGCACGGACAAGCTCCGCCGGGGCAAACGCGCGCTTATCCTCTTTGGCGTACCACGCGCCTTTACTGCCGAGCGTTAAGACTGCGGCGGCGTGCGGGTATTTTTGAAGGAGCTTATCCAAAATAGCGGTGGGAATCTTTGTGCCGGTCAGCTGTTCGCCCTCCACTTCGTTCAAAACGAACACGGAAACGAGCGACAGATTGCACTTTAAAACGTTTTCGTTCATCGGGGATGGATTGAGCCAGATCTCCATGCCGCGCGCATGGGCTTTTTCAAGAATATACGGCAGCGCGCTGATCTCGTTTTGCAGCAGAAGAATGTCGCCTGCGCCGAATTGCGCAAGCACGCGGTCGGCATATGCTTCATCCACAGCCCCGTTGGAGCCGCCGAAAAGCAGAATGGCGTTTTGTGCCTCTCGGCTGACCTGAATGACGGTGTGTCCGCCCGGCATATCGCGCGTTTCGATGAGGGAGGTATCTACGCCGTTTTGGTTCAATAAATCGCGCAGGTGCTCGCCGTCCGTGCCGATGAGCCCCGCATGGTAGACGGAAAGCCCCGCCCGCACAAGCGCAATGGACTGGTTTAACCCCTTGCCGCCCGGGAACACGGTGCGGCTTTCGCTTTGAATGGTCTCACCGCCCTGCAAAATGTGGTCGACCTTATAAACATAGTCTGTATTGAGTGAGCCGAAATTCAAGATCCTCTTCAAGGTTTTGCACTCCTCTGTTTCAAAATCAATACAAGAATAGCACGAACAAAGCCCGCCGTCAAGGAAAGCAGGACAAAAGAAAAAACGCAAAAACCCAATATTTCAGCGGTTTCGCCAAGGCGGAACATATTCACAAAACGCGCGAAAAGTGGTATAATATTTCGGTTAACGAGCAAACCGAGTTTTTAATCCGTTTTTTGCCGTATCCCGCGCATGCAAAACGGCGCGGCCGGTTTTGAATTTTTTGAAGCAGTTTGAAGTTAAGAACGATAAAGAAAGGGATTGATAAAGATGGGAAAAAGAGAAAATTTGCGCAACGTAGCCATTATTGCACACGTTGACCACGGCAAGACCACCCTTGTGGACCAGCTTCTGCGCCAGAGCGGCGTTTTCCGCAGCAACGAAGCCGTAACCGAGCGCGTCATGGACTCCGGTGATTTGGAGCGTGAGCGCGGCATTACGATCCTCTCCAAAAATACAGCTGTCATGTACAATGACATCAAAATCAATATTGTCGATACCCCGGGCCATGCCGATTTCGGCGGTGAGGTGGAACGCATTCTAATGATGGTAGACGGCGTTCTGCTGCTTGTCGATGCGTTTGAGGGATGTATGCCGCAGACGCGCTTCGTTTTAAAGAAGGCGCTTGGTCTTGGCAAAAAGCCGGTCGTTGTCGTCAATAAGGTCGACCGTCCGGGCGCACGTCCGCTTGAAGTCGTGGACGAAGTGCTTGACCTCTTCATTGAGCTCGGTGCAGACGAAGACCAGCTCGATTTCCCGGTGGTCTACGCTTCCGCACGTGACGGCTACGCCATGAACCAGCCGGACGAAAAGGGCACGGACATGAAGCCGCTGTTTGAAGCCATTATAAACGATGTTCCGGCGCCGGAGGGTGACCTTGACGGCCCGACGCAGGTGCTGTTCTCCAACATTGACTATGATGAGTACGTCGGCCGTATCGGTATCGGCCGTGTGGAGCGCGGCTCCGTAAAGGTCGGCCAGACCGTTACCATCTGCAGCAGCACAAGCGACGAAAAACGCAACGCGCGCATTACGAAGCTCTACCAGTTTGAGGGCCTCAAGCGCGTGGATGCAGAGAGCGCAGAGCTCGGCGACATCGTGGCCGTTTCCGGCATGGCAGACCTCAACATCGGTGAGACCGCCTGCGACCCGGAGCACGTGGAGCCGCTGCCGTTCGTCAAGATCGACGAGCCGACTGTTTCTATGATGTTCATGGTCAACAATTCCCCGTTTGCGGGCCGCGAGGGCAAATATGTTACCTCCCGCAACCTGCGCGACCGCCTGTTTAAGGAGGTCGAAACGAACGTTGCTATGCGCGTGGAAGAGACGGATTCCGCCGATACGTTTAAGGTATCCGGCCGCGGCGAGCTGCACCTCTCCATTCTTATCGAGCAGATGCGCCGCCAGAACTACGAATTCCAGGTCTCCCGCCCGAGCGTTATTTTCAAGGAAGAAAACGGCAAGAAGCTGGAGCCGATGGAACTTTTGATGATCGAAGTTCCGGATAACTACGTCGGCGCGGTCATGGAAAAGCTCGGCACCAGAAAGGCAGAGCTGCTCAACATGGGTACCCGCGACAGCGGCACCACACATCTTGAATTCAAGATCCCGTCCCGCGGCATCATGGGCTACCGCTCCGAGTTTCTTACGGACACGAACGGCAACGGCATCATGAACCATGTGTTCGATTGCTACGAGCCGTATAAGGGAGATATTCAGCAGCGCAGCACCGGTTCTCTCGTTGTACACGAGACCGGCGAGTCCACGGCTTACGGCCTGTTCTATGCACAGGACAGAGGCCGCCTGTTTATCGGGCCGGGCGTACCGGTTTACGAGGGCATGATTGTCGGCAGCAACCCGAAGGGCGACGACATCGTCATCAACGTCTGCAAGAAGAAGCACGCGACAAACACCCGTGCTTCCGGCTCCGACGACGCACTGAAGCTGACCCCGCACACCGTGCTCTCTCTGGAGCAGTCCCTCGAGTTCATCGCGGACGACGAGCTTGTGGAGATCACGCCGAAGAGCATCCGCATGCGCAAAATGGTGCTGAGCAAAGAGCTGCGCATGAAGCAGGCTGCGAAAAAGAAGTAATTTATAAACCTGATCAACGGAAAAGACACACGGAGAGCCAATGAATATCGTTATTTTGGATCTGGAGTGGAACGGTGCGTACAGCCGCCGTCTCCACGGCTTTATCAATGAGATTATCGAGTTCGGCGCTGTCAAGCTCGATGCACAACTGAATATCACAGACCGGTTTTCCTGCTTTGTCAAACCGCAGGTGACAAAAAAGATCAGCGCGATTATCTCGGACCTCACCAACATTACGGATGCGAATCTTTTGGACGCGCGCCCGTACATGCAGGTGATGAGCCGCTTCAAAAAATGGGCGGGCGACTGCGTGATTGCCACGTGGGGCACGTCGGACATTCTGGCGCTGATTGAAAACTGCCGCTATTTCGGCGGCGGGGAGACCGTTCCGTTTTTGCAGCGCTATGTCGATTTACAGCAGTACGTGGAAAAGCGCCTTGGCGAGGACGGCAAGGAGCAGCTTGGACTTTCCAAAGCGGCAGAGCTGCTTTCCATTGATGACGGTGCGCTCGACCACCACCGCGCGCTCGACGACAGCGTGCTGTCCGCCATGGTGCTGGAGCGCATTTACACAAAGGATACGTTTCGCCCGTTTATTCAGGACTGCAAGGACCCGGAGTTTTACAGACGCATCACGTTTAAAACGACGTATATCTGTGACGTGAACAGCCCGTTGATCGAAAAGGAGCATCTGCATTTCACGTGCGAAAAATGCGGCGGCGAAGCAAAGCGCCGCGGCAAATGGACTGTAAAAAACAAGAGTCTGCGCAGCACATTTAAGTGCGAAAAGTGTGGCTACGAATTCTGTGGTCAGCTGCGCGTGAAGCAGAAGTATGAGGGTATTATCGTGAGCCGCAAATCCATTCCGCTGCCGAAAATCGAAAAGCCGCGCCGCGCCGAAAACGCAGACATCGCCGATATGCGTCTGACAATCAAGGAAAACGGTGTGGGACTGCTGACGTTTAAGGCGTGGGAGAATATTCCGTACCTTACGCACTGCTTCTCCACGCGCATCGGCGGCGTGAGTGAAGAAGAGTTTGCCGCTATGAACCTCGGCTTCAACCGCGGCGACAGCGATGAAAATGTAAAAGAAAATTTCCGTCTCGTCGCTCAAGCGGCGAATATTCCTGTAGAGAATATAACGGCGGGCGCGCAGGATCACCACACGAACGTGCGCCGTGTCACGATGAAAAACGCCGGCACAGGTATTTGGAAGCCGAAGGACATGGAAAGCGTGGACGGCCTTGTGACGGATGAGCCGAATCTGCCGCTGCTCATTTACGCGGCGGACTGTGTGCCGCTTTACTTCTACGATCCCATTCATCACGCCATTGGGCTTTCGCACGCCGGTTGGCGCGGCACGGTGAACGGTATGGCAAAAGCTACCGTAGAGAAAATGCAGGAGGAATTTGATACCCGCCCCGAGGATCTGCTCGCGGCCATCGGTCCGTCCATTGCAAAGGAGTGCTTTGAGGTGGACGCCCCGTGTGCGGAAGAATTCCTCGCGCTGCCCGACAGCGACAAATTCGTCACGGACGACGGCAACGGCAAATTCCACGTTGATCTTTGGGCGTGCAACCGTGCGTTCTTATTAGGCGCAGGCGTGCTGCCCGAGCACATCACAACGGGCGGCGTGTGCACCATGTGCAACAGCGACCTGCTGTTTTCACACCGCGTGACGCGCGGCAAGCGCGGCTCTAACGCCGGGTTCCTGATGCTTAGGGAACAAAACGCATGAGCGTTTGCACACTGTGCCCGCGAAAATGCGGTGTTGACCGTGAAATAATGCGCGGCTACTGCCAAAGCGGCGACAAAATGCACATTGCGCGCGCGAAGCTCCACTACTGGGAGGAGCCGCCCATCAGCGGTACGCGCGGCAGTGGCACGATCTTTTTTACCGGCTGCTCGCTGCGCTGCGCGTTTTGCCAGAACAGCGAGATCTCCGGCGAAAGCCTACACGGCAAGGATTTTACGGTTGAAGAATTTATCGAGACGATAAAAAAACTCGAAGCTATGGGCGCGCACAACATCAACCTTGTTACGCCGACGCACTTTGCATCGCAAATTGCCGAAGCGCTGCGCATCTATAAGCCGCGCGTGCCCGTTGTCTACAACTGCGGCGGGTATGAATCGGTCGAGACACTGCGCATGTTAGAGGGGCTCGTCGACATTTACCTGCCGGATTTCAAATATGCGGACGACGATCTCGCCGTGCGGCTTTCCAATGCGCCGCACTACTGTGAAACGGCGCTTGCTGCCATTCATGAAATGGTGCGACAGACGGGCGAAAATGTGTACGACGAAAACGGCATGCTGCAAACGGGCATCATCATTCGGCAGCTCATTTTGCCCGGCCACACGCGCAATTCCATGCAGGCGCTGGAGCTCATCAAACAGCATTTCCCGGGCGTGCCCGTGAGCCTGATGAGCCAGTATACGCCGATGGGACGTGTTTTGCGCGAGCCGGAATTTGCGGACATCAACCGCCGCATCACCCTGCGGGAGAGCCGCAAGGTACAAAATTATATGTTGGAACTGGGTTTGCCCGGCTTCTGCCAAAAGCGCAGCGCCGCCGGCGAACGTTATATACCGGATTTTACACAGTTTGACACGGTCAACTTAGGGGAGGAAAAATCCATGCAGACAACGATCCAGCTTCTTTCACCGATGGAAAAAGTCATGGCGCAGGAAGAAAAGACCTTTGCGCCGTACCCGAAGGCGAGCGCTCTGCGCGGAGAAGAGACCGCGTTTCAGGCCATCGTCACGGGCGAGGGCGAACACTACATTGAGGTGCGCACCGATGCACCCGTTAAAGTGGCGGTGTACCGCGAGGGCTATGTGCCGTGCACGCTTTCCGCGTACCCGGACAGGTTCGATGACGACTACATCACAACAGAGCCGAGCACGTTCCCGGATGTGCTGTATCCCGTCACGGATGGCGCGGTGAACGTCAACGGCCGCGAGGTGCTGTGGGTGAGCCTCAAAGTGAACGACGATGCCGCGGGCGGCGATTACCCCGTGGAGATCAGCGCAAACGGCAAAAGCGAAATTTTCCGTTTGACGGTCGCGCCGGTCACTTTGCCGGAGCAGAAGCTCACGTTCACGCAGTGGTTCCATGGCGACTGCATCGCAGCGCGCTACGGCGTGGAGATTTACTCAAAAGAGCACTGGGCATTGTTAGACAAGTATATGCGTATGGCGGGGGCGGAACACGGCATGAACATGATCCTGACGCCGGTGTTCACTCCCGCGCTCGATACCGAGATCGGCAAAGAACGCCCGTGCACGCAGCTTGTGGAGATTACAAAGAACGACGCGGGTTATCATTTTGATTTCGCAAGGCTTGCCCGCTGGGTGGAAACCGCAAAGGACTGCGGCATTTCTAAGTTTGAGATTTCCCACTTCTTCACACAGTGGGGTGCAAAATGTGCGCCGAATATCTACGTCACCGAAAACGGCGAACGCAAGCTGAAATTCGGTTGGCATACTGCGGCAACCGACCCGGAATACGCGGCATTATTGCATGCGCTGCTGCCGCAGCTGCTTACATTCTTTGAAGAAGTAGGCGTTGAAAAAAGTGACCTTATGTTCCACATTTCGGACGAGCCGAGCGAGGAGCACAAGGCGGACTACTTAAAGGCGAAAGCTGTTGTGGAGCCGTATTTGCCCGGCTGCATTCTGCGCGACGCGCTCTCGTCGTATGATTACTACACGGAGGGGCTCGTCAAGCACCCCGTCGTCGCGACGAATCATATCACGCCGTTTATCGAAAACGATGTGCCGGATCTGTGGGCGTACACCTGCTGCGGTCAGTGCGTGGACGTGGGCAACCGTTTCCTCGCGATGCCCTCAAACCGCAATCGCATTTTGGGCGTGCAGATGTGGAAGTATCACATCACGGGCTTCCTGCACTGGGGCTATAACTTCTGGAACTCGCAGCTCTCCAAAGCGGTTATTGATCCGTTCAAGGTGACGGACGCAGGCGGCGCGTTCCCGGGTGGCGACGGATTTTCCGTCTATCCCGGCGAAAACGGCCCGCTGCCGTCGCTGCGGCAAAAGGTTTTCGCCATGGCGCTTTATGATATGCGCGCGTTGTCGCTCGCCGAAGAAAAGCTCGGGCGCGAAAGCGTCTTAAAACTGCTCGGAGACGGCGAAAGTATGACGTTTGCAAACTATCCGCGCACATCGTCCTATCTGCCTGATCTGCGCGAGCGCGTGAACGAAGCCATCGGAAATGCGTGCAAATGAATTTATTTTTTAAAGACTGTCGTACTGTTTCGGTGCGGCGGTCTTTTTTTCTGAAATTTGCTCTACCCATATTTGTCGTTTTGTGCTATGATGAATAGAAACAAGGAAAGGAATGACCGAAATGTTAAAGACTTCTGAAACCACCGAAAAGCTGCTGAAGTTTATCGACGCTTCTCCGTCGTGTTTTCATGCGGTGAAAAATATATGTGTAATGTTGGAAGATGCGGGCTGCATTCGCCTGCTTGAAAACGAAACCTGGACGCTCGAAAAGGGCAAGCGCTACTTTACGACGCGCAACGGCTCTTCTGTTTTGGCGTTCTCCGTGCCGGAAAACTATAACGGCATGCAGATTGTCTCCGCGCACAGCGATTCCCCGACGTTCCGCGTAAAGAGCGGCGCGGAGATCACCGTAGAGGGTCACTACAAAAAGCTCAACACCGAAGGCTACGGCGGCATGATTCTTTCCACGTGGTTTGATCGTCCGCTGTCGCTTGCCGGCCGCGCCGTGGTGCGTACCGAAAGCGGCGTAAGGAGCGTGCTTTTGAACATTGACCGCGACCTGTGCATCATCCCGAGCCTTGCCATTCACATGACGCGCGGCATGGCAGACCACAAGTTAAACCCGCAGGTCGATCTGCTGCCCTTGCTCGGCGGCGAAAACGCCGATTATAACGCGCTCATCGCGGAAGAGGCAGGCGTTAAAAAGGAAGACGTCATCTCGAGCGATATGTTCCTCTATCCGCGCCAGCACGGCGTTGTATTCGGCATGGAGAACGAATTTATTGCATCCCCGCGCCTCGACGACCTCCAGTGCGCGTTCTCCGCAACGGAAGCGTTTTTGAACGCGGAAAACAAAGAAAAGCTGCTCATCAGCGCCGTGTTCGATAACGAAGAAGTCGGCTCGCTGACAAAGCAGGGCGCAGATTCCACGTTCCTCACGGATACCGTGCGTCGCATCGCTGCCGCGCTCAATATCCCCGAAGCGGAGTGGCTGCGCAAAATGCCGGATAGCTTCATGCTTTCCGCCGATAATGCCCATGCCGTGCACCCGAACTACACGGAAAAGTGTGACCAGACGAACCGCTGCTACTTAAACGGCGGCATCGTCATCAAGTACAGTGCAAACCAGAAGTATACGACGGATTCCGTTTCCGCCGCCGTGTTCGGCGAGATCTGCCGTAAGGCCGAGGTGCCGGTGATGATCTTCCACAACCGCTCCGATATGGCGGGCGGCTCTACGCTCGGCAATATCTCAAACGGTCATCTGTCGCTCAACACGGTCGATATCGGCATCCCGCAGCTCGCGATGCACTCCTGCGTGGAAACGGCGGGCGAAAAAGACACCGCGTACATGGTTAAAGCCATGACGGCGTTCTATAACGCGGATATCCGCCAGACGGCAGACGGCATGTATACGTTTTAAGTTGCAATCGCATAACTCTCTTGAAAGGAACGGATATAACAATGTGGGCAGATGAAACGGTGTTTTACCAGATCTATCCCTTGGGCTTTACCGGTGCGCCCATGCCGAACGACGGCGTGTGCGTGAACCGCATTCAAAAGGTCAAAGGGTGGATTCCGCACCTGAAAAAGCTGCATATCGGCGCGGTGTATTTTTCCCCGGTGTTTGAATCGGACAACCACGGCTACGATACGCGTGATTTTACAAAAATAGACTGCCGCCTCGGCACGAATGAAGACTTCAAAGCCGTGTGCGATGCGCTGCACGAAAACGGCATCAAAGTTGTGCTTGACGGCGTGTTCAACCATGTGGGACGCGGCTTTTTTGCGTTCCGTGACGTGCAGGAGAAAAAGTGGGACTCTCCCTATAAAGACTGGTTTCATTTGAATTTCGACGGTAACAGCGCCTATAACGACGGCTTTTGGTACGAGGGCTGGGAGGGACATTACGAGCTTGTCAAGCTCAATCTCTATAACCCCACCGTTGTCGAGTACCTTTTAAACTGCGTCGGCAGATGGATCGACGAATTCGGCATCGACGGCCTGCGTCTTGACGTGGCGTACATGTTGAATGAAGATTTCATGCGCCGCCTGCGCGCGTACTGCGACGGCAAAAAGCCGGAGTTTGTGCTCATCGGCGAGATGATTCACGGCGATTACAACCGCATCACCGCAGACGGCCTGCTGCACAGCGTGACAAACTACGAGTGCTACAAGGGGCTTTACTCTGCGTTCAATTCGATGAATCTCTTTGAGATTGCACATTCGCTCGGGCGGCAGTTCGGCCCGGAGCCGTGGACGCTGTACCGCGGCAAGCACCTGATGAACTTCGCCGATAACCACGACGTAACGCGCATCGCGAGCATTTTAAACGACGAAAAGCAAATTTACCCGCTGTACGG
>OGPC01001693.1_pt1 | contig 13009 bp, 13 predicted proteins | sample 1552911 | NCBI WGS metagenome assembly OGPC01 (sample SAMEA2580248, study PRJEB22360) | human gut metagenome | biome: human gut; feature: human-associated habitat; material: faeces | place: Denmark | collected 2008/2010 | reverse complement strand
ACGGCCTTTGTGTTCCAGAACTACAACCTGTTCCGGAACAAGACCGCCCTGCAGAATGTGACCGAGGGCCTGATCGTTGCCCGCAGGATGCCCAAAGAGCAGGCGGATGAGATCGGCAGACGGATGCTGGAAAAGGTCGGTCTGGCCGACCGGGCCGACTACTATCCCCGCCAGCTTTCCGGCGGACAGCAGCAGCGCGTTGCCATTGCCCGCGCCCTTGCCACCGACCCGGAGATCATTTACTTTGATGAACCCACCAGTGCCCTTGACCCGGAGCTGACCGGCGAGGTGCTCTCGGTCATGCGGAAGCTGGCCGAAGAGGGCATGACAATGCTGGTGGTCACCCACGAGATGGGCTTTGCCCGCAACGTCTCCTCCAAGACGGTATTCATGGAGAACGGCGTGGTGGTGGAGCAGGCCCCTTCCCACGAATTCTTTGCCCACCCCCGCGAGGAGCGGACCCGGGAGTTCCTGCGGAAGATCGAGCACACAGCATAAGGAACGGACGACGGGGAGCTTTCCACGCAAATGCTTCGGGCCATTCCATCGCCCGCCCTATTGCCTGCGGCAACAGGGTCCCACCCCAGCGGAACATTTGCTTAGGAAACTCCCCGCCGTCCTCTTGATACAGCTTTTTCTATGAAAGGATCTTAACTATGAAGCGCAGAACTTTTATTTCGATGATGAGTGTCATGGCCGCCGCCGGCGTTCTGACCCTGTCCGGCTGCTCCAACAGCAGCACCTCCACCACCGCAAGCTCCGGTGCATCCTCTGCTGCCGGTTCCTCTGCTGACCAGCTGGCTGCCATTCAGGCCAGTGGCAAGCTGATCGTGGCACTGGAGGGCGCATGGCAGCCCTGGAGCTACCATGACGAGAGCGACACTCTGGTGGGCTATGATGTCGAGGTCTCCCGCGCCATCGCCGAAAAGCTGGGCGTGGAGCCGGAGTATGTGGAGAGTGATTGGGACAGCCTGTTCGCCGGTCTGGACGCTGGACGCTTTGACATGGTCTGCAACGGCGTGGAGGTCACCGACGAGCGCGCCCTGACTTATGATTTCACCACCCCCTACGGTTACATCCACACCGCTCTGGCCGTCCGCAAGGACAACGACGAGATCAAGACCTTTGAGGACCTGAAGGGCAAGACCACTGCCAACAGTCTGGCTTCCACCTACATGGAGCTGGCTGAGAGCTACGGTGCTACCGTGCAGGGCATCGACACCCTGGAGGAGACCATCCAGCTGCTGACCGCGGGCCGCATTGATGCCACCCTGAATGCGGATGTCTCCTTCTACGATTACCTGAACGTCCATCCGGATGCCGACTTCAAGATCGTGGCCCAGACTGAGGATGCCTCCCACGTTGCCATCCCCCTGCGCAAGGGCGACAACAGCGCCACCCTGCTGGAAGCCGTCAACAACGCCATCGATGAGCTGCGCGCCGACGGCACCCTGAAGGAGCTGAGCGAGAAGTACTTCGGTCAGGATATCTCCTCTGAGAACTGAGCTTTCCCTGAATACGCCAGGAGGGCGGCTGCATCGGCAGCCGCCCTCCTTTTATTATGCGTGAAAATAATCATAGATGGTCTGTGCCAGCTGGGGGCCCACGCCGGGGGTATTTTCCAGCTGGTCGGGGGTGGCCTCCCGCACAGCACCCACGCTCTTGAACTGTGTCATCAGGGCCTTGGCCGTTTTGGGGCCCACGCCGGGCACCTCGGTCAGGGTGGAGGAATAGCTCTTCTTCCGCATCTGCTGCTTGCGGTAGGCATTGGCAAAGCGGTGGGTCTCGTCCTGGATGGCCGTGATAAAGGTGAATGTCCCCCGGTTCATATTGATGGCGATTTCCCGGCCCTCACTGTCTACGATGGCGCGGGTGCGGTGATGGTCATCCTTGACCATGCCGTAGAGGGGCACATCGGCCAGCGAGGTTCCTGCCAGTGCCGCCTTGGCCGCGCTGACCTGTCCCCGGCCGCCATCCATCAGCAGCAGGTCCGGCTTCTGCCCGAAATAATTATCGCTGCCCTGCCCCTGTGCGGCCAGCGCGGCGTATTTCTCATACTCTGCCGCCCGCCGGGACACCGTCTCGGCCAGCGAAGCGTAGTCGTCCGTCCCCAGCACGGTCTTCATCCGGAACTTCCGATATCCGGCTTTGTAGGGCTTGCCATCCCGGAAGGTGACCATGCCGCAGACGCTGGTGCCATCACCCCAGTTGGAGATATCGTAGCTCTCAATGGTGCGCGGCGGCTTGGAAAGCCCCAGCACCTGCGCCATCTCATCCAGCAGCTTTTCCTCACGGGCGTAGCGGCCGCTCTCCCGGGCCAGCCGTTCCACCGCATTGGTGTGGGCCATCTCGACCAGATGGGCCTTATCGCCCCGCTGGGGCACATAGAGCTGTACCTCACTGCCCCGCTTTTCGTTCAGGGCCTGCTGCAGTGCCTCGCTGTCCGGCGGCAGCTCGTCCACGGCAATGATCTTTGGGATCTGCTCATCGTCCAGATAATACCGGGGCAGAAACTCCTCCCGCACGGCGGCAATATCTGCCGTATCGTGGAAAAGGAACTCCCGCTTATCGGTCAGCCGCCCCTCCCGGAAGCGCAGGACCGCCGCGCAGACACTGCTGGGGGTACCGGCCAGCGCCACCACATCCATCTCTACCTCCGGGTCCACCACGACCTTCTGGCCCGCTGTCACCTTGGTGATGGCGTTGATCTGGTCCCGGAGGAGGGCCGCTGTCTCAAATTCCAGCCGGTCAGAGGCTTCCAGCATCCGCTCGTTCAGGGTCTTGAGAATGTCCTTTTTGCCGTACCGGATCAGATGCACCGCATTTTTCACGGCCTGATTGTAGTTCTCGCAGCTGATCTTGCCGCTGCACACAGCCATGCACTTGCCGATATGGGCATTCAGGCAGGGCCGCCCCTTGCCGATATCCTGGGGGAACCGCTTGCTGCACCGGGGCAGCAAAAAGGCATCCAGCGCAGTCTCGGCCATCTGCCGGGCCGCAAAGGACGAGGTATAGGGGCCGATGTATTCAGCATCGTCCTCCTCCTTTTGCAGCACGAAGGAAAGGCGGGGCCAGGCTTCCCGGGTCACCTTGATATAGCTGTAGCCCTTGTCATCCTTCAGCAGGATATTGTACTTGGGGGTGTGCGCCTTGATCTGGCTGGCTTCCAGCACCAGCGCCTCGAACTCACTCTGGCAGACGATGACATCAAACGCATAGGCGTGAGCGATCATCTGGCTGACCTTGTTGTCGTGGGGCACACCCTCGCGGAAATACTGGCTCACCCGGATGCGCAAACGCTTGGCTTTGCCGATATAAATGATGGTATCGCTTTTGTCCCGGATGATATACACACCGGGCAAAAGCGGCAGCATACAGGCTTTCTGATACAGTTCTGCTTTGGTCATGGCAGCTCCTTGGTAAAACAAAAAGCGGCAGGAAAAACATCCCGCCGCCTCAAAAATCAAAGGCTCGAATTACTCTGCAAAGCCAGACTCGACCAGCTTGATCAGGCCATCAACAGCAGCCTGCTCGTCTGCGCCGTCAGCGATGATGCGGATGGTGGTGCCGCCCACGATGCCCAGAGACAGAACGCCCAGCAGGCTCTTAGCGTTCACGCGGCGCTCTTCCTTCTCGACCCAGATGGAAGACTTGAACTCGTTAGCCTTCTGGATAAAGAAGGTAGCCGGACGAGCGTGCAGACCAACCTGATTTTCAACGGTAACTTCTTTGACGTACATAGTAAAACGCTCCTATCTATTATCGTTCTCGGGAATTCGATTTGTTTCTTGCCTGTTGCGTTGTACCTATTTTAGCGCAAGCCGAAACCAATGTACAGCCCCAGAACGCATTTTTGGCGGTTTTCCCAATGATGAGGGGGGTCTTTTTCGCCTTTTATACAAAGATAACAAAATTATTCCCCCAGTGTTGGCCGGGTAATACAAAAGTTTTCAACATTTTTTCGACCTTCGACGGTTTCCCGGCCCGTTCGACCCTGTTTTCAGCCCTGATAGCGCATTTCCACCACCTGACTGGGGCGCACCACCAGCGGGTCTTTGGCCGGGTCGAATTTCTCCTTTGCGCCCACTACCTGCCAGCCCATGCGGCGGTAAAGAGCCAGTGCCCGGGTGTTGGTGTTCAGCACCGTAAGCACCGGGTGCTCATGCTCCGGCAGCTTCTTCCGGGCGAAGTCCAGCATCTTCTGGCCGATGCCCCTGCCCCGGGCGCTCTCCGTCACAAAAAGGTGCTCCACCTGCCCGGTCTTATGGTGTACGCTGACCGTGGCATCCGGCACATCCTTGGTATAGTGGAGGTAGCAGACCCAGCCTTCCTGCTTTTCCTGCTGCAGCTGCGGCAGGAACATCTCCGGGGTCAGGGCATCCAGCGCTTCCTGCACCCAGCCCCCGGCACAAATGCTCCGGCGGCCCTCCGCAAACAGCTTTGCGGCAGCCTCCATCTGCTCGGCGGTCTTGACCAGCCGGACATTCTCGCCCCGCTTCCACTTGGGGATCTCGGTCAGGAGATGGGTCTCACACCACTGCTCGTAGAGCTCCGGGCGGCGCAGACGGGTGCGCTCCCGGCTCTGCTGCCCCCGCCAGACATCGATCTTCTGGTGGTTGCCCTCCAGCAGAACGGGCGGCACAGCACGGCCCTCCCAGACCTCGGGCCGGGTGTACTGGGGGTACTCCAGCAGACCGTCCCAGTAGCTCTCCTCCTCGTAGCCCTTCTGCTCGGCCAGAACGCCGGGCTTCAGGCGGAGGACGCTGTCTGCCACCACCAGGCTGGCCAGCTCGCCGCCAGTGAGGATATAATCGCCGATGGAAATTTCCTCGTCCGCAAAGGCATCGATCACGCGCTCATCAATGCCCTCGTAGTGGCCGCAGACCAGGGTCAGGTTGTCGTACTGAGCCAGCCGCCGGGCGTGCTCCTCGGTATAGCGCTGCCCACCTGCCGTCAGGAATACTATATGCGGCGCAGGCCGTCCCTGTTCCTGCACTTCCTTCTGGACTGCCCGCAGGCAGTCGGCAATGGGCTGGGCATAGAGCACCATGCCGCAGCCACCGCCATAGGGGTAGTCGTCGGTCTGCTTCTGTTTATTCAGGGTGTAGTCCCGGATCTGGTGGCAGTGGGTCTCAATATATCCCTTTTTGGCAGCGCGGCCGATGATGCTGGAATCCAGCACCTGCTGGCACATCTCCGGGAAAAGGGTCACGATGTCCACACGCATCCCCATGGCTCACTCCTCCTCCCGCTCACTGTCAAAATCGTCATCCAGCAGGCCCGGGATGGGGGTGACGAGGAGATAGCCCTCCGGCGGGTTGCGCTCTTTCAAAAAGGCATCCACCCCGGGGAACATATATTCCTTGCCGCTGGGGGCCTTGACGGTGTAGATATCCTGTGCGCCGGGGTGGTCCACGCTGGTCACCACGCCATACACCTTGCCGGTATCGGCATCCCGCACTTCACACCCGATGAGGTCGGCCACATACCACTTGCCCGCAGGCAGGGTGGCATCGTCACGGTCAAAGTAGAACACCTGCCCCCGCAGGGTACGGGCGGCATCCATATCGCTGACCCCTTCCAGCTGGAGCAGGGCCATCTGCCCCTGGGGGCGGATGGAGGTGATCTTGTAGCACCTGCCGCCCTGGGGGGTGGTGTACAGGCGGCCCACCTTTTTCAGAAAGGCCACGCCGTCACACCACAGCTCCAGCTTCATCTCGCCGCGCACACCGTGGGTGGTCACCACCTTGCCGGCTTCCAAGTATTTCTGCATTGCTTTTACTCCTTTAGCATCCTCACCCTCTCCGTCATTGCTACGCAATGCCACCTCTCCCGAGGGGAGAGGCCTTGGCAGTCACCACAAAGTTTCTGGTTTTGCCAAGGGCTCCCCCTTTGGGGGAGCTGGACGCGAAGCGGCCTGAGAGGGCGAGCTGCCTAATAATACAAAAAGGCCCCTTGCCTTGCGGCAAAGGGCCCGTAGGGTGCTCAGTCGATCTCAACAAGGACCTTTTCATCGACCCGCACAGCAGCCGCGCGCATCACCACACGAATGGCTTTTGCGATCCGGCCCTGCTTGCCGATGACACGGCCCATATCTCCCTCTGCCACGCTCAGGTGGTAGACGATGGTGCCGTCCTCGCGGGGCTCGTCCACCGTAACCTTGACGGCTTCCTTGTCCTCCACGAGACCGCGGGCAACTGCCAGCAACAGCTCCTGCATGAGTCAGCCCTCCTACTTACAGAATGTTGGACTTCTTCAGCAGAACGCGGACGGTATCGGTGGGCTGTGCGCCGTTGGCAATCCAAGCCTTGGCCTTCTCAGCGTCGATCTTCACCTCAGAGGGCTCCTGGTTGGGATCGTAGGTGCCGATCTCCTCGATGAAACGGCCGTCGCGGGGGAAGCGGCTGTCAGCAACAACAACACGATAGAAGGGAGCCTTCTTAGCGCCAACGCGGCGCAGACGAATCTTAACTGCCATGGTAAATATCCTCCAAAAATGTTTGTGCCCCGTTTGGGGTTTGATTAAATCTATCTGTACAACCCCTGCGGGGTGTATACCTGTGTTTGAAAGAAAACCTCTCCGTCACCTTCGGTGACACCTCCCCTGGCAGGGGAGGCAAGCTTCAAGGTTTATTTGAGGCCCCGGAAGGCATTGGGGTTGCCCATCATGCCGCCCAGGCGGCGGGCAAAGCCCTTGGGGCTCTTCTTGAACTGCTTCATCATCTTCTGCATCATCTCAAACTGCTTGAGCAGCTTGTTGACATCCTCCACCCGGGTGCCGCTGCCCGCTGCAATGCGGCGCTTGCGCTTGGGGTTGATGATGGAGGGCTTTTCACGCTCTTCCTTGGTCATGGAATAGATCATGGCCTCGATGCGGTCAAAGGCTTTCTCGTCGATCTGGCTGGCATCAATGCCGGACATGCCGGGCATCATGCTCAGCATGGCACCTGCACCGCCCATCTTGCGGATCTGCGCAAACTGGGCCAGCATGTCGTTCATATCGAACTTGTTTTCCATCATCCGCCGGGCGGTCTCTTCTGCGGCCTTTTCATCGGCGGCATCCTGCGCCTTTTCAATGAGGCTCAGCACATCGCCCATGCCCAGGATGCGGCTGGCCATGCGGGAGGGATGGAACACTTCCAGATCGTCCAGCTTTTCGCCGGTGCCCTGGAACTTGATGGGCTTGCCGGTGACGCTCAACACCGAAAGTGCCGCGCCGCCGCGGGTATCGCCATCGGTCTTGGTCAGGATGATGCCGTCGATGCCCACCGTCTCGTTGAAGGTTTTGGCAACATTCACAGCGTCCTGACCTGCCATAGCATCCACCACCAGCAGCGTCTCGTCCACGGGGACAGCTTCCTTGATCTGCACGAGCTCCTGCATCAGGACCTCGTCGATCTGCAGACGGCCGGCGGTATCCAGGATCACGATGTCGTTGCCGTAATCCCTGGCGTGGGCCAATGCCTTACGGGCGATCTCCGGAGGCTTGGCACCCGGCAGCGTGAACACCGGCGCACCTGCCTGTCCGCCCACCACCTGCAGCTGGTCAATGGCGGCGGGGCGGTAGATATCGCAGGCCACCAGCATAGGGCGGCGGCCCTGCTTGATGAAGTATTTGGCAAGCTTGGCTGCGTGGGTCGTTTTACCGTTGCCCTGCAGGCCGCAGAGCATGATGATGGTCTGACCCTTGTTCTTGACGATCAGGCGGGGGGCTTCTTCGCCGCCCATCAGGGCAACGAGCTCCTCGTTGACGATCTTGACCACCTGCTGGGCGGGGGTCAGGCTCTCCATGACCTCCTGACCCATGGCACGCTCGGAGACCTTGGCACAGAAATCCTTGGCAACCTTGTAGTTGACATCGGCTTCCAGCAGGGCCATCCGCACCTCGCGCATGGCGGCTTTGATATCGGCCTCGGTCAGCTTGCCGTGGCCGCGCAGCTTTTTGAACACACCGGCAAGGCGGTCGGTCAAGGATTCAAATGCCATGTTCGGTGCTCCTCTCAAAATAGTAATGGTGTCAGCTCTCGTTGACTTCGTCGATGGAGCGGATCAGCCCCAGCATCTTGTTCAGCGTTGCTGCATACTCAGTGGTGGTGAGCCTGGCATAAGGGCCGGTGCACTCGAACCGCGCGTCAATGACCAGCTGTTCCAGTTCCTCCAGCTTTTCCTGCACCCGGCGGTAGCGGCCTGCAAAGCCGACCTTGGCTTCCAGCTCTTTCAGGGTGGTCTCGCCATGCTTGATGGCATCCCGTGCGCCCTGACGAGTGATCCCGAAGTTTTCCCCGATCTCACTGAGGGAGAGGTCGTCGTTGTAATACTGGTTCAGCATCTCGCGCTGCTTGGGCGTGAGCACCTCGCCATAAAAATCGAGCAGATAGCCCATTTCAAAGTCTTTTGCCATGATGCGTTCTGCCCTGACCTCCGTTTGTTGTAAAGTTCATTTGCTTTACATACGGAGTATAGCAGACATTCTTTTCCTTGTCAAGGCTTTTTTCCATCACTCTGCTGATTTTTCGGCAGTTTTTTCTCCGTTTTGTCCAATTGCGGCTTGACGCTGGGCACAGGATGCGCTACCTTATAGGTATTAAACCTCTCAGTCTAGGCCTGATGGCTTTGCCAGCTCCCCTAACAGGGGAGCCCTTGGCATGGCAGACAGTTCTGTGCTGACTGCTCAGGTTTGCGTAAGGGAGGAATTTCGTGGCAATCTATCCAAACATCTACCAGACCCTGGTCCCCTGTCCGATCGTGGAGCTGCGGGGCTATCTTGCCGCCTGCGGGCTCAAGGGGCGGCTGTATGCTTACCTTGATTATAATGGGCCCACCGGCACGTCCCGCGATTCGGTGGCCGAGGGGATGCTGGCCCTTGCGGCGGAAAAGCACAAGCTGCTCCCTGGCCAGCCCATCATTGAAGCGGCCTCCGGCTCCTTTGCCATGGCGCTGGCCCTTGCCGGGCGGACGGCGGGCCACCCCGTGGTGCTGACCATGCCGGAGGATGCCCCGGCCCTGCGGCAGGAATACCTGCTCCGGCTGGGGGCACAGATCCTGCATTCCCCCGCCCAGCGGGGCCTTGCGGGGGCCCGGGCGCTGGCAGAGACCACCGCTGCCGAAAAGGGCTGGTACTATATGAACTGGCTTGCCAACGACGATAACCCCGAATACCATCGCCGGGTGACCGGCCCCGCCATCGTGCAGGCCATCTCCCGGGAGGGCCGCAGTCTCGTGGACACCATCACCATCGGCGTGGGCAGCGCGGGCACCATCACCGGCGTAGGCGAGACCATCAAGGCCTGGACCAATGATGTCCGCATCGTGGCCGTGGAACCCTTTGAGAATCAGGCTCTGGGCGGGGGCTTCACCGGCGGGCACGGCATCCCGGATATCGGCTACGGCATCGTGCCGGGCAATTACAACGCCTATGTTGTGGATAATGTAGCCGCCGTTACCAGCACCGATGCCAACCGCGCTGCACAGCGGGTCCTTGCCACCGATGCCATTCCCGCCTCCCCTGCCGCCGGTGCAGCCCTCCACGCCGCCGCACAGCTGATTGCCACCGGCACCAGCCGCTCGGCGCTGGCTATCTTCAGCGGACGGCAGGCATTTAATCTATAAAGAAAAGAGAATTCCAAATGACCAAGGATATGACGACCGGCCCGATCACACCGCTGCTGGTCAATTTCACCATTCCCCTTGTGCTGGGCAACCTGTTCCAGCTGACCTATAACGCCGTGGACAGCATCATTGTCGGTAAATTCGTGGGCGAGGATGCCCTTGCTGCCGTGGGCACCTCCAACCCGCTGATGACGCTGGCGATCCTGTTCATCAACGGTGTCTGCCTGGGTGCAGGCATTCTTGTCAGCCTGGCGTTCGGGGCAGGCAACACCGAGCTGGTGGAGCGTCAGGTCTCCACCACCGCCATTGCAGGCTCCGTCTTTTCCCTGGTGTTCTCGCTGACCTGTGTGATTTTGGCAAACCCGCTGCTCCGTCTGCTGCAGGTGCCGGAAGAGATCCTTCCCATCGCTGTGAACTACCTGCGCATCGTGTTCGGCGGGCTGCTGTTCACCTTCTTTTATAATTTCCTCGCCGCTACCATGCGTGCGCTGGGCGACAGCAAAAGCGCGCTGTACTTCCTGATGATCAGTTCGGTGCTGAACATCGGCGGCGACCTGTTCTTTGTTGAGGTGCTGGATTGGGGCTCCGAGGGCTGTGCCCTTTCCACCGTGCTGAGCGAAGCGCTCTGCTGCGTGTTCTGCCTGATCTATATCCGCTGGAAGGTCCCTGTGTTGCAGCTGGGCAGGCGCTGGTTCATTTTTGACTCCTCGCTGCTGAAAAAGACCATCAGCTACGGCTGGACCAGCGCCATGCAGCAGGCCACCGTTCAGCTGGGCAAGATCGCCATTCAGGCCATCGTGAACACCATGGGTGTCAACGCTATGGCAGCCTTTGCCGCCGCAGGCCGCATCGATGACTTTGCCTATGTGCCCCAGCAGAACATCGGCCACGCCACCACCACCCTGATGGCCCAGAACCGCGGCGCAGGCAAAAAAGAGCGTGTCCGCGCCAGCTTCTTCTGCGGCCTGAAGCTGGAGTTCCTCTACGCCATTTTTATCACCGCTGTCTGCTTCTTCTTTGCCGAGCCCATCATCCGGCTCTTCGTCACCGATGCCGCCGTGGTGCATCTGGGGGTGCGCTTTTTGAAGCTGGTCTCCCTGTTCTATCTGATGCCCTCGCTGACCAATGGCATCCAGGGCGGCTTCCGCGGCCTGGGCGACCTTAAGATCACCCTGAACAGCAGCACGCTCAACATGGCAGGCCGTGTGGCGGCCGCTGCCGTCTTTGTGCTGCTGATGAAGATGGATATCGAGGCCCTGCCGTACAGCTATGTTGTGGGCTGGATCCTCATGCTGGTCTATGAAGCCCCCATGATGGTGAAGTATCTGCGGAAGGGCGAACTGTAAGCCCGACACCGCCCCGGGCAGGTCTTTTCTCTCACTCAGTCCGCTCGATCTCCCGGTACAGCCAGTCCAGTGCATCAGAGATGCCGCCCAGCTGATCGATGAGCTTCTCCTTTACGGCCTTTTTGCCGTCCAGCATGGTGCCCACGTCCATCACCAGCTCACCGGTGCGGAGCATCAGCTCCGAGTAGCGCGCTGCCGTAATGCCGCTGTGGCCCGCCACAAAGCCGGTGATGCGCTCCTGCATCTGCTCGAACCACCGCATGGTCTGGGGCACGCCCAAAATCATGCCGGAGTGGCGGACCGGGTGCACCGTCATGGTCGCCGTGGGCACGATAAAGCTGCGCCGGGCGCTGACTGCCAGCGGGATGCCGATGGAGTGGCCCCCGCCCAGCACGACCGTGGCACTGGGCTTTGAGATGCTGGCAATGAGTTCTGCCAGCGCCAGCCCGGCCTCCACGTCCCCGCCCACGGTATTGATGAGCACCAGCAGGCCCTCCACAGCGGGGTCCTCCTGCACCGCCACCAGCTGCGGGATCACATGCTCATACTTGGTGGTCTTCTGGCCCTGTGGGGCCTCCACATGGCCCTCGATCTGGCCGATCACGGTCAGGCAGTGGATGGCATGGGGGCCGCGGGTGCGCCACACCGTGCCCAGATCTTCCAGCTGCTCTTTCTCCAGCCGCTGCTGTTCGGTGGTTTTCTTTTCATATTCCGGCATGTTGGCTCCTCCTCAGGGTGTTTTTTTCAGTGTTCCCGGGGATCGAAGCAATATGCGGCGGTTAAGATTTCTTTACTTTGAAAAAAATTGGCCCAGAGGATTTGACATTCTGTCTCATTGCAGTATACTTTATACTAAGAATAAGATTGACAAGTATATATCATTATTGTTCAGAAACTGTATTAATCGCCGGTGCACCTTGCAGGGCGCAAAGAGACCGGCATTCCCTTTGGATGAAAGGAGAACCATTTCCATGAACAATCCCGGCAAAGCTTCCCTTCCGGTGATCAAGCGCCTGCCCAAGTACTACCGCTACCTGCGGACGCTGAAGAACGACGGCATCACCAGCATCTCCTCCCGCGAGCTGGCCGCCCAGATGGGCACCACGGCCTCTCAGGTGCGGCAGGATTTCAACTGCATCGGCGACGTGAACGGCCGCCAGGGCATCGGCTACTCGGTGGAGAACCTGCTTTCCATCCTGGAGCATCTGCTGTTCGGCAACGGTGACCTGCTGCCCACCATCCTCATCGGCTGCGGCCGGTTGGGCAAGGCAGTCAGCCGTTTCATCACCACCGACACCAACGGCTATAAGCTGATCGCCGCCTTTGACAATTCCCCCAGCGAGGTGGGCAAAGAGATCAACGGCATCCAGATCTTACACGTTGACGAGCTGGAGGCCTTCTGCGCTGAGCATAAGCCTGAGGTGGCTGTGTTCTGTGTGCCCCGCAGCGGTGCGGAGGAGCTCAGCGGTCGGCTGGTCGAACTGGGCATCAAAGGCTTCTGGAACTTCTCCCACTACGACCTGTCGGTGCCCTACCCCGAAGTGGTGGTGGAGAACGTCCACCTGGGCGACAGCCTGATGAGCTTGGGTTACCGCCTGCGCAATCAGGACTGATCTATTCTTATAGCATATCACAGAAAACAGGCAGCCCTCTCCCCCCGAACGAGCAGAGAGGGTTGCCTTTTTATGAGGAGAGCAACTATGGCGAAGCTATACTTCCGATACGGTGCCATGAACAGCGGCAAAAGCACCGCGCTGATGCAGGTGGCCCACAACTACGAAGAGCAGGGGATGCGGGTGCTGATCCTGAAGCCCCAGGTGGATACCAAGGGCGGCGGCGAGCTGGTCAGCCGCCTGGGCGTGCGCCGCAGGGCCGACCTGCTCATCCCGCCCGAAGTGGATGTGTTCGAGGCCGTGCGCGCCGCTTCTGCCGGGGAGCAGCCGCTGGCCTGCGTCCTCTGCGACGAGAGCCAGTTCTTTACCCCGGCACAGGCCGAGCAGCTGTTCATGGTCACGGTAGACCTGAACATCCCGGTCATCTGCTACGGCCTGCGG
>OGPC01001687.1_pt1 | contig 13030 bp, 10 predicted proteins | sample 1552911 | NCBI WGS metagenome assembly OGPC01 (sample SAMEA2580248, study PRJEB22360) | human gut metagenome | biome: human gut; feature: human-associated habitat; material: faeces | place: Denmark | collected 2008/2010 | reverse complement strand
CATGTACCGGCAGTACTACTGTGGGTGTGTGTATTCCAAGCGTGACCGCGACCGTGAAATCGTACTGCGCAGACAGCAGGAAGAACAGATTTTATAAAAAAACAAAGAATTTAAGAAAGAGAGGAATTTAGATATGGCACAGTTATGGGGCGGAAGATTTACGAAGGAGACAGACCAGCTGGTTTACAATTTTAATGCATCCATTTCGTTTGATCAGAAATTTTACAAGCAGGATATTGAGGGTTCCATTGCACATGTGCGTATGCTTGGAAAGCAGGGCATTCTGACACAGGAAGAGATGCAGGCGATTGTTTCCTGTTTACAGGAAATTCTTGCGGATGTGGAGAGCGGAAAGCTTGCCATCACTTCGGAATATGAGGATATTCACAGTTTTGTGGAAGCAAACCTTATTGACCGTCTGGGAGATACCGGAAAGAAACTGCATACCGGACGAAGCAGAAATGATCAGGTGGCATTGGACATGCGTCTGTATACCCGGCAGCAGGTTCTTGAGACGGATGAACTGCTGGAACAGCTGCTGCAGGTACTGCTTCGCATTATGAAAGAAAATACGCAGACGATTATGCCAGGATTTACCCATTTGCAGAAAGCGCAGCCGATCACACTCGCACATCATATGGGGGCGTACTTTGAAATGTTTAAGCGTGACCGTTCCCGTATGCACGATATTTACGAGCGCATGAATTACTGCCCGCTCGGTTCCGGCGCACTGGCAGGAACAACCTATCCGCTTGACCGCGAATATACTGCAGAGCTTCTTGGCTTTTACGGACCGACCTTAAACAGTATGGACGGTGTTTCCGACCGCGATTACCTGATCGAATATCTGTCTGCCATGGCAACCATTATGATGCATTTAAGCCGCTTCTCCGAGGAAATCATCATCTGGAATTCCAACGAATACAAATTTGTAGAGATTGATGATGCATACAGTACCGGAAGCAGTATCATGCCACAGAAGAAAAATCCGGATATTGCAGAACTTGTCCGAGGCAAGACCGGGCGTGTGTATGGCGCGCTCATGTCGCTTCTGACCACGATGAAGGGGATTCCGCTTGCTTACAATAAAGACATGCAGGAAGACAAGGAACTTTCCTTTGATGCCATCGACACAACGAAAGGCTGTATTGTGTTATTCACGGGTATGCTTGATACCATGAAATTCAATAAGGATGTTATGAGAAAGAGTGCCGCACACGGCTTTACCAACGCAACGGATGCTGCCGATTATCTTGTAAATCACGGGGTTCCGTTCCGCGATGCGCATGGAATTATCGGACGTATTGTTTTGTACTGTCTGGACAAACAGATGCCGATTGACGATATGAGTCTGGAAGAATTAAAACAGTTTTCTCCGGTATTTGAGGAGGATGTCTATGATGCAATCTCCATGGAAACCTGTGTCAACAAGCGTCTGACGATCGGTGCACCAGGGGAAGAGGCGATGAAGAAAGTGATCGCAATCGAAGAGGCATATCTGGAGAAAAAATGAGACAAAAGGAGCACATCGCATGCAGAATCGCTTGTCGATGCGATGTACGTAATTGCGGTACATCTCTGATATATTGCCTGAAATACCGCTTAGTCGGTATTTTAGATTGTGCAAGTCCTACATATATTTGAGGAATATTTTATTTATTTAGGATAATTTGTTCCTTGTAATTTTACCTGGTTTCAAGTAATATATTTCCTATAAAGACACATGTTCGTGTAACACGGACAAAAAACAAAAATGTTTTTCTGTAAAAGACAGGTGTCCGCGTATAAAGAAAAGAACAGAGGAGATTGGAAAAATGAGTGAGAAGTTAAAAGTTGGTATCCTTGGCGGAACAGGTATGGTAGGACAGAGATTTATCTCTTTGCTGGAGAATCATCCATGGTTTGAGGTTACCACGATTGCAGCAAGCCCAAGAAGTGCAGGAAAGACTTATGAGCAGGCAGTAGGAGATCGTTGGAAAATGGATACTCCAATGCCGGAAGCTGTAAAGAATATTGTAGTAATGAATGTAAATGAGGTAGAGCAGGTAGCTTCTCAGGTCGACTTTGTATTTTCTGCTGTAGACATGACCAAAGAAGAGATCAAAAAGATCGAGGAAGATTACGCAAAGACAGAGACACCGGTTGTTTCCAACAACAGTGCCCACCGCTGGACACCGGATGTGCCGATGGTAGTTCCAGAAATCAATCCACAGCACATGGAAGTTATCAAGTATCAGAAAGAGCGTCTTGGTACAAAGCGCGGTTTCGTAGCAGTAAAGCCAAACTGCTCCATCCAGAGTTATGCGCCGGTTCTGACTGCATGGAAAGAGTTTGAGCCGTATGAAGTAGTTGCCACTACCTATCAGGCTATTTCCGGAGCAGGAAAGACGTTCAAGGACTGGCCAGAGATGCTTGGAAACATTATTCCATACATCGGTGGTGAGGAAGAAAAGTCTGAGAAAGAGCCTCTGCGTATCTGGGGGCATGTAGATGATGAGAAGAAGCAGATTGTTCCTGCAACTTCACCAGTCATTACCTGCCAGTGTATCCGTGTGCCGGTATTAAACGGACATACAGCAGCTGTATTTGTTAAATTCAAGAAGAAACCTACCAAAGAGCAGCTGATCGAAGCACTGAAGAATTACAGTGGTGTGCCACAGGAGCTGAAGCTCCCAAGTGCACCGGAACATTTCATCCAGTACTTAGAAGAGGACAACCGTCCGCAGGTCAGCCTGGATGTAAACTTTGAGCATGGCATGGGAATCTCTGTCGGACGTCTGAGAGAGGATACCGTATATGACTGGAAATTCGTTGGATTATCTCACAATACCGTTCGTGGTGCAGCCGGTGGTGCAGTTTTATGTGCAGAGCTGTTAAAGGCACAGGGATATATCACAAAGAAATAAGTATTAAATTGAAATACGGATTTTTGGAGAGAAGTGCAAAAACTGCACTTCTTTCTTTTTGCCGAAAACCTTGTGAGAGATATTAATCAGTGATATAATTTCTTTTAGCAGAAGGAATTTTGTACGGAGGAATCGGGATGAACGCAAAAAAAACAGATCTCAAAGAACTGGAAGGCTGGTATGAAAAATCAGGAAACCAGCTGATGCTTTTGTATGGTGGGATGGACTGCCGGAAAGAACAGCTGATCAAAGAATTCTGTGTGGGGAAAAAGTATTTTTATTATCGGTGCAGACAGCTTTCCGCACAGGAACAGATGCAGAAAATGGGAGAAGAAATTCAAAATGCTTTTCAGATGAAGCTGAGCAGGTATTCCTATGATGAATTTTTTAACCGGGTAAAAAGCGGAGATGCATCAAAATTGGTGATTGTGATTGATGAGGCACAGTATGCAATTAAAAGAGATCCGGAATTTGTCAAAAGTATTTTAAAATTAAAGATGAAACGGCTTTATCCGGGACCGGTGATGATCATTCTGGCGTCTTCTTCCATTGTATGGGCCACGCAGGATGCAAAAGATGCGTTCGGGGACGGATTCCGTCGTATTGATGTACTGCATAAAGTGGAAGATCTGAATTTCCTGGAAGTTGTCCGGACATTTCCGGCACTGTATCCGTATTTATGGAACCATCGGTGGGGTGCCGGGATTTATGGAAGCATGGAATCCGGAAATTTCATACAGGGAGAATATTTACCGGCTTGTGCTGACGGAGGGGGGATATCTGTTTCATATGGCAGAACAGAAAATTTCGGCAGAACTGCGTGAACTTTCCGTCTATAACACAATTTTATCTGCAATTGCACAGGGATATAATAAACTGAATGACCTGTATGCAAAAACCGGATATTCCCGTGCAAAGATCAGTGTTTATATGAAAAATCTCAGCCATTTTGATATTGTAGAGAAAGTGCAGTCATTTCAGACCGGTGGCTGGGAGAATGCCAAAAAAGGGGTATACCAGATCAAAGATACATTTATTAATTTCTGGTTTAAATTTATATTTCCCCACATGTCGGATCTTTATCTGCTGAAACCGCATGAATTTTACGACCGCTACATTGCACCGGAACTTGGCACGTATCTGAAACGTTATTTCCGGAATGTCTGCATGGAGTATATGATGCTTTTGAATCAGATGGGACGCATGCCGTTTCCAGTTCATAAGATCGGAACCTGGGTTGGAAAGACAGGAAACATTGATATTATTGCCCAGAGCACAGACCGCAGAAATATTGTGGGACTATGTAACTGGGATCAGCCACAGCTGACATCGCAGATGTGCGAGGAACTGTATCAGAACATGGAAAAGGCAAAAATCCGTTCGGAGTATATTTTTTTATTCTCTGCAACGCGGTTTGAACCGATGCTGGCGGAGCATGCCAAAACGGATGACCGGTTTGAGCTGATTGATATGAACGAATTATAGAAAAAGTTTGCCAATAGGGGATAGAAGATGGGAAAGTCACTGATCATAACGGAGAAACCGTCGGTTGCCCAGGAATTTGCAAAAGTTCTCGGGGTAAGCGGGGGCCGCAGAGATGGCTATCTGGAAAACCAGAAATATGTGATCACCTGGTGCGTGGGACATCTGGTAGCCATGGTATATCCGGAAAGTTATGATATAAAATACAAAAAGTGGAAACTGGAAGATCTGCCATTTCTTCCAAAAGAATATAAATATGATGTGATCAAAGATGTCAGCCGGCAGTATGATGTGGTTCACGGAATGTTGATGCGCGAGGATATCGACCGTGTCTACTGGGCAGGAGATGCCGGAAAAGAAGGACAGACGATTGAGGAAAATATCCGCAATTTCGGCGGTGTGCGAGACGGCATGGAGGAACTCCGGGTCTGGATTGATTCCCAGACAGAGGAAGAGATCAAACGGGGAATCCGGGAAGCAAAACCGATGTCTGCCTATGAAAATCTTGGAAAATCCGGTATTATGCGTACCATTGAAGATTATGCCATGGGCATTAATTTTTCTCGTGTAATGTCGGTAAAATATGGAGGATTGTTAAACAATGCGGCGGGAACACGTTCTTATACCGCTATTGCGGTCGGGCGCGTGATGACCTGTGTGCTTGGGATGGTCGTGATCCGTGAGCGCGAGATCCGCAATTTTAAGGAGACACCGTTTTACCGTGTTGTCGGAAATTTTACAGATGCACATGTTCAGGGCGAGTGGAAAGCCGTCGAGGGATCAGGGTACTTTGCATCGCCGCTTTTGTATAAGGAAAACGGATTTCGGGAAAAGAAGGATGCACTGGCATTGATTGACCGCGTGCAGGGACATTCTGCGATTGTGGAATCCATGGAAAAGAATATTTCCAGAAAACGGGCGCCGTTACTGTTTAATCTGGCAGAGCTGCAGGCAGAATGTGCAAAACGATTCAAGATCAGCCCGGATGAAACCTTACAGGTGGCGCAGGATCTGTATGAACGGAAACTGACAACGTATCCGCGTACCGATGCGCGTGTGCTTTCTACTCCGGTGGCAAAGGAAATTCATAAAAATATCAGCCGTCTGCGGGGATATGAGCCGACTTCGGATTTTGTGGAGCAGATTCTCGACAGAAAGCTGTATGGAAATATTGCAGGAACGCAGTATACCGATGATGCTAAAGTGACAGACCACTATGCGATCATTCCGACCGGTCAGCTCACGGAGCTTGGGAAACTGAATGCTCTGCAGAAATCGGTATTTGATCTGATCGTGCGGAGATTTCTCAGTGTGTTTTATCCGGCGGCAGAATATCAGAATGTAAAAATGACGGCTGTTGTGGATGTGGGGGAAAATAAGGAACGTTTTTATGCGTCCGCACGTGTATTAAAGATACCCGGTTATTTGGAAATTGCAGGAATTCCAAAGAAAGAGGAAGAAGATTCGGATCCGAAGGAACTGCTACATCTGGCAGATCAGCTGAAAAAGGGCGACGAGATTTCCGTGGATGGATATGAGGTGAAAGAGGGAAAAACTTCACCGCCGAAGCGGTACACCTCCGGTTCCATGGTGCTTGCCATGGAAAATGCAGGACAGCTGATTGAGGATGAGGAGCTTCGGGAACAGATCAAAGGTTCGGGAATCGGTACCTCGGCCACCCGTGCGGAAATTATCAAGAAACTGGTCCGCATCCATTATCTCAATCTGAATAAACGGACGCAGGTGCTCACACCGGAAAATCTCGGGGAGATGGTATTTGAAGTGGTGAGCATGACCGTCCCGGCACTTTTGAACCCGAAGATGACAGCTTCCTGGGAAAAGGGACTTGATGGAATTACACAGGGAACCGTGGATTTCTGGGATTACCGGACGAAACTGGAAGATTTCATCCGGACCGAAACGGAAAAGATGATCGGACAGGATCTGCGGGAACCGCTTGCGGAACGCATCAGTAATTTTGCCGGGAAACATGCAAGAGGTGCCGGTGCGAGAAGAAAGATCGGCGTCAGATGTCCGGCATGCGGTGGAGAACTTGTAACCACGCCATTTGGCTATGGATGTGTAAATTATAAGAATGATAAATCAGGATGTAATTTTAATATTGGCGAAATTGCAGGTGTTCAGCTGAGTGAGGAACAGGTAAAAGAACTTATCGAACAGGGGCATACCCAGACCATTCGCGGGTTTAAATCCAAGACAGGCAAACGGTTCGATGCAAAACTCAAGGTAGATAAAGATGAAAATGGAAAAGTTAATATTGCATTTGATTTTTCAGACGTAGAGCCGGAAATCATTCCGGAGGTAAAGTGCCCGGTATGTGGCGGACAGATTAAAAAGACATCTTTCGGCTATGGATGTGTAAACTTTTCACCGGACGATGAGAACAGCTGCCGGTTTTCCATTGGAACGATCGCCGGAAAAACACTGCCGGTTACTGCGGTAAAGCAGCTCCTGACGGATGGTCACACAGATACCCTGCGCGGTTTTAAATCAAAAACCGGTAAAAAATTTGATGCCTGTCTGAAACTGGAGAAAACCGAAGAGGGAAAGACGAATATTGTATTTGATTTTGACAGCGTGGAACAGAAAGTGATCCGCGATGTGAAGTGTCCGCTCTGTGGGGGTGAGATCATTGCAACCTCTTTTGGTTATGGATGTGCTAACTATAAGCCGGGCGATGAAAACAGCTGCAGGTTTTCCATTGGGAAGATGGCAGAGAAATCTTTTACGGAAGCACAGGTCCGGCAGCTTTTAAACGATGGCATTACGGAAACCATGCGTGGGTTTAAGTCAAAAACAGGGAAGAAATTTGATGCGCGCGTAGCTCTCGCAAAAGATGAAAACGGGAAAGTAACCGGGCTGAAATTTGATTTTGACAATGTAGAGCCAAAGAAAGTCAAAGATGTGAAGTGCCCGAAGTGTGGTGGGGATATTGTAGTGGCACCGTTTGGATTTATGTGTGTCAATCATAAAAAAGATGATAAGGAAAGCTGCAGCTTTATGATTGGAAGTATCGCAAGTGTCCGGCTGAAAGAAGCGCAGGTGAAAGAGCTTCTGACGAAAAAGAAGACAGAGGTAATTTCGGGATTTGTGGCAAAGACCGGTATGAAATTTGATGCGCCGCTGAAACTGACGGAAGAAGGGGAGATCGCATTTGATTTTCCGGAGAAACCGAAACCGGAAGAGACAACCGTGCCGTGCCCGAAATGCGGCAAAATGCTGATGAAGACGCAGTGGAGGTATGAATGTGTGTGCGGATTTAAGATCTGGCATACCGTTGCTAAGGTGGAACTTTCCGAAGAAGTGATGAAAGAACTGCTGACGACCGGAAAGACGAAGCAGAAGATTGCCGGATTTACCTCAAAGGCAGGCAATACATTTGACACCTGCCTGAAATATGAAAATGATCAGATTTCGTTTGATTTTGATAATCCGGGGGAGACACCGCCGAAGGAAGCAGCGACTCCGGAAGAAACGGAGCGTCCAGAAGAAAAAACATTCAGTAATCATGAAAAATAAAAATTTAAGGAGATTTAAAAATGGAAAACGCAAAAATCAAAAACATGTATGATTTATCACAGTCTATCGCGGGAGAGTATCTTTCACAGTTTACATATCCGTGGGAAGCATTAAAAGGAATCAGCGATTTTATCAAAAAGCTCGGTCCGACACTCGATCCGGAAATTTATGAGAAACGTGGAGAAAATATCTGGGTGGCAAAGAGTGCAACCGTTGCGCCTACGGCATGCCTGAACGGACCGCTGATTATTGATGAAGATGCCGAGATCCGTCACTGTGCATTTATCCGCGGGAGTGCGATCATTGGAAAAGGATCGGTTGTCGGAAATTCCACGGAGATCAAAAATGATATCATTTTTAACACGGTACAGGTACCACATTACAATTACGTCGGGGATTCCATTCTCGGTTACAAGTCCCATATGGGAGCCGGTTCGATTACCTCCAATGTAAAATCGGATAAAACACTTGTGGTTGTAAAGGACAACAGAGATTCCGGTGAAGAAATTGAAACAGGACTTAAGAAATTTGGAGCTATGCTCGGAGATCACGTAGAGGTAGGATGCAACTCCGTTTTAAATCCGGGTACGGTTATCTGCCCGAATTGTAATGTCTATCCGCTTTCTTCTGTCCGCGGAGTGATTCCGGCAAACCATATCTACAAGGATGCAGACCATATTGTGGCAAAAAAAGAAAAATAGTAGTTGTATCTAAAAAAGTGCGAATTTGCACTAGACTTTAGGAAAAAAATATGCAAAAATATTAGCGGTATGTCGAATGATAACGAGTTTATCTACAATTAACATGCGAAAGGAGTCTTAAGATGATTTACACAAAGGAAGTTGAAAACATGTGTCCTGTAGCAAAGGGCGCAAAGCATGAGCCAGCTCCTATCCCGGAAGAGGGAAAGTGGGTTCATTCCAAGAAAATTGAGGACATTTCAGGATTTACACACGGTGTCGGCTGGTGTGCACCACAGCAGGGTGCCTGCAAGCTTTCTCTTAACGTAAAGAACGGTATCATTGAGGAAGCATTAGTTGAGACAATCGGTTGCTCTGGTATGACTCATTCAGCTGCCATGGCTGCAGAAGTTTTACAGGGTAAGACAATTCTGGAAGCTTTAAATACAGACTTAGTTTGTGATGCTATCAACACAGCTATGAGAGAGCTTTTCTTACAGATCGTATATGGACGTACACAGTCTGCATTCTCTGATGACGGACTTGCTGTAGGTGCTGGTCTGGAAGATTTAGGAAAGGGACTTCGTTCTCAGGTTGGTACTATGTATGGTACATTAAAGAAAGGTCCTCGTTACCTTGAGATGGCAGAAGGTTATGTAACAGGAATCGCTCTTGACGAAAACAACGAGATCATCGGATACCAGTTCGTAAGCCTCGGAAAATTCACAGATTTCATCAAAGCAGGCGATACGCCGAACGATGCTTGGGAAAAAGCAAAAGGACAGTACGGCCGTGTTGATGACGCAGCGAAGATCATCGACCCGCGTAAGGAGTAATCGGGATTTAGCGACATATTAAGGTAAATAAATCAGGAGGATACATAAATGGCTTTATTTGAATCATATGAAAGAAGAATTGATAAAATCAATGAAGTTTTAAACAGCTACGGTATCGCTTCTCTTGAAGAAGCAGAGAAGATTACGAAGGATGCCGGACTGGACGTATACAACCAGATCAAAGGCATTCAGCCGATCTGTTTTGAAAATGCATGCTGGGCTTATATTACGGGTGCGGCAATCGCAATCAAAAAAGGATGTACAAGAGCAGCAGACGCAGCAGCAGCAATCGGAGAGGGACTTCAGGCATTCTGTATTCCGGGTTCTGTAGCAGATCAGCGTAAAGTAGGTCTTGGTCACGGAAACCTTGGAAAGATGCTTCTTGAAGAGGAAACAGACTGTTTTGCATTCCTTGCAGGACATGAGTCATTCGCAGCAGCAGAAGGTGCAATCGGTATTGCTGAAAAAGCAAACAAAGTTCGTAAAAAACCGCTTCGTGTTATCTTGAACGGTCTTGGAAAAGATGCTGCAAAGATCATTTCCAGAATCAACGGATTTACATATGTTCAGACAGATTATGATTATTATACAGGCGAACTTAAAGAAGTTTCCAGAACAGCTTACTCTGACGGACTTCGTTCTAAAGTAAACTGCTACGGAGCAAATGATGTTCGTGAAGGTGTTGCAATCATGTGGAAAGAGGGAGTAGACGTATCTATCACAGGTAACTCTACAAACCCAACACGTTTCCAGCACCCAGTTGCAGGTACATACAAGAAAGAATGTATCGAACAGGGCAAGAAATACTTCTCAGTAGCATCCGGCGGTGGTACAGGACGTACACTTCACCCAGATAACATGGCAGCAGGTCCTGCTTCTTATGGTATGACAGATACTATGGGACGTATGCACTCTGATGCACAGTTCGCTGGATCTTCTTCCGTACCGGCTCACGTTGAGATGATGGGTCTGATCGGAATGGGTAATAACCCAATGGTTGGTGCTACTGTTGCTGTTGCAGTATCCGTTGAGGAAGCTGCAAAGGCTGGTAAGTTCTAAGAAACACAGTAAAATCAAGGGCTATCGTGGTTTACAATGTTCCACGGTAGCCTTAAATTTTGCCACGTAGGACACACGTAGCGCACAGGTAGCACACATGAGGTAGCACATAAATTGTTGGATGAATTTAGGGTATAAAAAGAGGGCGTCGAATATACCCGACACCCCCATACGCTTTTATGTAACGTTTGTGTTTTTGTTTGATTAGGAGTTTGCTTTTTGCGATTGCACACCTAAAAGATAACCGTACATGAATGCGTTTTCTGCGCCCTGCTGGTAATTGCATTTTGCACCTTTCTCATAAAGTCCAAATCCAATATCGAAGAGTTCTTTGATAATTTCTTTGTTCCGCTTCACAGTCCAGTGGATGCGCAAGCTCTTAGATTTCTTTAATTCTGCCAGGGCTGAATCATGCAATGCCTTTTTCATTTTTTCATGGCGCCAATCATGAAAGATTCCAATTAAAATAAACAAAATTATATTGATGCTTGAAATTCCATATGGAACGTGTTATAGTAAAACAAAAGAGGAACAATTGCCCACAAGTGGTTGTCCTCATAAACAATGGTTAGAAAAATCCACCCTAGTTACTCGGTCAAAGTTGGGGTGGTTTTTCTATGCTTTAAAACACTATCTGATAAACGTAAATACGAATGTCAGTAATGCAAGAATGAACAGACCAAAGGTCATGAGGTCTTTAAAATCAAATCTCTTGTTCATCAGCACCACCCCCATCCTATGTAAAATAAAATAGAGGTCAGCCACCCTGCAACACAATTGTTCCATGGTCTGTATTTTATCGTATCTTATGTAGATATTTTAAACAGGACAAAACTGTCTCGAGAAGTTGGCAGTATTCCGCGATTGGTTTCTATTGATAAGTACAATTTTATTGTGAATCATTTGGTGGAAAATGTAGATATAATAGAAATCGTCTTGTTTTGATGGTATACTGTAGTTGATCGTAATAGTAAAAGAATTGTATCCATGTTCTTCAAAACTGCAGCAGAATCATACTAGAAGGTGTAAACATGCGTCTGATGAAAATGATGAAGAGTATATTCGCAGAGCATTACAACTTGGTGCAAATGAAATCAGAGGGTATAAAGAGAAGGCAGAGTACATGAAGAAATTAAATGAATTAGAAGTTTGACCGCAATTTGACCGCGTTAGCAAAATAAAAGCAAAAAACTGTAAATAACAATAAATAATTTTAAATTAAATACAATATAAGGAAAGCCCATAAAATCATTGGATAGTTGATACATCAGGTTATCCAGATGTCGAAACTAAAATTGGAAAAGATTATTTTGATTTTATTGTGCAGATAAGGAAATAGAACAAAGGTTGAATTTTTAAAAAAGTCTATGAATTATTAAAAATATAGGAAAGGTTGACACGTGATGGCGGATGAAAAAATCAAAAATTCCAGAGAGTTGGAGTTTGCCGTGTTTTGCATTGAAAATGTAGCGGCAAAGCTGGGTGTGGATGCAGAGCGTGTGTATCAGGCATTTACTGAAAAAAGCAACATTCTGAACGGTTATATCGTGCCGGAATATGAAGTGCTGCATACCCAGAGCCGGGAATATATCGTTAATGATCTTCTTGATGTGATGAAAGAAAGGGGCGTGGAAGTATGATTCTCTATCATGGTTCTTTCTTAGAGATTGCTAAGCCGGATTTGGTTCATTCCCGCCCTAACGTAGACTTCGGGCGTGGCTTTTATGTCACACCGTTGTATGAACAGGCAGCGAAGTGGTGCGGCAAGTTCAAACACCGTGGGAAAAATGGTATTATCTCCAGGTATGAATACGATGAAAGCCGGGAAGCTGAACTAAAAACGCTGAAATTCGATTCTTATTCCGAAGAATGGCTGGATTTTATTGTGGCATGTCGTAGAGGAATTCCACACAAATATGATATTGTGGAAGGACCGATGGCAGATGATACGATTTACAATTATATCCAGAACTATCTGGATGGCAAAATTTCGAGAGCCGCATTTTGGGAACTGGCAAAGTTTAAATATCCGACGCATCAAATCAGTTTTCATACGATTTCAGCGCTGGATACATTGACATTTGTAGGAAGCGAGGCCGTGTATGGGAACAAAAAATAATAATGATTTATTTTATATATGCAGCTTGATCGAATACATCGGAAGGAAAACGAAACAGCCTCGGAAAAAAGTAGCAGATTATCTGGGAAGAAAGCATATTCATCGGATTTACGAACATGCAGATGTATTTCATTGTGAACCAATTGAAAAGGTGGCAGAAGAATTGATTGAAGAATGCAATATTCCGAAGGGCAGCTTTGATAATGTGGGAGCATGCAGATATACAGTACCGGATTATTGGGATATCGGAGAAGTGTATGAACGGCTGATTGAAGATTCCTATTCTGATCAGGATATTGAGAAAGGGCTTTGGCAGGTATATCATTCCTGGATAGATGCTCATATATCGGATTATAATACAGATTTTTATTACCAGCCGAGAGATTATATTGCAGTATGCTATGAGGA